>VFSW01010811.1_pt1 | contig 12899 bp, 5 predicted proteins | sample 5358111 | NCBI WGS metagenome assembly VFSW01 (sample SAMN11554181, study PRJNA540505) | mine drainage metagenome | isolation source: sediment from site ElyBrook_90M | place: USA: Ely Copper Mine, Vershire, VT | collected 2017 | reverse complement strand
GGAAGCTGTCGCCGGCGCCCACCGTGCCGCGCACCGTCACCGGCGGCGGCTTGGCGTAGAGCGCGACGTCGCGGGTAATCAGCATCGCGCCCTCCGCGCCCATCGTCAGGGCGACGATCTCCGCCTTGCCGTTGACCACCAGATTGCGCCCCGCCGCGAGGCAGGCCGAGTGATCGGGATTGTGTTCGTCGAGCAGGTCGGAGAATTCGCTGAGGCTGGGCTTGACCAGGAAGACGCCCAGATCGAGGGCATGCTTGAGCGGCGGGCCCGAGGTGTCGAGCACCAGCTTGGCGCCCCCCAGCAGGCTCAAATTCCGCGCCAGTCTTGCGTAGAAATCGTGCGGCACGCCGCGCGGCAGGCTGCCGCTTGCCACCGCGTAGCCGTGCGACGAGGCCTGGGTCATCAGCCCCAGACCGGCATTCCATTCCTCTTCGCCGAGCGTCGGTCCGGGCAGCACGAAACGGTATTGCCCGCCGGTATCCATTTCGTTGGCGGTGAAATTCGCACGGCAGTCGCGCTCGATCATGAAGGACTGGTGGCGCACGTTTTCCGCCGCGACCAGGCGCTCCAGCATGTGGCCGGAGGCCCCGCCCATGGGGAAAATCGCCAACGGATCGGCGCCGAAACGCTTCAGGGTGCGCGCCACGTTGATGCCCCCGCCGCCGGGGTCGCGCCGCGTCTTCAGACAGCGGATCTTGTGATCGGTCATCATGTGCTTGACCGAGGCGCTGACGTCGATCGCCGGGTTCATGGTGAGGGTGACTATATTTTCAGATCTCATACTGGCCTCAAATTACTCCCTGGGCCGAAAACCCTCGCCCAGGGCACGCATTGTTTCCGTGACGATGCGGTCGATACCATATTGTTGCGCGAGCTTGTATTGGGGGGAAAGCTTCCCTGCGAGATGTAAGGTCACAGCCCCGTGCAGCGCCGCCCAGAAGGCGTGGCCGATGAGGTCGGGATCGCCCGAAAGGACGCCTTCCGCCACCAGCGCCTGCACGTGGTCGGTCATCTGGACGCGCGCCCGTTCCATGGCGCGGACCAGATCGGGGTAATCGCCCTCCGTGGCCTGCGGCAAATCGAACATCAGCCGGTAGGACGCGGGTTCTTCGAGTGCGAATCGCACATAGGCCACGCGCTTGGCATGCGCCCGCTCCAGCGTGGTGCCCGGCCGGGCATAGGCCTTTTCCAGCGCATCGGAGAAGCGGTCGAAGGCGCGGGCGCGCACCGCCGCCAGGATGTCGTCCTTGTCGTGGAAATAGCGGTAGGGCGTCATGGCGCTGACGCCCAGCGCCGACGCCAGCTCGCGCATCGTGACGCCTTGCGGTCCTTTCTCGGCGAAAAGACGGGCGGCCACCTCGCACAGCCGCTCGCGGAAATCGGCGACGTCGTTTTCGCTCAGGACGCGGGGCATGGGCAGACACCGGGCATGGGTTGGCTGGATATAGCTTACGATATAAATTTACGAAGTAAGTAAAGATGTGCGAGGATGCAAATCCAAGTCATCATACTGTCGCGAATCCCGGATCATACTGACGCCATGCGAAAAATCCTCCTGGCCGCCGCCGTCGTGCTCGTTTCCCTGCCCGCGCAGGCACAACCTGTCCAATCCGCCTGGGTGCAGTACGCGCCAGACGGCGCCGCCGAAGTGCGGGCTGTGACCGCCGGCGACACCTGCCCGGTCCTTGCCGTGGACGGGGTCGACGGTCCGATGACCATACGCGCCGCGGGCGACGCGAATTTTCCCACAGTCTGCAGCGCGCCGCTTCCGGCCGGTGCCAGGACGGCGGCGATCGACGGCCATGCGCTGCCGGTTCCGGTGGCGGACCCGACGCGCATCCTGGTGATGGGCGACACCGGCTGCCGCATCAAGGGCAAGACGCTGCAGGACTGCAACGATCCGAGGAAATGGCCCTTCCCGGTGATGGCGAAGGAAGAGGCGAAGCTGAAACCCGAGCTGGTTATCGATGTCGGCGACTATCTCTATCGCGAAAGCGCCTGTCCGGCCGGCGTCGCCGGTTGCGCGGGCACGCCGTATGGCGACAACTGGCCGACCTGGGATGCGGACTTCTTCGCGCCGGCCAAGCCGCTGCTGGCCGCCGCGCCCTGGGTCGTCGTCCGCGGCAATCACGAGGACTGCGAGCGCGCCGGCAAGGGCTGGTTGCGGATGCTGGGACCGCAGGCCTTCGATCCGAACGCGGCCTGCATTCCGCATCTGGCGCCCTATTCGGTGCCGATGGGACCGCTCAATCTCGTGGTGATGGACGACGCGAACGCGCCGGACACCAGCGTCGCCACCGGCATGGTTCCCGTCTATCGCAGCGAGATCGCCGCACTGGCCAAAGCGCCGGCGCCGAGCTGGCTCTTGATGCACCGGCCGATCTGGGGCGCGATCTCGGGACCGCTCGATGTGCCCGTCGGCGGCAACCAGACCCTGATCTCGGCCATCGGCACCTCCGGCATCCCGTCGCCCGTCGAACTGATGCTGTCGGGGCATATCCATGTCTTTGAAGCGATGAATTACGGCGCCAAGGATCACGTGCCGCCGCAGATCGTGGCGGGCTTCGGCGGCGACAAGCTCGATTCCGCACCGTGGAAACTGACCGGGACGGTGTTCCAGGGCGATTCCGGCGTCACCGTGAAGGACGGCATGTCGCTGCCGGGCTTCGGCTTCCTGCTGATGCGCAAGACGGCAAGCGGCTGGGACATCGACGTCCACAATGTGCACGGCCGGATCGAACGCCGCTGCTGGTTCCGCGCCGGCCATGTGGGCTGCGCCAAGCGGGGCTAGCCAGAAGGCTTGCGGCCTGGCTGCGATGCAACAGCGCTGTTCCTTCGCGCGCGGTTCCCTGTCCATCGCACCGTTCTGCCCGAATTCCCCGCGAATTGCCGCAAACTGTCCGCGGCAGTAGACTTCAGCGGGGCTAGCTTGGGGCATTGGTATGGGGCGCACTCAGAAGTGGCTGCTGATTGGCGGCGGCGCGTTCGTTGCGATCGTCCTGACCGTCGTCGTGGCGCTTTTCCTGCTCGGCGGACGGGGGCCGGCGGGCCACGGATTTTTCGAGCGGCTGTCCAGCGGTCTCACCACCGTCACCTCCGGCCTCACGCCGACAACGGCGCAGGCCGGTGCGGCCTTTGCCTTCCAGCGCCTCGACATCGACACCACCAAGCCCCAGGCTGAGGCCTGCCTGGTCTTCACCCAGGACCTCGACGTTTCGGGACACACGCATTACGTCGATTATTTCGCCGTCGATCCCGCCATCCGCGTGGCCGCGCATGTCGTGGGCTCGCGGCTGTGCCTCGCCGGGCTCGATTTCAACAAGACCTACAACGTCACGCTGAAAGCGGGATTGCCGTCGGCCTCCGGCGAAAAGCTGATCGAGGACGAGACCGTTCCGGTCGAGTTGCGCGACAAGCCTTCGATCGTGCGTTTCATGGGCGGCATCATCCTGCCGCGCGACAACGTCAAGGGCGTGCCCATCACTACGGTGAACATCAGCAAGCTGAAGCTCAAGCTGATCCGCATCGGCGACCGCCTGCTGTCGCAGATCGAAAGCGACACGGTGGACGAGACCACGCTCTATTCGTGGAGCGCCAAGGACCTCCAGGACAACCAGGGCACGCTGATCTGGAAAGGCACGATGGACGTCGACAACGTCAAGAACGATTCCGTCGTCACGCTGGTGCCGATCAACGACGTGCTGAAGGACAGGAAGCCCGGCGTCTATGTGCTGATCGCCTCCGACGCCAACAAGAAGAACCGTGACGATTCCGGCGACGACTACGGTTCGGGCGAGATGGCCGTGCAGTGGATCGTCGATTCCGACATCGCGCTGACCACCTTCCAGGGCGCGGGCGGGCTGACCGTGTTCGCGCGCTCCTATGCCACCGCCTCGCCGCTGTCGGGCGTCAAGCTGACGCTGGTGGCGCGCGACAACAACATCGTCGGCACGGCGACGACCGATTCATCGGGCCGCGTCGACTTCGATGCCGGCCTGATGCGCCCGAAGGGCGGCGACCAGCCGGTGACGGTCATGGCCTATGGTCCGCACCAGGATTTCAGCTTCACCGATCTGCGCCGTTCCAGCTTCGATCTCAGCGACCGCGGCGTCGGCGGGCGCAATGTGCCCGGGCCGATCGACGCCTATCTCTATACCGAACGCGGGGTCTATCGCCCCGGCGAGACCGTGGACCTCACGGCGATGGTTCGAGACCGCGTCGGCAGCGCGGTGAACGCGCCGCTGACGCTGGTCGCCACGCGCCCCGACGGCATGGAAGTCGGCCGCGTGACGATCGCCGGCGCGAATCTGAAAGCAGGCACCGCCGTCTGGACGCTGCCGCTCTCGTCAAGCGCGCCGCACGGGCGCTGGCAGATCGCGGCCTATATCGATCCCAAGGCCGATCCCGTCGGCCGCGTGCAGTTCGACGTGCAGGATTTCGTGCCGCAGAAGCTGAAGGTCACGCTGACCGCCGAGACCACGGTCGCCCGGCCCAACAGCCAGATCAAGGTGCGCGCCGACAGCCGCTTCCTCTATGGCGCGCCGGCAAGCGGCTTGTCGGGCGAAGGCACGGCGCGGATTTCCGCCGACGCCACGCCGTTCGAGAATTACACCGGCTGGCAATTCGGCCGCGTCGACGACAGCTTCTCCGATCTCGACATCCAGATGACCGTGCCGCCGACCGATGCGGCCGGCTCGACCGAAGCCACCGGCGCCATCGGCGATCTCTCCGATACGACCCTGGCGCTCAAGGCGATGGTGAAGATCGACATCCACGAGCCGGGCGGGCGCACGACGTCGAAGACCGTGGAAATCCCCGTGCGCAACCACGATGTGATGATCGGCCTCCGCCCGGACTTCAGCGGCGGCTCCGTCAACGAAGGTGCGCGCGCCGGCTTCGAAGCCATCGCGCTCGACGCCGACGGCAAGCGCATTGCGCTCAATGGCGTCACCTATTCCTGGGTGCGCGAAGTCACGTCGTACCAATGGTACGAGGACAATGGCGGCTGGAAGTACAAGTCGATGACCCGCGACCGGCTGGTGACCTCCGGCACGATGTCCATCGGCGCCGGCGCGCCCGCGCGGCTCGCCCAGGCGATGCCTTGGGGCACCTACCGCCTCACGCTCACCGATCCGAAATCGCATTCCGCGAGTTCCTATCGCTTCTATTCCGGCTGGGCGGCGTCGAGCGCCGGCGACCGGCCCGACCGCATTCCGGTCGCTGCCGACAAGACAAGCTATCGCGCCGGCGAAACCGCGCATGTGCGCATCAAGCCCGCGGCGAACGGCAAGGCGCTGGTGGTGGTGGCCAGCGACAAGGTGTTCTCCTCGAAAGTGATTGACGCGCCGGCCTCCGGCGCCACCGTCGATGTTCCGGTCAGCGCCGATTGGGGCGCGGGCGCCTATGTGCTGGTGACGGATTATCGCCCGCTCGACAAGGCGACGGGACACGAGCCGGTGCGGTCGATCGGCTTGGTCTGGCTCTCGCTCGACAATTCGCAGCGCACGCTGACCGTGCTGGTGGGCGGGCCGAAGAAAATCCTGCCGCGCCAGCGTCTGAACATTCCGGTGCAGGTGAAGGGGCTGTCGTTCGGCGAAGATGCGTATGTGACGCTCGCCGCCGTCGACGAGGGCATTCTGCAGCTCACCGAATACAAATCGCCCGACCCGGTGACCTATTATTTCGGCAAGCGCCGTCTCGGCGTCGAGATGCGCGACGATTACGGCCGCCTGATCAAGGCGGAGAAGGGCGCCGTCGGTCCCATGCGCGAAGGCGGCGACAGCTTCGGCGGCCGTTCGCTGGCGGTGGTGCCGACCAGGACGGTGTCGCTGTTCTCGGGGCTGGTGAAAGTCGGCGCCGGCGGGATGACCGATATCCCCGTGAATATTCCCGACTTCAACGGCGAGCTGCGGCTGATGGCGGTGGCGGTGAGCGCCGACAAGCTCGGCCATGCCGACCGTCCGATGACGGTGCGCGATCCGGTGGTTGCCGACATCGTGCTGCCGCGGTTCCTGGCGCCGGGCGACCGCGCGCAAGCGGCCCTCAACATGGACAATGTCGAGGGACGCCCCGGCGATTATGTCGCCACGGTCACGGCCAGCGGACCTGTCGGTCTTGCCGGCGGCGCGCAGACCGTCGTCACGCAGCGCCTGACTGTCGGCCAGCGCGTGCTGGTGCCGGTGGAGATCGACGGCAAGGGACTCGGTATCGCCAACATCGCGCTGAAACTGACGGGGCCGGGCGGCTTCGCCGTCACGCGCTCCTGGCCCATCGAAGTGCGGGCGCCGCAGCTCGACATCGCGCGCGACGAAACCTTGCCGCTGGCGGCGGGCGCCGGCTTCACCGCCAACAAGCAGCTGGTCGCCGACATCGTGCCCGGCACGCAGACGGTAGGTCTCACCGTTTCGGCGGCGCATGGCTACAGCGACGTGCCGGGCCTGCTCAAATGGCTCGACAAATATCCCTATGGCTGCATCGAACAGACCGCGAGCCGCGCCATGCCGCTCTTGTTCTTCAACGATCTGGCGGGCCTGGCGGGCCTGCCGACCGACAAGGCGCTGCACGACCGCGAACAGGCGGCGGTCGATTCCGTGCTCGACATGCAGAACTATGCCGGCAATTTCGGCATGTGGGGGCCGGGCTCCGACGCCGATCCGTGGATCAGCGCCTTCGCGCTCGATTTCCTGATGCAGGCCAAGACCGAGAACTATGTGGTGCCGAACGACGCGCTGCGCCGCGGCGCCGGCTGGCTGCGGCAGATTTCGACCTCGGATTCCTATGACGACAACACCCGCGCCTATGCCTTCTATCTCTTGGCGCGCAGCGGACAGGTGAACGTCAGCGACCTGCGCTATTTCAGCGACACGCGCGGGCCGGAATGGAACACGGCGATCGCCGCGGCCCTGACCGGCGCGGCCGCCGCCGAAGTGGGCGACCGTTCGCGCGCCACCTACGGCTTCAACCGCGCCCGCGACATCGCCTTCAAGGCCAAGCCCAACACCTATCCGGTGGGCGATTACGGCTCGCTGCTGCGCGACCTGGCGGGAAGCATCGCGCTGGCGGCGGAGAACGGCGAGGCGCAGCTCATCCCGGCGCTGATGTCCAAGAGCGAGGCGCTGGACATGCGCCTCAACGCCACCACGACGCAGGAAAAGGCGTGGATGCTGCGCGCGGCCTATGAGCTGACGCGCCAGCGCACCCATCTCAATATCCTGGTCAACGGCCAGCCGGCGGTGCCGCGCGACGGCGCCATCCGTCTGGCGCCGAACTACGGCCAGCTCGCTGCCGGCATCACGCTGAGCAACAAGGGCGACGCCACGGTGTGGCGGACGGTGTCGGTGCAGGGCACGCCGGCGGCGCCGCTGCCGGGGCTCTCGGACGGCGTGGCGGTGACCAAGTCGGTATGGACGATGAGCGGCGCGCCGGCCGATCTGTCGAACCTGCACCAGAACGACCGCGTGATCGTCGAGATTTCGGGGCGGATGGCGAACAACTACTACCGGCAGATGGGCGTCATCGATCTGCTGCCGGCGGGGCTCGAGATCGAACAGGCGCTGTCCGGCGACGACGGCAAGCCGTACAACTTCCTCGATCCGCTGACCGACACCTCGATGGCCGACAAGCGCGACGACCGTTTCGTCGCCGCCTTCACCATCGGTTCGCAATACCGCAGCGAGCAGGACCGGAAAAAGGCCGAGCCGCAGCCGCTGTTCCACATCGCCTATATCGCGCGTGCGGTAACGGTGGGAACCTTCGTCATGCCGGCCGGCGTGGCGGAGGACATGTACGCGCCGGGCGTCATCGGCCGCACGACGCTGGGAACCGTGACGATCAAGCCGTAAGGGCGTCGGTAGGATGAGCGCGCGACATCAGTCGGAATGCTTCACCCTCCGCTTGAGGGAGGGCCGAAATTTTCTTCGAGCGGATGCGAGAAAAAATTTCGGGGAGGGGTAAGGTCCTGACATGACCCCTCCCCGAAAAATCTTTCGCGTTCGTTCGCTGTCGCTCGCGAACCTCAAGATTTTTCGACCCTCCCTCAAGGGGAGGGTGAGGGTTTGGTTTGAGTGGACGGCGATACGTCTCCGTTCCCGCCTTATCGTCGCCGTTGCCTCCTTGATCGTTGTGTTTGCGGTCCTGAAGACGCTGGACGTCGTCTTTCCGCCCGACATGGCGAACATCGAGAATGTCTCGCCGGAAGTGCTGGATCACAACGGCGTCTTGCTGCGCGCCTTTCTGTCGAAGGGCGGCTATTGGCGGATGAAGACCACCGTCGCCGACGTCTCGCCGCGCTATCTCGCCATGCTGAAGGCCTATGAGGACAAGCGCTTCGACGAGCATTTCGGCATCGATCCGCTGGCGATGGCGCGCGCCGCCTTCCAATGGGCGACGATGGGGCACATCGTTTCCGGCGGCTCGACGCTCACCATGCAGGTGGCGCGGCTCTTGGAGCCGCCGCAGCATCGCGGCATCTTCACCAAGCTGGCGCAGATGGCGCGCGCCGTGCAGCTCGAAGAGCGCTACAGCAAGGACCAGATTCTCTCCTTCTATCTGACGCTGGCGCCCTTCGGCGGCAATCTGGAAGGCGTGCGCGCCGCTTCGCTCTCTTACTTCGGCAAGCCTCCGAGCCGGATCGATCTGGCGGAAGCGGCGCTGCTGGTGTCGCTGCCGCAATCGCCGACCCGCCACCGCCCCGACCGCCACGCCATCGCCGCCAAGCAGGGCCGCGACAAGGTTCTGCAGCGCATGGTGGAGGAGGGCGTGATCACCGCCTCCGATATGAAGGTCGCTGAAAGGGAAGGCGTGCCCTTCGCGCGGCAGGCGATGCCGCTGTCGGCGCCGCATCTGGCGCAGCGCCTGGTCGAGACGCACAAGGCGACGCGCATCGTCACCACGCTCGACGCCGGCCTGCAGGGCGCGGTGGAACGCCTCGCCGTGCAGGAGAGCGGCTATTTCGGCGACGGCGGCACCATGGCGATCGTCGTGGTCGAGAACAGGACGCGCAATGTGCTGGCCTATGTCGGCGGCACCAATTACTGGGGGCGGGCGGGCCAGATCGATCTGGCGCGGCGCGCGCGTTCGCCCGGCTCGGCGCTCAAGCCCTTCGCCTACGGCATGGCCTTCGACGATCTCATCCTGCATCCGCTCAGCATGATGGAAGACGCGCCGACCTCGTTCGGCGATTACGCGCCGCGCGATTTCGACGGCGGCTTCCAGGGTGCGGTGACGGCGCGCGCGGCGCTGCGCATGTCGCTGAACATCCCCGCCGTGATGGTGATGGATCGCGTCGGCCCGCTGGCCTTCACGCTGAATCTGCAGAATGCCGGCGCGCATCTGATGTTTCCGACGCGCGACACCGCGCCCAGCCTGCCGGTGGTGCTGGGCGGTCTCGGTATTTCGCTGGCCGACATCACCATGCTCTATACCGGTCTCGCCGACGGCGGCGAGGCGCGCGCCCTGCGCTATGTGGAAGGCGCGCCGGCCGCGCCGGAGCATCGCCTGTTCGGGCCGGTGGCCGCGTATTATCTGCGGCAGATTCTCGACGGCGTGAACCTGCCCGATGGCTGGGCGATGGGCGACGGGCTGACGCGCGCCCGCGCCATCGGCTTCAAGACCGGCACCTCCTACGGCTTCCGCGATGCGTGGTCGGTCGGCTTTTCCAACGATTACACCGTGGGCGTCTGGGTGGGCCGCGCCGACGGCACGCCGCGCCCGGGCCGCATCGGCGTCGAGGCGGCGGCGCCGATCCTGCTGAAGGTGTTCGGCCTGTTGCCGCCCGACCGCCGGCCCGCGCCGTCGCCGCCCGCCGGCGCCATCCTGGTGCAGACGACGGATCAGCTGCCGCCGTCGCTGCGCGTCTTCACCCGCGAGGACAAGCCGCAGGTCGCCCAGCAGACCGTGGTGCCGCCGCCGGCCATCGCCTTTCCGCCGAACGGCACCGTGGTGCCGCTGCCCGTCAGCAAGGGCAAGCCGATCATGCTGAAGGCCGATGGCGGGCGCGAGCCGCTCACCTGGCTGGTCAACGGCGCACTGGTCGGCAGCTTCACCCGCTTCCAGCCGGTGCTCTACCTGCCCAAAGGCATCGGGTTGGCGCGCATCACCGTGGTCGACGCGCAAGGCCGCAGCGACTCCTCGGAAGTGCGGTTCATTCGGGAACAATAAAGTGTAGCCGCCGCTTCCATCTGCTTCCTTGACTTCGAAAAGTAAGCGCTGTCACTCTGCGGCATCGCGACCGGGCAAACCCGGCGGGTCCAGGGAGAATGAGGATGACGATTCGATCCCGCGTATCGCGCGCCGCCGCCTTGGCGCTGCCGCTGGTGTTGTTCGGCTGTGTGACCGCGCCGCCGCCTCCCACTTGGACGCAGCCTTTCGTACCGATCGATCCCTTCGCGCAGGCCGCCGAGATGCAGCGCGGCGTCAATGTGCTGGGCTATGACCCGCTGTGGACCGACCCGGCCAAGGCGCGCTTCACGCCGGCGGATTTCAAGCTCATCCACGACGCCGGTTTCTCGACCGTGCGCGTGGTGCTGCAGTCCTTCGATCACATGGACGCCGACGACAAGCTCGATCCGCAATGGCTGGCGACGCTCGACACCATGGTCCGGGCGGCGCTCGGCGACGGGCTCACCGTCATCCTCGACGAACACGATTACGAGCTGTGCGGCAAGGACGTCGTCACCTGCAGGACCAAGCTCGACGCCTTCTGGTCGCAGATCGCCCCGCACTTCAAGAACGCGCCCAACCGCGTGATCTTCGAATTGCTCAACGAACCCCACGGCGCCATGACGGTGGATCTCTGGAACAAGCAGTTGCGCGAGACGCTGGCCATCGTGCGCGCCACCAATCCCACGCGCAATGTCATCATCGGGCCGGACAACTGGAACGGCCTCGAAGATCTGCCCACGCTCGACCTGCCGGCCGACGATCAACACATCATCGTCACCTTCCACTACTACCACCCGATGACCTTCACCCATCAGGGCGCCGCCTGGGTGAGCGAAGACATCCAGAAACTGTCGAACGTGCCGTGGGGGTCCGACGCCGACGTCGCGCTGCTCGACAAGGAGTTCGACACCGTGAAGGCGTGGTCGGAGGAACAGCACCGGCCGATCTTCCTGGGCGAATTCGGCGCCTACGACAAGGCGCCGATGGAATATCGCGTGAAATGGGATTCCGCGGTGGCCCGCGCCGCCGAAGCGCGCGGCTTTCCCTGGGCCTATTGGCAGTTCGATCCCGACTTCAAGCTCTACGATTTCGACACGCACGAATGGGTCGAACCCATCCTGCACGCTTTGATTCCGCCGAACGGCGAGACGGCGAAGGCGGGGTCGTAGCCGCCCCTCCCGTCTTCGTCCTTGCCTGCGCCGGGCGCGGGAGGGGATGGTATGCCTGGACAACAAGATCGAGGACACGCTTTTGGCCAAGACCCCACGCCGCGCGATCTGTGCCGCCCTGCTGGCGGCGACGACGCTTCTGACGCCGGCCGGTGCGCGGCCCGCGGACCGCAAGATCGTCGCCGACATGGCGACGGTGACGGGCGCGCGCGACCTGTTCTGGCAGGATTGCGTCGGCGCCGATCATCCGGGCATCCTTCTGCGCAAGGACAACCTGGCGCAGTTGCGCCTGGCCCATGACGAACTCGGCTTCAAATACATCCGCTTCCACGGCATCTTCGCCGACGACATGGACGTGTACCGCGAGGTGAAGGGAGCCCCGGTCTACAATTTCGACAAGGTCGATGCCGCCTACGACGCCATCCTGCGGATCGGCATGAAGCCGTTCGTCGAAATCAGCTTCATGCCGCACGATCTGGCGAGCAGCGACAAGACGATCTTCTATTGGAAGGCCAACGGTTCGCCGCCGAAGGACTGGAACAAGTGGGCCGGCCTGATCACCGCCTTCATTCGCAACCTCGAATCCCGCTTCGGCAAGGCCGAGGTGGAAAGCTGGCGCTTCGAGGTCTGGAACGAGCCGAACCTCGACGGTTTCTGGACGGGCGGCAACCAGCAGGCCTATTTCAAGCTCTACGACACCACCGTGCAGGCGATCAAAGCCGTCGATCCCGCCTTGCCCGTGGGCGGTCCGGCGACGGCGGGCGCCGCCTGGATTCCCGAATTCCTCGCCCATGCCAAGGCGGCGGGCGTGCCGGTGGATTTCGTCACCACGCACACCTACGGCGTCCATGGCGGCTTCCTCGACGAGAACGGGCAGGGGGACAACAAGCTCGACACCAATGCGGGCTCGATCGTCGACGACGTGTTGAAGGTCCGCCGCGAGGTGGACGCCTCGGCGATGCCGCATCTGCCGGTCTATTTCACCGAATGGAACTCGAGTTACAGCCCGCGCGATCCGATCCACGACACCTATCTCAACGCGGCCTTCATTCTCGACAAGCTGAAGGGCGTGGACGGCGCGGTGCAGTCCATGAGCTACTGGGCCTATACCGATCTGTTCGAGGAGGCCGGCCCGCCGCCGTCGTCGTTCCATGGCGGCTTCGGCCTTCTCAACCGCGAAGGCATTCGCAAGCCGTCCTTCTTCGCCTACAGATATCTCGACGAATTGGGACCGCAGGTGCTGCGCGACGGCGACGCGGAATCCTGGCTGACGCGCGACGGCGGGAATTTCGCCGGCCTGATCTGGAACTACACGATCCCGGATCAGACGGAGAGCGACCGGCCCTATTTCCGCAAGCTGCATCCCGCGACGCCGCTGCCGCCCGTCGACCTGACGGTCGCGTCGCTGAAGCCCGGCGCCTACCGCCTGCAGCTTTACCGCACCGGTTACCGGGCCAACGACGCCTATTCGCAATACATCGCATGGGGATTGCCGACGAACCTGACGCCGGCGCAGATCGCGACGCTGCAGAAGCTTTCCGACGATGCGCCCGAGACGGACGTCGGCGT
>VFSW01010810.1_pt1 | contig 12900 bp, 14 predicted proteins | sample 5358111 | NCBI WGS metagenome assembly VFSW01 (sample SAMN11554181, study PRJNA540505) | mine drainage metagenome | isolation source: sediment from site ElyBrook_90M | place: USA: Ely Copper Mine, Vershire, VT | collected 2017 | reverse complement strand
CCCGCGATCATGGGCCGCGCATGCTATCATCCTTGCGAAACATCGTGCAACCGCGCCACATTAGACAACGCCGTGAACATTCACGCTGTCGAACGCTTCTTAGGCGACCACGCGATCGAAAAAAGATGGAAGATCGAGCCACCGGCCGGGAAATCCGGTAAAAAAGTTCTCATCGTTGGCGCCGGACCAAGCGGACTTTCCGCCGCCTATCATCTCGCGCGCCTGGGCCATGCGGTAACCATTGTGGAAGCTGGCGACGCGCCGGGCGGAATGATGCGCTATGGAATTCCGGCATACCGGCTGCCGCGCAATGTAATCGACGCCGAGATCCAGCGCATTCTGGAATTGGGAGTCGAGCTACGATTAAAGGAGAAAGCGGAAGATATTCCTGCGCTGATGAAGCAGGAAAAATTCGATGCCTGCTTCGTCGCGATCGGCGCGCACTTAGCGAAGCGCGTCAATATTCCTGCGCCGGATGCTGGAAAGATCCTCGATGCCATCGGACTCCTTCGGAAAATGGAGACGAACGACGAAGCGCCGAGGATCGGGCGAAAAGTTATTGTCTATGGCGGCGGCAATACCGCGCTCGATGTCGCGCGTTCAGTGAAAAGGTTAGGCGAAGAAGCGATCATCGTTTATCGCCGTTCGCGCGAAAAAATGCCGGCGCACGATTTCGAAGTTCAGGAGGCACTCGAAGAGGGCATTCAATTTCACTGGCTTCGAACGGTGAAAGATATGAGCGAGGAGTCCATCACGATCGAGAAGATGGCACTCGATCAGGATGGCTTTCCGCAGCCGACCGGCGAGTACGAAACCATCGCCGGAGATGCGCTTGTCCTCGCACTTGGGCAAGATGTCGATACGCACGTGCTCGATAGCATTCCCGGCATCGAGCATGCGAAAGACGGTGTCGTAAAAGTCGGTACGAATATGATGACGGGCCATCCCGGCATTTTCGCGGGCGGCGATATGGTTCCATCGGAGCGAACGATCACCGTCGCCGTCGGCCATGGCAAAAAAGCCGCACGAAACATCGACGCTTACCTGCGGGGCACAACCTATATCCCGAAAGCGAAGCACCCACTTGCCACCTTCGACAAGCTGAATACGTGGTATTACAGCGATGCGGACAAAACCGTGCAACCCGTCCTGGCGGATCTTCGCCGCCGCACCACCTTCGAGGAAGTCTTTGGCGGTCTGGATGAATCGAACGCGCTCTTCGAAGCGCGCCGGTGCATGTCCTGCGGGAACTGCTTTGAATGCGATAACTGCTTCGGCGTCTGTCCGGATAATGCGGTCATCAAACTGGGTACAGGCAATAGATTCAAATTCAACTACGATTACTGCAAAGGCTGCGGGGTGTGCGTGGCCGAATGCCCCTCCGGGGCGATCGAGATGGTAGCGGAGGAGATTTAACTTACCTGCTGTTATTCGCTCGGCGCTAAGAAATAAACCGGCAGAAGTGGCAAAAGCGCTTTATCTTCATCAGTCATCTTTGGAAAGAAGTCCTGCCAAAGGCGAATAAATCGTTCCTCATCTATAAGTTCGATGTGAATTCTGGAATTTCTAGAAGCAGAATTAGCATCCGGTGTAAAGCCACCAGTTGAGATAAAAATACCGACGTCTCCGTCATTCCGAAGAAGTCCGAGTAGCTGATGAACTTCTGCTCCTGTTGCTTTCGAATCGCGGTGCTTGATTTGTAGTCGTATCCGCGGTGTAACGGTACCGAGCGGATCGCGATAAGCGATGATGTCAATTCCCCCATCGCGACCGCGAGGGGCGACGAATGGTGTATAATATCCCATCCCTCGCAACAAGGCCGCACAAAGGTCTTGGAACTCGTACGGATTTTTTAAATCAATATACGCCTTAATTCCGTCGAGAGCACGTGATTGAACATCTTCCAAGGTTGCCTCAATATCTTTTTCTTCAGCAACCTCTTCTTCTACTGACTCATCGAATTGATCACCGGTGGTCGCTAACTTCGGGTTCGCTAATCGCCATGATTTATAAGCTTCTCGCACTTTGTCGAAAAGACGCTGTGGACCAAGAGTAACGGCCTCAGAACCTTCGGGGGTCAGATACCAACGTCCTTTCTTCTTTATCAAATAACCTGCTTTTGCGGCATCGATAGAATAAAAACTAAGGATCGACTCCCATCGCACATAACCTGTTTTTTCATAACGAGATTTTTCCCAATCCGTCAGTGGGACCCTCTGTGGCAATAATTGTTTAACATCACCAGCCTTCATCTCACCACCATTCTCCTTAAGAAGTGATAGTGCAGCGTGAAGGGTCTTCGTAGCGGATTCGATGCTTGGGGCTTTTTCGGATTTCATAAGTTACTATCGTTTTCTCGTTCGTTCCCCCTGCCGCCCCATACTCTCTTCCAAATACCGCTGAACGAGGAGTTCGAGGGGCACGTCTTCTTTCTTTGCGCGGGCTTTGAGGCGGCGAATCATTGGGAGGGGCAGCGGTATTTCGATATTCTTTTGGGCGTGCCCATTGGTGGTGGGTGCCCGCATCGCCGACAATGCGCCCTGCAACGGTTTCGGTGGAGTGTATTCGATGTAGCCTCGACGCAAATGCGCCACGGGAAAGATCATCTCATAATCGTTCCAGTTGAGGTTGCCACCGACAATCTTGAATTTCTTAAATTCTTTCAGATCCCGGTACTTTGTTATCCAGGGCTGCGGCGCATCGCTAAGAAAGTTCTCAAAATCGACGACACGCATACTCTTATCGTTGAACGTAAGGCGGAGCTTGTAGCCAATTAAATATTTCGCGTCCACGACCGAAAAATATGGGCCTTTGCTCCGGCCGGTTAAGTCAACGATTTTCATTTGAGTCTTCGTGTGATCTTCTTAATTTCTGGAAGTGTTCCTTTCTCGAACATCGCTTCCCACGTTTTTACGATATTCAAAGCTTCGTGCTCGACGAGTGCCTTGAAATCCCGCAGCTTTGCCGAAGGCAGTGGACGCACCTCCGCTACATCCAAATATCTAATCTCTTCGACCTTGCCATCCTTGACAAATATCTCCGCTTTGTTTTCCCCGCCTTGATACTCTCCATGCACATGAATCGGAAGGTGTTCATTCGCGTAGAAGTATACTCGGATTCCAAGATACAAATAAAGAGTTGGCACCGTATTAAAAGCCCACAACCCAGATAGTAGTTCCTATCCGGGCTGCACCGCAATTTCACTTCGTCTCTATATCCGGTTCCCAACCTTTTTCAATCTTCTCCCCTTCCATCTCCAGGGTTCCCTGCGCGGTCATCGTTCCGAATTTGGTCGGCTTGCCTTTCAAGATCCACTCGAAGAACGCTCCGATGAGCGCGCCCGCGAGCGGCCCCACAATATAAATCCAGGTAGTGCTGAAATCGCAGCGAAAAATATCCGGCGCCAGCGAGCGGATGGGATTCATCGATGCGCCGGTTACGGGCGCGGACCACATTCCCGCCAGCGCGACATATCCGCCGACGGCAATCGCGCCGTTGGTGCCGATATTCCGCGCGCCAGACGCGGTTCCCAAAATCACGGTGACGAGACCGGTGGTGAGCATCGCTTCGAAGAGGAATGCGCTTAACGGTGAGATTCCGGGTACGGGAACCGTCGCGCCATGTGATACGTCGCCAAACACCACCCAGAGAAACGAGACCGCCAGCATTCCCCCGACCAATTGCGCCGCAAGGTATCCGGGAACTCGCGACCACGGAAAATTTCTTCGCACGGCAAATGCAATGGTTACCGCTGGATTCAAATGCGCGCCGCTCACCGTGCCCATGAAATAAATAATCGCCATGACCATGAGGCCCGGCGCCTCCTTCGACATGGCGAGCGTGATCGAACCGTGGCTCCAATAGGAGACTACATCGCCGCCGGCGGCAACGACGACGAGCAGAAACGTGCCCAATATCTCGGAAAATAGGCGCCGGTACTCGAGCTTGCTATTGAAAAAATCTTGGAGGGTCGAAGCGGCTTCTTGCTGGCGGAATTTCATTGCGACTGCCATGCTAAATTACAAGGATAATTGGTCTGTCTCTTTCATCTCCGAAAAAATTGCCGCGCGAATTTTCTTGCACGTGCTGACGGCTTCTTCCGCATCTTCTTTATAGACCTCGGCGCCAGGATAGCGCGTATCCACGGCATATTCCGATAACCGCGCTGCTTGTTTTTCGAATATCTTCCAGCCTGGTTGAATATTGCTCGCAAGGTTTAGAAGCTCGCGGAGGTCATGTGTTTTTCCGAACTGGAGAAAGTGTTCAAATAAATACCCCTTGAGCATTTTCTCGGCGCATTGCTGGGCATGGAAGCAGACAGCCTCGTAGTTCGGTTCTTCTTCCGCGAGGAATTCGCGGTTCATGGTCACAAAATCCCGGCGGGCTTTCTTAAGCCACTCCTTGCTCATTTCGGTCATATAACGTCTTCCCTTTAGTGAGCACTTCCTGCATAAAGGAATCGTTCATCGCCACCCTATGCTCCACCTCGGAAGCGCGACGCACCAGAAGATCGCACGCAAAACGCGGATTGATATCGCAAAGAATGTCCGCCGCCTTATGCGCTCCGCGTCCTTCGAATTCCATAATGACGAGCATATCGACATCGGAATCATCGGTAGCAGTGCTCCATGCCTGCGATCCGAAGAGCACGATTTTCTCAGGACTATACTTGCGCACAATATCCCTCGCGAATTGCTGGATTTGTTCTTGCTGTACCATTGATAATTAAACCGGGAATAGAAATAAAAGGTCGCAGTTGCGTTAAACACAATCTCACGTTTTTTGCGCGATCAATCCATACGGTCCTTACCTCCCTTTTTGTAGTTTGTAATTATTATTCTTCCTCCCCTCCACGTAGTCGTTCGAGCACCGAAAAATCCTCGAGCGTGGTCGTATCGCCGGCGACGGAGCCGGTCGAGGCGAGTTCGCGCAGCAAGCGGCGCATGATCTTGCCGGAGCGCGTTTTCGGCAGTGCATCGGTGAAGCGAATGTCGTCCGGCTTTGCAATGGAGCCGATGGCTTCGCCAACATGCTGCCGGAGTTTCTCCTTTAGCGATTCGTCCGCGTTCCATCCTTGCTTGAGCGTCACGAATGCGACGAGCGCGGAACCTTTAATCTCGTCGGGACGGCCCACAACAGCCGCTTCCGCGACCGCCTCATTGCCCACGAGCGCGCTCTCGACTTCCATCGTTCCCAACCGGTGTCCGCTTACGTTGATAACGTCATCCACACGGCCCATGATCCAGAAATATCCGTTCTTATCTCGCCGCGCGCCATCGCCAGTGAAATAGATGCCCGGATATTCCGAAAAATATTGTTTCTCGTATCGCTCCGGGTCTTTATATATTCCACGCAGCATGGAGGGCCACGGCTTTTTGATAATAAGGTAGCCGCCTTCGTTTGGCTTACACGGAGTGCCATCTTTTCGAACGACTTCTGGCTCGACGCCAAAAAAGGGAAGCGTCGCGGAGCCGGGCTTTGTCGGAACCGCTCCGGGAATGGGGGAGATCATGATCGCGCCCGTCTCCGTCTGCCACCAGGTATCGACGATGGGGCACCGGCCCTTGCCGATTATTTTGTGATACCACATCCATGCTTCGGGATTGATCGGCTCGCCAACCGTTCCCAACAATCGTAGTGAACTCAGGTCATGCTTCTCCGGATGTTCGTTCCCAGCACGGATGAAAGCGCGGATCGCGGTCGGCGCCGTGTAAAAAATGTTGACGCGATGCCGTTCGATGATATCCCAGAAGCGGTCGGGTGCCGGATAGGTGGGCGCGCCTTCATACATCACGACGGTCGCGCCGTTCGAAAGCGGCCCATAGATTATGTAGCTGTGCCCCGTGACCCAGCCCACATCCGCGGAGCACCAGAAAATGTCTTCGTCGCGAATATCGAAGATATATTTCATCGTCAGATACGTCCCGAGCAAATATCCGGCGGTCGTATGGACGATTCCCTTCGGCTTGCCCGTCGTGCCGGAAGTGTAGAGAATATAGAGCGGGTGCTCGCTATCGAGCTGCGCGGCGGGGCAATCGGCGCTTGCATCGGACATCGCATCGTGCCACCAGACGTCGCGGCCATCGAACATGTCAATTTCGTTACCGGTCCGTTTCAGGACCAGAACTTTTTCAACGCTCGGGCAGCCGCCATAGGGTTGTTCCCGTCCATCGACACGCATGGCTTCGGCACGCAACGCCTGATCGACGTTCTTTTTTAATTCCACCACCGCGCCGCGCCGATAGGCTCCATCGGCGGTAATGATGACCTTCGCCTCGCAGTCGTTCACGCGATCGCGAATGGCCTCCGAAGAAAATCCGCCGAAGATAACGGTGTGCGTCGCGCCAATGCGGGCGCAGGCGAGCACGGCAATGGCAAGCTCCGGCGTCATGCCCATGTAGATCGCAACCCGGTCGCCAGCTTTTACGCCAAAGGATTTCAGCACGTTCGCGCATTTCGAAACCTCGCTGTGAAGTTGCTGATACGTGAGCGTTCGTTGCTCGAACGCACCATTGGTGCTCTTCTCGCCTTCCCAGATAAGAGCAGCCTTATTTTTTCTTGGAGTGGAAAGATGCCGGTCGAGACAATTATAGCTCGCGTTGATTTTGCCGCCCACAAACCACTTGGCGAACGGGGCTTTCCATTCGAGAACTTTTCGCCATTTTTTGAACCAATCGAGTTCTTCCGCCTGCTTCGCGAAGAATTTCTCGGGATCCTTGATGGAGGCGCGATACATCCGCTCGTACGCAGCCATCGAGCCAATGCGCGCCTTCGCCGAGAATTGCTTGCTCGGTTTAAAGAGCCGCTTCTCGCCCAGCGTGGACTCGATGGAATCGGCTCGCTTCGATGCGCTTTTCTTGGTTTGTTGCTTTGCCATGCTCCAAAAATACGAAAAAAAACGGGTAGCCTCCCGGAGTATACTCCGGGAGGATACCCACTAAAGGAAACTCTGATTAAGTTATTCTTTCTGTCATTGCGAGGAGAACGAATCGACCGAAGGGAGATTCGTTCGACGAAGCAATCTCCGCTCTGGAGGTGGAGATTGCTTCGTCACCTTTGACTCCCTTCGGTCGTCAAAGGTTCCTCGCAATGACGACTGGTGTGGGCTTAATCAGAAATTCCTAAAGCTCTAAGTTCGGATTAGACCAACTTCGCGTTCACATTGATCTGCACGCCGGTGAGAGCGCGGGCGACGGGACAGTTGGATTTCGTTCCGTTGGCGATCTCCTGAAATTTTGCGTCCTCGATGCCGGGCACGCCAGCCTGCACATCGAGATCGATCGTCTCCACCGTCCACTTGCCGGAGACATTATCGAAATGTGCTTTGCCGGACGTTTTCACTTGCTGCGGCGGAAATCCGGCTTTTTCGAGATCGGCGCTGAGGGCCATCGAATAGCAGCCCGACAAAGCTGCCGCGAGCAGTTCTTCGGGGCTGGAACCCGAACCGCCTTCCATGCGGGAATTAAAGGTGAACGGAAAATTTTGGTTTGAAAGACGCATCTCGCCCTTGCCGCTTTTGAGTACGCCGTTCCATTGTGCTGTTGCTGAAGATTGTCGCATAGTGTGGTTGCTAAAAAATGATATTACAAAAAGAGAAATAGAAACACGAATTCGGTAACAAAAATTATTCCCGCGCTCGAAGCACTCCGGCTTGCATCATTGCATCGACCCGTTCCATTACCTCCTGAGGCATCTGAATTCTTGCGCGAAGCTGATAGTAACGCCCATGCGCAATCCAGTGTCGAATAGGAAGTAATTCAAAAAATTGGTTAACGATCGTCCGAGCATCGGGGCAATGCTGAACCCAGAGCGAACGCAGCTCTTTCCATGTAGTTTTTTCTCGATGCTTTTTCCATGCCATTCGGTAGGCTCGGCTCAAGGGGTCTTTGTCGCGATTTTGACAGCGGTACAAATAATCGAGTCGAATCGCAGCTTCCGTTGCGCTAATTAGGTCGAAGATAACGAACCGATCCAAATCTTCCCGAAGTTCTGAAAATAAGCGTTTCGCTTCATCGTAGGTGGTCCCGGCTTCGAATGGCGGTTGGATTTCGGAACCATTCAGAATGGCATTCAGAGTTTCCGTCTTATACAAGGACAGCCCGTTCGATTGAACTCGATAGCGATACCAAAGGCGCTCAATCGAGTCAAGGTTTGGAAATGTCATACGCTTCTACCCAGCGAGCTTCATCAATTTATCCTTAAAGGACTGCTCCGTAAGATTGACGCGAATCTTTGTGCCATTAGGGCTCGGAAGGTTTGCAATGATCCAATGTTCCCAATCCTTTTCAATTAACATGGAAGCCCCCTTCCGACCTTCTATATCGACTCTGCCGCAGGCATTAACCAAATAGGTACCTTTGGGGATAATATCGACTGCCGTATCGACGAGGTAAATTTTTAACTGCGGTACGGAATAACTACCAATCTGTTCTTCGCTTAACGTCATCGGGAGCCGTTCCACCTTGATACTGCCCTGCATGACATAGGGGCGTAGCCATTCAGAAATATTACGATAGAGATGCTCGATGGAGGCGAGCCATTTTTCCTTGCGTTGCGCAAGCTCCACGGGAGCAATAGCAGCATGATGCCGCTGCTTTTCTTCAATAAATTCATCGAAGGTGTTTTGCATTTTATTCACTGATATTTCTTTCTATGACAACAGCATCCGCTAATCATGGGTTCGAAGCAACTATACCCCCACCTGCGCTTCGCTGATATGATGCCGCAGCAACTTCGCTTCGGCGACGAAGATGACATTCTCCGCGATGTTCGTCGCGTGATCGGCCAAGCGTTCGATATGGCGGAGAAGTGCCCGGAGATGCGCTGCCGGCTCGATCATTACGGGATGGGACTTCATCGTGTCGATCAAATTGTAGAAAATTTTCCGGTTAAAGTCATCGACAAGGTATCATTGATTCAATGAAGTCAGCTATGATTCAATGGAATGGGAATCCCACCTCAACCGAAAGGAATGATAGTTGGAGTTAAAATAGTTAAAATGGCGCCTAATTCGAGTCCATTTCGGGATTAGGGAGTTCAATAAATTCATTGCGAGTACGTCCGTTCACGGAACTGCGCGATCATTTCAATTTTAAGAATTAATACCATGTTACGAAAGCTCGCTTTTGCATTAGCGATTGTCACCTCGTCTTCCATTCCGTTGGAAGCTCAATGGATCCCTACTCATGGCCCGACGGGCGCTTTCATTTCGTGGATCACGGCCGATGGCGGAACGATCTATGTTGGAAACTACGACGGCACCGGCGGAGTCTTCAAGACGACCGACAACGGCGCCCACTTTTCTCAACTCATTGCCGGCGTTGGATTCACGAGCCTCTATGCGAGCGGGCAGAACCTCGTCGCGATAGACCGGGGAACGCCTGACACGGCGTGGGTCTCGCACGATGGTGGCCAAAGCTGGACAAAACCCGTCGTTGTCCCAAATAACCATTATATAAACTCAATTATCGGCGATGCAACGGCAATCCTTGCTGCGACGGACAGCGGGGTTTACCGTTCCACCGATGAGGGAAATACCTGGACGCCGCGTAACGCGGGGCTGAATAGCAGAGTTGTTTCCCTCATCCGATCGGGCTCGACACTCATCGCAGGTTCATCCCAGGATGGCGTGTTTTTTTCCTCGGACGACGGATTAAGTTGGCAGCAATCGAATCAGGACAAAATGTTTACCTTCTTGAACTTCGGCAATGCCGGGCCGATCACATTTGCAATCGCCGGAAGTGGCGTCTTCGGAAGCACGGATCATGGTGCCAGCTGGGCGCCCTATCAGAACGGCTTACAGGATACCAACGGCGTTGGATTAGTTGCGAACGGTACCGATGCGTTCGTAGCAACGGGAGAGTATGGGGTTTATGGAATATACAAATGGAATTCCTCTTCCGGAAGCTGGAATGTGATGAGCAATCCGCTACTCTCGACGCAGATCACATTTGGGCAATCGGAGCTGATCTCCACTGCAAACGAGTCACTGACCTTCTCCAGCGATGGCGGAAGCACGTGGAGATATGCGCCCGGCGCCATGTTGACTGCCTGTCGCAATATCGCGATGATCGGCCAGTCCCTGTTTGCCGACCGTAATGGTTATATCTATGTATCCACGGATCAAGGTTCCACTTGGCCGCGCCAGCATTGGAACCATTTTAATGATTCGGTCCATGTTATTGGCTACGTTGGTTCCTCCGCGATCGGTGCAATAGGCAATGACATTCTTCTTTCCGACAACCTCTACGGAATTCGTCGAGTGACCTTTGATGGGCTTCATGCCACGAGTCTGCTTCCGACAAATCAGTTTTTCAATTATGCCGGCGCGAACGGCATTTTTGGCATCGGCGATACCATCTTTGCCGGAGCAAGCGACATCTACGATATTCAGACTTCATCGACTTTTTCAGGGATTTACGTCTCAACAGACCAAGGCATGACCTGGACCCACCGCAATAATGGACTTACGGACACGCTCGTGACGGCGCTTTCGCTCAGCGGCTCAACAATCTATGCCGGGACTGAATTTGGCAAACTCTTCAGCTCAACGGATGACGGATTTAACTGGAAGTATCTCGGTTCCTTACCCGGTGGGGTCGATGGGATCTATGGGATCGCAGTTGAAAACTCGAAGATCGTCGTGATCGGCTACTCTACCGGCGTGTATGTGTCGTTCGATAATGGCGCTACATTTAGTTCTCGCTCGGAAGGACTACCGCCGGGCCCGGTATATGGCTTAACATCCGACTCGAAATACTTTTATGTTTCGACAGATTCCGGAGTATGGAAACGCACAATTGACGACCTGAGCGGCGTGAATGCTACTCCCAGTGATGAGGTCACACTCGGAACATATCCTAATCCTGCCTCCGCTTCGACCACGATCCAGTACTCACTAAAGAATGCTGGGACCGTATCGTTAACCGCCATCGATGCTTTGGGCAGAGTGGTCTGGAATGCAGCCGAACATGGCGCGTCGGCAGGAACGCATAACCTCGAACTCCCAATGTCCACCTGGCCTAAGGGATGCTATGAAGTTATCCTCTCGCGGGCGAACGAATCGAAAGTAATGACGAGAGTGCTAAAGCAATAGGGGACTGGACAGACAACTCCTTTCCATCCACCCGGAACCGAGGCTACAACCCCGGCTGCTGCTCACCCACATGGTGCCGCAGCAATTTCGCTTCGGCGACGAAGATAACGTTTTCCGCGATATTCGTCGCATGATCAGCGAGGCGCTCGATGTGGCGCAGGAGGGCCATGAGATGCGCGGCCGGCTCGATCATCACCGGATCGGACTTCATCGTATCGATCAAATTATAGAAAATCTTCCGATTAAAGTCATCGACCATGTCTTCTTTTTCGAAGACCAAACGCGCCTCTTCACTGTCGTTATGGATAAACGCATTCAGGACACTCGTGAGCATCTGGCGGGCGGTGAAAATCATTTCGAGCGCGCCAACGCGATCGAGGAGATGGGGATACTCCTCGAGCGCATCGACCCGCTCGGCGATGTTAACCGCGATATCGCCGATGCGCTCGAAATCGCTATTCATGCGCATTGCGGCCAGTAGCAACCGCAGATCGACGGCCACGGGCTGCGTGAGCGCAAAAATGCGCTGGCACTGGCCGTCAATCGTGAGATCGAGTTCGTTCACGCGCTGCTCGCGGTCGATGACGAACTTGGCAAGCTCGCTATTGCCTTCCCGGAGCGCGCGGATCGCCGTCTCCACCTGTTCATCGACCAGGGAGCCCATGCGGATCAATTGAGACCGAAGCGTCTCTAATTCGTCTTCGAAATGTCTATGCACTCGGGGCAAAATTAAGAATTAAGAGTTGAATGTGTAAAAATAAAGCCTTATCATTAAGCCTAACAATCGATCCAGAAAATCCGCATAATCCGCGTAATCGTGGTTCTGATTACCCGAATCTCCCCGTGATATAATCTTCGGTTTGCTTCTTCTTTGGATTGGTAAAAATATCGCGCGTATCTCCGGCTTCGATCAGTTCGCCGATGTAGAAAAAGGCGGTTACATCGCTTACGCGCGCGGCTTGCTGCATGTTATGCGTGACGATCACGATCGTATATGTTTCCTTGAGTTGAAACACGAGCTCCTCGATTTTCGCCGTTGAAATCGGATCGAGGGCGCTCGCAGGTTCGTCCATCAGGAGCACTTCGGGCTCAACCGCAAGCGCGCGCGCGATGCAAAGCCGCTGTTGCTGTCCGCCGGAGAGTCCCATTGCGGAGTGATGCAGCCGGTCCTTCACTTCGTCCCACAAGGCCGCTTGCTGCAAGCTTTTTTCGACGATCTCGTTCAGCCGGGCCTTCTGGCGCATTCCTAAGACCTTAGGCCCATAGGCAACATTCTCCCAAATCGTTTTTGGGAACGGATTCGATTTTTGAAACACCATACCGACACGCTTGCGAAGCTCGACGACGTCCAGGCCTTTCTCGTAAATATCGACGCCATCCATGTGAACGCTGCCCGTAATCTTCACCCCTCCGATGAGATCGTTCATGCGGTTGAGCGTCCGAAGATAGGTCGATTTTCCGCAGCCGGAAGGCCCGATGAATGCCGTGACCTGGCACTCCGCAATATCGAGCGATATATCGCGCAGAGCCTGTTTCGTTCCATAGAAGAGATTCAGGTCGCGTGTGGTGATCTTGGTAGCCTTCATTGGCGCATTCTCGCTCTTGCGAGGAGGGATGATTCCCGGCGACTTGACGAGAGAGCGACCGCGCTCCTGCCGGTGTTCGTCATTACGCTGTTCCGCGATTTCCACGTGAGTGTTTCGAGAATTTAATTCGCTGACCTTCCACAACGAACGAACGTTCGATTATGTCTGTAAAGCTTCCGTTACCTCTGTGTTACCAAATTATTACGCGATAGCCCCGAG
>VFSW01010809.1_pt1 | contig 12900 bp, 11 predicted proteins | sample 5358111 | NCBI WGS metagenome assembly VFSW01 (sample SAMN11554181, study PRJNA540505) | mine drainage metagenome | isolation source: sediment from site ElyBrook_90M | place: USA: Ely Copper Mine, Vershire, VT | collected 2017 | reverse complement strand
GATCTTGACGCTCTCCGGCGCGTGCACGCGCACGTCTTTGGTGATCCACGCGTTGAACACATCCGTCGTGCCAATGCCGAAGGCGAGACAGCCGATCGCGCCGGAGTGCGGCGTGTGACTGTCGCTGCCGACGATGACCTGACCGGGCAGTGCGTAATTCTCCAGCACCATCGAGTGGCAGATACCTTCCGAGCCGGGGCGACCGCTTACTTCACCGTGCAGACGAATGCCTTGCGCGCGCGCGAACTCTTCCTGCTTCCGCTTCAAGTCGCCGGCAAGATCGAGCAAGCCCATTTTCACGCGTTCCGCCGGCATCACCTTGTCGAGAAAAGTCAGATGATCGCGGAAGAAAACGATGGACGATGGATCGTTCACCTTTTCATCTTTGCCGACGAGTTGCTCGAAAAAGATCGCTGCCATCGGCGTGACGTACTCGTGGCTAAAGCGCAAATCGGTTCGAACAAACCCGGCGTCGCCGGGTTTGACTGCCGGCACGCCGACCTGATCGCGCGCGAGATCGACGACGAAATGCTGCGCCAGGATTTTCTCCGCGAGCGTCATTGGGCGGCGCGGCGTGGTGATGACCGGCACGGAGGCGTGACCTTGCAGGCGCGCGAGGTTGAAGTTGAACAAACCACCGTATTCGATGATCTGCCGCGTAATATCGTCCTCGCCGCGCGTGAATTCCTCCAGCGCGATTTCTTCGCCGCGCCGGATTTGATCGATCACACCAAAATTCGTGGTGACGAACAAGCCGAGGTTTTGGCAGTTCTGCTGATAGATGCGCTCGACGTTTTCTGCGACGACGACGCGAATGCCCGCGCACATTTCCGCGTACGGCGATTGCTCGCGGCTGCTGCCCTTGCCGCGCCGCTTGCCCGCGACGGAGGCGACGAATCCGCCTTGTTTGACCGCGCCGCGCGCGATCGGAAATTCGTCGCCGCATTTCAGACCGAGGTACGGAAATTCGCCCAGCGTTTCGTCGTAGTAGTAGCAGATGTACGCCGGCGTAATCTCGTCCGTCGAAATATTGTCGCGCAGCTTGATCGACGGGTCCCACGCGAGGTCTTGCCCGGCGAGTTGTTGCTTGACGCGCGCGGCGTCTTCGGTGAGGAGCAGGACGCGTCCATCGAATTTGATTCGCGCGGGACGTTTTTCGACGTGACGTTCGAGCAATGATTGAATCATATTTCTTTCTTCTCTTATTGAACCGCAAAGGACGCAAAGATCGCAAAGAAGATTATTTGATCTTTGCGTCCTTTGCGTTCTTTGCGGTTAATACGCAGCCAGCTTCCGCAGCGCGTCCGCGATCTTTTGCGCGTTCGGCAGGAACGTGTGCTCGCCGACTTCGTTGAATGGGATGCCCGGCAAGTCGGGTCCGGTCACGCGGCGGATCGGCGCGTCGAGATCGAGGAACGCTTCTTCGGTGATGAGCGCGGCGAGTTCTGCGCCGAGTCCCATCGTCTTGGTGTCTTCATGAATGACGCACACTTTGCCCGTCTTGCGGACGGACGCAAGAATTGTCTCGCGATCAAGCGGCTGCAGCGTTCGCAGATCGACGACTTCGATCTCGATGTTTTCCCGCGCAAGTTCCTCCGCGGCGGCGAGCGTTTCGTGCAGCATCGCGCCGTAGGCGAGCGCGGTCACGTCGCTGCCGACGCGTTTCACTTCCGCGCGCCCAATCGGAAGAACGAAATCACCATCGGGCACGTCGCCTTTGATGGATCGATAGAGTTTCTTATGTTCAAGAAACAAAACCGGGTCGGGATCACGCACGGCTGCCGCGAGCAAGCCCTTAGCATCCGCCGGCGTTGACGGTGCGACGACTTTGAGACCCGGCGCGTGGCAGAAATACGCTTCGATGCTCTGCGAGTGGTACAAGCCGCCGTGAATGCCGCCGCCGTACGGCGTGCGAATGACCATTGGGCACGTCCACGCGCCGTTCGTGCGGTAGCGCATCTTCGCCGCTTCGCTCACGATTTGATCGAACGCCGGAAAGATAAAGTCGGCAAACTGGATTTCGGCGATCGGATGCAGGCCGACCGCCGCCGCGCCGATCGCCACGCCGATGATGGCGAGTTCCGCCAGCGGCGTATCGATCACACGCGCCGCGCCAAATTTCTCCTGCAGACCTTCGGTCGCGCGAAAGACGCCGCCGGTCTTGCCGACATCTTCGCCCAGAATGAACACGCGCTCATCGCGCGCCATTTCATCGCTCAGCGTATCGCGGATGGCTTCAAGGAATGTTTTGGTTGGCATGGCTGAGTAATCAAGTAGACAAGTAAACAGGTAAACAAGGAAACCTGCTTACTTGTCTACCTGTTTACTTGTCTCCTCCCATTGCATATACATTCGTAAACGCTTCTGCCGCGGTTGGCGCGGGGCTAGCTTCCGCAAATGCGAGCGCGTCGTCGATCTGCGCCTGCAGTTCCTGCTTCAGCGCGTCATCGCGCGAGGCGTCCCAGGTTTTCTCTTTGACGATTCGCTCGCGGAACAAGGCGACCGGATCGTTCGCGCGTTCGGCGTCCAATTCTTCACGTGAGCGATAGCGCTTGTCGTCGTCGTTGCTCGTGTGCGGCATAAAACGATAGACCTTGATCTCGATAAAACTGGGACCGTCGCCGCGCCGCGCGCGGTCGATGGCTTGCCGTGCGACCTCGAACACTTCTAACGGATCGCGTCCTTGCGCGACCGCGCCGGGCATTCCGTAACCCGCCGCGCGGTCGGCGACATTCTGGACTGCCATCTGCATATCCTGCGGCACGGAAATCGCATAGCCGTTGTTCTCGCAGCAAAAGATCACCGGCAGTTTGTGGATGGCGGCAAAGTTCATCGATTCGTGAATGTCGCCTTTGCTCGAGCTGCCGTCGCCAAAGCCGGTCCACGTTACGGCGTTGTCGCCGCGGATTTTGCTGGCGAGCGCAATGCCGACCGCGTGCGGCACGTGGTTCGGCTGCGGGCTAGACAGCGAGAGGAGGTGATGCGTCGCATCGCTCCAGTGCGCGAACATTTGACGCCCCGCGCTGTTGGGATCGTTCGCTTTAGCGAAGAGGTTGCAGAATACGTCCCGCGGAGTGACGCCGAAATGCAAAAGCGCGGGGAGGTCGCGATAGTGCGGCACGAGATAGTCGCGCGCCGGGTCGAGCGCGAACGCGTAGCCGGCGACGCCTTCGTGTCCAGCCGCCGGGACGGCAAAGTGCGCGCGCCCCTGGCGATTCAGCTGCCAGATGCGTTCGTCGAGCATCCGCGCGAGGAACATGACGCGATAGAGGGCGATGGGATCAGGTTCACTCATGTTTGCATCCTCAAAAGCGTAAAACGTAAAACGCGACAATTACGTTTCAGGCTTTACGTTTTACTTGTAAACCGGCTCGCGTTTTTCGCGGTACGCACGCCGCGCCTCAAAATGGTCTTCGGAGGTTTGCGCGATTTCTTGCAATTCAAAGTACTTTTTCAGGAACGCATCGTAATCAAGTTGGAAACTCAGATTGGTGAGCGTTTTGGATTTGACGGTCGCGACCGAGCAGACCTTCAAATATTGCTGGACGATTTCTTCCAGCCGCGTTTCAAACTCCGCGAGCGGCACGACGTAATCGACCAAGCCCATCGCGTACGCGTCCGACGCGTTTACATTTTCGCCGGACAGGATCAATCGCTTGGCGCGCCCCAAGCCCACATAGTGTGCGAGCCGGTACGTGCCGAGACCGGGAATCAAACTTTCTTTGATCGCCGGCAAGCCAAGAATTGCGTTGTCCGCCGCGACGCGAATATCGGCTGCCAGCGCGAGTTGCAATCCGCCGCCGAGGCAGTACTGCTGGATGCCCACGATGACGACCTTCTCCATCGTCTCAAGAATTCGCAGTGCGCGCTCCCAGCGATGGTGGTACTCCATTTCGATTTGATCGGTCGATAATTGTTTGAGATCGATGCCAGTGCTGAAAGATCGTCCCGCGCCGGTGATGACGACGACGCGCACGTCCTCTTCTTGCGCCACTGCATCGACAATCGTGTTGATGTCGATCGTCGCTTGGTTGCTCATCGCATTCAACAATTGCGTTCGATGGAACACCACGCGCGCGACTTTGCCGTCCGTCGCCCATCCCATTGTTTCCAACTGCGGCATGCCCTGCGCCTCCAGAAAAATGGAATCGGGAGAACCCGCCGTCAGGTTCTCCAACTCGCGCGTCATTCTACGCGAGTTGTTGGCGTTTGGCAAGGGGGGTTCTCGCTTTTTTCCAAACCAATCTGCACGGCGGCGCGTTCGCGCGGCGAGCCGCCAACAAATCGATGCTGCCGCAGGTTCGCTCGTCCGAAATCATTCTGTGGACCGAACGACGGCGATGATACGTTTTAGCGCGGAAGAGAGACTTTTGTCTCTTGCTGTTTCGTCGGAATATGTCTATAATTTGCATAGCGTGAAAAAAACGATATATCGTGCGTCTGAGATAATTCGCTAGAAAAGAAACCGATTCCCCAACATTGTCGCCGGTCGACGCTGATCCGTGGCGCGAAAACGGAATCGGTTTTTGTATAGGTGACGTGCGCGTGAGTAACATTCGTCCGCAATCGATGATCTATACGCTGTACGGCGATTACATCCGTCACGCCGGCGGCAGTGTTTGGATCGGCAGTCTCATTCGCCTGCTCGGCTACTTTGGCGTTTCGCAGCAAGGCGTGCGCTCCACTGTCTCGCGAATGACGCGGCGCGGGCTGTTGCGCGTGGACCGGATCGGCACGCGCAGTTTTTATTCGCTGACCGACGCCAGCACCAAGATCATCGAAGCCGGCGCGGCGCGCATTTTCCACGCGCACTCGCCGCGCGATACCTGGGATGGGCAATGGCGGCTCGTTACGTACTCGATTCCGGAAAGTGAACGCGAGGCGCGCGACCATCTACGACGCGAATTGGAGTGGATGGGTTTCGGAATGCTGACGAACGCGCTGTGGATCTCGCCGCACGATTATCGCCGCGAGGTCGAGCAGCTCGCCGAATCGCTGGGGCTGTGCGCCCACATCGAAATGTTCACCGCGCGGCACGATGGTTTTGCCGATCCTGCCACGATCGTCGCGCGCTGCTGGAATCTGCCGGCGATCAACGCGCGCTACGCCGCCTTTATCGAAAAATACAAACCGATGTACGAACAGCACGTCCGTCTGCTCCAGCGCGGCGATGACTTGGAGCCGAGTCAGTACTTCGTCCATCGCTTTAATCTCATTCACGAGTACCGCCGGTTTCCGTTCCGTGATCCCGAATTGCCGTCCGAATTGCTGCCCGTGGGCTGGCGCGGGACGGAAGCGGCGAACCTGTTCAAACAGTACCACGATCTGCTCGCCGATAAAGCGAACGCTTTTTTCTATTCCGTGTTTGGGAAACCCGCTGTTCCACCGTCCAATCTCCAGACCGTTGCCTCCAAAATTCCGGCTGACTTGAGGAACCCATGAACACCAAATTCCCGGCTCGACCTGCAAGCGCGTTTGATTTCAAGGAAATCCTTTACGAAAAGAAAGACTGGACCGCGCGCGTCACGATCAACCGTCCCGAAGTGTTTAACGCATACTCGACGCTAACGATCCAAGAATTGATGGTCGCGTTCAAGGACACGATGTGGGACGATCATGTCGCGGTCGTCGTCCTCACCGGCGCAGGCGAGAAGGCGTTCTGCACCGGCGGCGACGTGAAAGAGTACGCCGAGAACTTTACGCAGATGCCGCGCGACTATTGGAAGTGGATGGGCGAGTTCATCGAATGCCACGATCTGCTCCGCAACATCGGCAAGCCGACGATCGCGCGCATCAACGGCATGGTTGCCGGCGGCGGCAATGAGTTCAACATGGCGTGCGATCTCGCGATCATGGCGGACCACGCGACCATTCGCCAGGTCGGCACGATGGTTGGTTCGGTCGCGGCGGGCGGCGCGACGCAATGGCTGCCGATCATGGTCGGCGACCGCCGCGCGCGCGAAATCCTGCTGACCGACGAGCCGATCGACGCCAAGACCGCACTGGATTGGGGCTTGGTGAATCAAGTCGTCCCGTACGCGCAGTTGGACGACGCGGTGCAGAAACTCGCGGACAAACTGACGGACAAATTCCCCGAGTGCACGCGTTACACCAAGACCCAGGTGAATTTCTGGAAAGACCTGGCGTGGAACCAGACCGTGCGGCACGCGCAAGATTGGTTGTCGCTGCACTTTGCGTCGTTGGAGCCGTACGAAGGCATGACCGCGTTCGTCGAAAAACGTCCGAAGAATTATCGCGGCTTGCGCGAAAAAGCCGCGCGCGGCGAGTCGAGCGAATTCTTGTTCGGACCGTACTCGCAAACATGTCCTCAGTGCGGCACCAAGGGCTTGCCAAGCGAATTCAAATTCTGCGGCAAATGCGGCGCGAAGCTGGGATAGCGAGGTTGTTGATGCGTGAAGCAGTGATCGTCGATGCAGTCCGGACGCCGGTGGGTCGCTACGGCGGCGCGTTGAAAGACGTGCGCCCGGACGATCTCGCCGCGCTGTGCATCGCGGAGGTCGTCAAGCGCAATCGCCTCGATCCGAATCTGGTCGAGGACGTGATCTTGGGCAACGCAAACGGCGCGGGCGAAGAGAATCGCAACGTCGCGCGGATGGCGCTTCTGCTGGCAGGATTTCCGGTGACTGTCGCCGGGCAGACGATCAACCGGCTGTGCGGCTCGGGATTGAACGCAGTGACGAGCGCGGCGCAGGCGATTAAGACCGGCGAAGGCGATGTGTTCATCGCCGGCGGTACGGAATCGATGACACGCGCGCCGTTTGTTTTCGGCAAAGCCGAATCGGCGTTCCCGCGCGAGACCAAAGTGTACGATACGACGATTGGCTGGCGATTCACGAACCCAAAACTCGCCGCGCGGTTTCCGCCGTACTCGATGGGCGAGACCGCGGAAAATGTCGCCGAGAAATACAGCATCACGCGCGCGGAGCAGGACGAATTCGCGCTCGCAACGCAAAAGAAATGGGGCGCGGCGCACGCGGCGGGGAAATTCAACGACGAGCTCGTGCCCGTCGCAATTCCGCAGCGCAAAGGTGAGCCAATTATCGTGAACAAAGACGAGCATCCGCGTCCCGACACGACGATGGAGCAACTGGCGAAACTCGCGCCGGCGTTCAAAGAAAACGGTACAGTGACCGCCGGCAATTCGAGCGGCATCAACGATGGTGCGGCGGCGGTGCTCGTGATGGAAGCCCAGACCGCGGAGAAACTCGGCTATGCGCCGATGGCGCGCATCGTCGCCAGCGCGGTCGCTGGCGTCGATCCATCATATATGGGCTTGGGTCCAATTCCATCAACGCGCAAAGCACTAGAGCGCGCCGGCGTGAAGATCGGCGACATCGATTTGATCGAACTGAACGAAGCATTTGCCGCGCAGGCGATCCCGTGCATCCGCGAACTGGGGATGGACCCGGCGAAGGTGAACGTCAACGGCGGCGCGATTGCCATTGGGCATCCGCTCGGTTCGACCGGCGCGCGGTTGCTGACGACGCTGGTGCACGAGATGAAGCGGCGCAGCGCGCGGCGCGGTCTCGTGACGATGTGCATCGGCGTGGGGCAGGGAATTGCGATGGTGGTGGAGCGTGGGTAATCCGTATTGCGTGTTTCGTATTGCGTAAACGGAACACGCAATACGCAATAGGGAACAGGATTTCAATGCCTACCGTGACTGTCGAAAAATCCAACGGCGTAGCAAGGGTCATTCTAAACCAGCCGCCGCTCAACGTCATCGATATTCCGATGATGGATGAGCTTAACGCCGCACTCAGATCGCTCAAGGATGATCGCGCGACCAAAGTGATCGTCATCGCGGCGCAGGGCAAAGCGTTCAGCGCGGGCGTGGACATCAAAGACCACACGCCCGACCGCGTCGAGATGATGCTGACGAAATTCCACGCGATCTTTCACACGCTCTGGTCGCTGGAGCCGCCGGTCGTTGCGGCGGTGCAAGGCAGCGCGCTCGGCGGCGGCTGCGAGCTTGCGATTGCGTGCGATTTCATCGTCGCCGGCGAGCGCGCGAAATTTGGACAGCCCGAAATCAAGGTTGGCGTGTTCGCGCCGATTGCGACGTTGCTGCTGCCGCGCCTCATCGCGCGCAAGAAAGCGTACGAACTGCTACTGACCGGCGATACAATTGACGCGCGCGAAGCGGAACGTATCGGTCTAGTCAACCAAGTCGCCGCGCCGGAGGCATTCGACGCGGCGGTGGAGGCGTTCGTCGCGCGGCTGACCACGCTGAGCGGCGTTGTCTTGCGGCACGCCAAGCGCGCGATTGCGCTGGGACTCGAGCAGGGACTCGCGGAAATCGAAAAGTACTATTTCAACGATCTGATGAAATCCGAAGACGCGCTGGAAGGATTGAACGCGTTTATGGAAAAACGGAATCCAGTGTGGAAGGAAAAATGAATTTGGAAATTGGAGGTTAGAAGGTGGAAGTTAGAAAGGTGCTTTCGATAGTCAGTTGTCTGTTTGCCTCCAACTTCCAACCTCCAATATCCAACTTCCACTAGATAGCTGGGAGACGAAGCATGTACGTACTCGACAAATGGCAAGATAAACCGCTCGACGATGTCCTGTCGATGTGTCGGGACATTGTGGAAGATACAACATTTCCGACGGTGCAGCGCTGGCGCGCGGCGGGCGGCAAAGTGCTGGGACATTTCCAGGTCTACTTTCCGGAAGAACTCGCGCACGCAGCGGGGATGCTGCCGGTGAAAATGCGCGGCTCACAGGTGGACCGCAAAAACGCCGACTCGCATTTTGGATCGTACCTCTGCTCGATCGTCCGCAGCTCGCTGGAGATCAGTCTGAACGGTTCGGTCGAGCTGGATATGTTCGTGACGCATCCCATTTGCGACGTCGCGCGAAACCTTGCTGGCATTTGGGGACGCAACTTTAACTACTCCGCGCAAATTCTCTACCTCCCGCAGAACGCGAACTCGGCGTACTCGGCGCAATATCTCCGCGACGAATACGCACGCGTGCTGCGCGACATCGAACGAGTGACCGGCAGAAAGATCGGCGAAGACGATCTGCGCCGCTCGATTGTCGTCTTCAACGAGAATCGCCGATTGCTGCGCGAGGTGTATGCGATCAAGCGCGAGACGCCGTGGCTGCTGTCCATCGACGAAGCGTACGTGCTCGTCAACCTGGGCGGCTTGATCCCGCGCGAAGAGCACAATGCTCTGCTGTCGGCGCTGATTCCGCAGATCAAAGCGCGCGCCGCGAAGAAGCAGGACAAGATTCGCGTCGTCTTTGAAGGTGGCTTTTGCGAGCAGCCGCCGCTCGATCTGCTGCGCGTCATCGGTCAGTCGTGCTACGTCGTCGACGACGATCTCCTCATCGGCTTACGTTGGATTTTGGAAGATGTGCCGACGACCGGCGATCCGCTGATGAACCTTGCCGACGCGTACCTGAACAAATCGTCCTACAGTCCGGTGCAGCACGATCTCCGCAAGCCGAAGGAAAAGATGCTGCTCGAACGCATGAAGACCTCGAATGCCCAGGCGGCGATTGTCACTGCCGCGAAGATGTGCGAGCCGGGACTGGAAGAACAGGTCGCGTACAGCAAATCGTTCGACGAACTCAACATTCCCTATTTCATCAGCGAGTTCGAAGAGAAGATGACGGCGTTCGATCACATGCAGATTCAGTTGGAAACGTTCGTGGAGAATATCCTTTTCGAATGACCGAAGATGGACGACGGACGACGGAAGCTTCCGTCATTCGTCATCCGTCCTCCGTCAGGGAGCACATAGAATGGCTGACAAACCAGACGGACACGAAATCATCGGGCGCGGCAACGCGGAGGGCGGACGCTTGTTCCGCGAGTGGTTCGCGACGCTGACCGGCGCGGCGGAACGCGGTGAGCCGACCGCGTACGTTTTCGTCATGGGCAGCATCGCCGAAGTGCTGCGCGCGTTCGATATGCATCTCGTCTTCCCCGAAATCAATTCGCTGCAAACCGCGGTGCGCCGCGTCGCGCACGAATATCTCAACACCGCCGAAGACTATGGCTATTCGCCGGACATTTGCGGCTACGTCAAAGCCGACGTCGGCGTGCAGCTACGCGGCGGGCAACATCCGATGGGCAAGATTCCCAAACCCTCGCTCGCGATCCTGACAAACGCGTGCAACACGTACTTGAAATGGGGCGAAATCTGGGAGCGGATGTACCAGCCGAAAGTGTTCGCGCTCGATGCGCCCGGTTCGCGCAGCGCGAGCACGCAGAACTGGGGCGCGAGCAATCCGGACTTCGAGCACGACCGCAAGTACGTCGAATATCAACTGCGCGAACTGATCACGGTTTGCGAAGGCATCACCGGCAAGAAATTCGACATCGACCGGCTGCGCGAGACGATGCGCTATACCAACGAGATGACCGCGGCGTACGCGCGTTTGCTCGAAGTGAACAAGGCGATTCCCGCGCCGTACAACGCGCTGAACGAAGGGACGATCTACCTTGGCGTCGCGAACGCCTTGCGCGGCACTGCGGAAGGCGCCAAGTACTTCCAAGACCTCGTCGAGGAGATGGAGTACAAAGCCGCGCACAAGATCGGCACGCTGCCGCAGGAAAAATATCGCTTGACCTTTGTCGGCGTGCCGTGCTATCCGATCTTCCGCCGATTCTACGAACTTTTCTCCGAATGGGGCGGCACGTTCGTCAGTTCGACCTACCTGAACTTTGCCTCGGGCGGAACTGATTGGGGATTTCAGTACGATCTCAATCGTCCGATGGAGAGTCTCGCCGAGGGCACGTTGGTCGGTCTGCGGCGCGCGATGGACGCGATGTTCTTCCAGAACCAATGGCTGATCGACTCGATCGATCCGTTTCACATCGATGGCATCGTTTACCACCCGATCAAATCGTGCCGCACCGTCTCGACTGGGCTTGCCGACAATCGCCGCGCGGTCATGGAAGCGCGCGATGTCGCGACCCTCTTTATCGAATCGGATATGATGGACAAGCGCGTGGTCTCGGAAGCGCAGATGAAGAACCGCATCGACGCGTTCTTTGAAGGACTGGCGACGCGCAAGTTGCACGCGCACGCGACAGCAGCGTAAAAAATAAAACGTAAAACGTAAGGCGTGAGTTTACGTTTCACGGAGGATATATGGCATACGCAGCAGGAGTGGATGTTGGATCGACTCAAACGAAAGCGATCGTGATCGACGAGCACGGTAAGATCGTCGGTCGCGCATTGATCGATACCGGTTCGAATGTAGTCACCGCCGCGGAGAAGTCGTTCCTCGCCGCGCTGGAAGCCGGCGGCATTGCCGAATCCGAAGTCGGCTATGTCGTTGGCACCGGGTACGGGCGTTACAAGGTGACGTTCGGCGATACGCAGATCACCGAGATCAGTTGTCACGCGCGCGGCGCGGTGCATATGTTCCCCGGCACGCGCACTGTGCTCGATATGGGCGGGCAGGACACCAAGGCGATTCGCGTGCAGCCCAACGGCGAAGTCATCGACTTTTCGATGAACGATAAATGCGCGGCGGGCACGGGACGCTTTTTGCAAGCCGCGGCGTTCGCGCTGGAAATACCGCTGCCCGAACTCGGACTCGTCGCGCTGCGCGCGGAGAAAGCCGTGCCGATCACGACGACATGCACCGTCTTCGCCGAATCGGAAGTCTTGTCCTGGCTCGGCAAGGGCAAAAAGATCGAAGACATTTTGCTCGGCGTGCATCGTTCAATTGGCACGCGGTCGATGGCGCTGCTGCGCCGCGTCGGCGTCGAACCGGAAGTGACCTTCACCGGCGGCGTTACAAAGAATCCGGGCATGGTCCAAGTGCTGAATGAGATGCTTGGACTCAAGGTGAACGTGGGCGCGGAATCGCACATGATGGGCGCGCTCGGCGCGGCGCTCTTCGCGCTCGACCGCATCAAAGGCAGCCGCGAGCCAGTCGCCGTCAAGGAAGGTGTGGGATGATTTATACCGTGGGGATCGATGTGGGATCGACCTATACCAAAGCGGTCATCCTGAGCGAAGACAATCAACTCGTCGGCAAGGGAATGATCACCACAGGATTCAAATTGATCGAAGCCGCGCAGCGCTCGTATCAGCAGGCGCTGGCGCAGGCGGGACTGAAGGAAGACCAGGTGTCGTACATCGCGACGACCGGCTATGGTCGCTTCCTGATTCCATTCCGCGATGTCTATGTGACAGATTTGTCCGCGCACGCGCGCGGCGCATGTTACTTTTTCCCGAACACACGCACGGTGCTCGACGTGGGCGGGCAGACGATGAAGGCGAGCAAGGTCGAAGCCGGCGGCAAGGTGAAATCGTTTCGCCTCAACGATAAATGCGCCGCGGGCACCGGCGCGTTCCTCGAAAAGACCGCGCGCTATATGAACTACAAGATCGAAGAGATCGGTCCGTTGATGGCGACCTCGAAAGAGCCGGTGACAATCTCCAGCGTGTGCGCAGTATTCGCGGAATCGGAAGTGATCAACCACGTCTCCGCGGGCGCGACGCCGGCAGACATCATGCACGGCGCGATGGTCTCGCTGGTCGATCGCTCGGTACAGTTGATGAAGCGCGTCGGCGCGGAGCCGGAGTACACGCTCGTCGGCGGCATTCTGCGCTTTGAGACGATGGCGCGCGTCGTCAGCGAAAAACTGAATGCGAAGGTGAACGTGCCGCCGGACGATTGGCCGCAGTACACCGCGGCGGTTGGCGCGGCGATCCTCGCGCATCGCCGTTTGCAAAAGCTGCACGATGCGAGCGAGAGCGAAGAAGCGGACGCGGTTGCGGCGTAATCGAAATGGAAATTCCGACGCAGCAAGAGATTGTCGAACAAGAGAAGCAAATCATCGCGGACGGTTGGACGCGGCAGTTCACCACGTTCCCGAACCGCGTGCAGGAGTACATCGATCTCTAC
>VFSW01010808.1_pt1 | contig 12901 bp, 10 predicted proteins | sample 5358111 | NCBI WGS metagenome assembly VFSW01 (sample SAMN11554181, study PRJNA540505) | mine drainage metagenome | isolation source: sediment from site ElyBrook_90M | place: USA: Ely Copper Mine, Vershire, VT | collected 2017 | reverse complement strand
ACGAGATAGAGCGGATTCCATACGAGCATGAGGAGGACGACGAGAAGGAGCGCGCTACCGGCAGCGTAGGAGCGGCCGGTCGCGCGCGCATAGAGCGCAATGAATGCCATGAGCATGGCGCGAAGCGCCGTCGCCGAAGCGCCGGCGACGAGAACGAAAAGGAGTACGGCAAGCACCGCTGTCGCGGCTCCCCATCGTCGTGGCAGTTTCGTGAGCGCCAGCGCGGCCATGACCCACTCCGCGACAACCATCACATTGTAGCCGGAGAGGACGATAATCTGCACGAGACCGGAACGGACGAATGCGTTTTGCAGATCGTTTCCGAGGCCGGATTTCCCGCCGATGACGATGCCTCCGGCGAGCGCGGCGTACGGCTCCGGCAGTGCCGCGGAGAGTCCGTCCAGGAACGCGTGCTTCGCGCGCGCGAGCGCCGCGGGGAGCGAATACCACGGCGCGCCGGATTCAACGCGGATGAAAGCGAAGTTGAGAATGAAACGTACGCCGTCGCGCTCGAGATATTTATCATAACGAAAAATGCGTCCATTTCCGATCGCAAACGGTTGCGGAGAGAGGAGCGTACCCGAGACATTCACCCGGTCGCCGACGGCAACGGCGGGATACCGCGGTGCGATCGCGAGCACCGTCGTCGATTGGCCTTGCGCGCTGACGTGGATTTCCACGCGCTGTTTCGCATCGCGCACATCGGGGTCGGCGACAACGATGCCGTCATACGACACGCGGTGTCGAAGGTCGCTCGCGAACATGTTTGGTAACGGGGTGTCGGTGATTGCGGTGCGCGCCATGCCGAGCGCGATGAAGATGCAGAAAGCCGCGCCAAGTGAGTACGCAAGGCGCGGCTTCAATAACACTGCCGCTGCAAAAATCGTTGCGAGCAGAAGTGCGAACGCACTCGGCTCCCACCCGAAAGAAAAAAGCGAGCGGAAAAATATCCCGCTCGCAAATCCCGCGACAGTGGCAATCAGGAAACCCATGGAACTATTGTAACGGTAGGAAGCGTTCGATTATGCGCCACGATCCATCGCCTCATTCGCGAGGGCATCGGCGTCTGAATTTTGCGCGCGCGGGACGTGCGCGAACGAAACATTCTTGAATACGGCGCCGGCGCGCATGAGCCGCGCGTACTGCGCTTTCATGGTCGGATGCTTCACTTTATAAATACCTTTCATCTGCTTCACGACGAGCTCGCTGTCCATCTTCACCTCGATGGCCGCGGCGCGCGCATTCTTCGTCCCGATGATTTTCATCAGGGTCTCGAGGGCGAGGATCACCGCTTCGTACTCCGCGAAGTTGTTGGTGCGCGTGCCAAGAAATTCCGAAACGCTCGCGACTGAATTCCCGAACTCATCGCGAATCATCGCGCCGGCGCCCGAAGGTCCCGGATTCCCGCGCGCGCCGCCATCAGCATGGATCGTAAAATGCATACCTCACTATACCAAGCGGATATCGAGAAGCCGCAGACGAACGGGATTCCCGCGCGAGAAGGTGTCGCGTTCGAGATGTGCGAGGATATTCGCGCGGCTCCCTGCGGCGAGCGCATCCGCCGCGCGCGCAAGGTTGCCTTTTGCAAAGAATACGACCGCATCTATGCCGCTTCCCTCCGTTGTCGACGCGATTCTTAATTTCAAATGCTCTTCTCCTTTCCCAAAACGTGAAATCTCGCGCACGATAACCTCGCGGAGTAGAAACACAGGCTTCGGATTCTGCATACCGAACGGTGCAAGCCGCTCCATTTTCTTCAGAAACATACTCGTCGCCTCTTCCGGCATGATCTCGGCATCGGCGCGCATCGAGAGATCATCATCGTCTTTTATTTCGAGCCGCGCGCGTGCTTCGACGAGCCGGTCTTCGAGAAAGAAGACCGCATCATCCCGCACAGTGAAACCGCCCGCCGCTCTATGGCCCCCGAACTCGACGAACGTTTCTTCCGCCGCGCGCATGAGTTCGAGCGCGTGAACAGCGCCGCTCCGTACGGATCCTTTGATGCTCATGTTCCCCTCACGCCCCCAAAGGAATACGGGCCGCTCGTATTCCTCCGCGATACTGTTTGCCACGAGCCCCAAAAGCGCCGGCCGCCATGAAGGGTCTCCGAGCGCGATAACACTGCGCAATGCGCCGCGCTCTTTCAGGCGCGCATGAACCGCGCGGGTGAGCGCGCCCGCCTGCGCCTTCCGCTCCCGATTCGCCTTCTCTAATTTCTTCGCGAATGCGTCGGCGTCGTCTTCGTCCGCGGTCGTGAGGAGATTGAATGCGTCGCGCGCGTCGCCCATGCGGCTTGCCGCATTGACGCGCGGCGCGATCATAAAACCGATGTCATCCTCGGTAAGCATCCGCTGATCAATGCGCGCCGCGCGACAGAGCTTCTGGAAGCCGACGCGCGGCGACTTGCGCGCGACGAGAAGGCCGTATGTTGCGAGGACGCGGTTCTCGCCGACGAGCGCCACCATGTCGGCAATGGTCGCGAGCCCGACCATATCCAAGAGCCATTTCTCCCATCCGAGCGGCACCCGCTCGCGAAGTTCCGGCGTCACCGCGAGCGTCGCACATACAAGTTTCCAGGCGACGCCGGCGCCGCACAGATCGCGGAAAGGGTACGTCTCGTCGGCGCGCGCGTTCGGATTGACCACAGCAAACGCATCGGGCAATACCGCGCCCGGAAGATGATGGTCGGTAACGATGACCTCCATGCCGAGCTCGTTTGCGCGCGCGATGGCTTCGCAATCAGTGATGCCGGAATCCACCGTGACGATGAGTTTCACGCCGCACTCGTGTGCAAGCTTCTCGATGCCGGCGCTGTTGACGCCGTAACCTTCCGCGTGGCGGTGCGGGATGTAATTTTCAAAATCAGCGCCCGTTTTCTTCAGAAAATCATGAAGCAGGACGCCGCCGGGAATCCCATCGCAGTCGTAGTCGCTCCAGACCGCGATTTTTTCTCCGGAAAGTATCGCACGCGCAACCCGCCGCGCCGCTTTTTCCATGTCGCGCATGAGGAGTGGATCATGGAGGTGCCCTTCATAGGAGGGGTGCAGAAATCGTTCAGCTTCTTCATTCGTTTGCACGCCGCGGCGCACGAGAAGCGCGGCGGTAAGATCGTCATACGAAACAAGCTCCGCACGGAGCGCGTCTTCCAAAGGTTCATGAAGCGGGAACATGTGCAGGTTATTGTATACTTCCGGAATGGAAGACACTATTTTCATGAAAATTATCCGTCGCGAGGTTCCGGCCGAAATTGTCTATGAAGACGATGACACCATCGCTTTTCTTGACATACGACCAGTCGTGCCCGGCCACACGCTGGTGATACCGAAGAAATTCACGCAGAACATTTTCGACAGTGACGATGCGACGCTCGCCGCGACGATGCGTACGGTGCGAAAGATTGCTCCGGCGGTGCGCGACGCGGTCGGCGCGCACGGCGTGCACATCAATTCAAATCACGGCGCCGCGGCGGGACAAATCGTCTTCCATATGCACTTCCACATCATCCCGCGCCATGCACGGAGCGAGTTCTCCTTCTGGCCTCAGAAAGAATATCTTGCCGATGACGCGGCGAGTATCGCGGGGAAGATACGTCAAGCGCTCGGGTAGGACTCAAGCGCCTCGATGCCGATAAGGGTGCCCCTCGCAAGGAAGTCGAGCATGGCGCCTCCGCCGGTCGAGACGAAAGAGAATTGCGGTAGAAGCCCGAGGTTCTCGATGGAAGCGACGGTATCGCCTCCGCCGACCACCGAGTGCGCTCCGGATGCGGCAATGGCGCGCGCGAGCGCGTCGGTCGCATCGATGAATCCGTTCTCGTAATTTCCAAGCGGGCCATTCCAGAGAATGTTCTTTGCTTTATGCGCCAAGGCGGCGAGGAGCGCGCTCGTCGCCGGCCCGTGATCAAGTATGATCTCATCCGGAGCCACCTGCCCCTCGGGTGCTCTGCGCGCCTCCGCACGCGCGTTCATGGTGCCGCGCGCGCCCGCTTGTATGACGAGCGAGTCGACGGGCAGTACCAGTTTCGGGTTGGCAAGCAATTCCTTCACGCGCTCCGGATCGGCGCCCGAGACGAGCGACTGCCCCACTTCCTGTCCGGATGCCTTTAGGAAATCATTTGCAAGCGCGCCGCCGACAAAAACGTGATCATAACTCGCGAGGAGTGTCGTGAGCACCGCTTCTTTCGTTTTAAATTTTGCTCCGCCAATAATTGCGAGCGCCGGGTGCGCGGGTTTGAGCGCGCCGCGGAGGGCCGCGATCTCCTCTTCAAGGAGCAGTCCGGCATAGGCAGGCAGGAATTTCGGCACGCCGATTATTGATGCATGCGCCCGGTGGCAGGTGTCAAATGAGTCTTCGACGAAAACATCGGCGAGCGCCGCAAGCTCTCTTGAAAACGCGGGATCGTTTGTCCGTTCGCCAGTATTGCGCCGCAGATTTTCGAGGACGAGCACGGTACCGGGCGCGCTGTTGCGTATCGCTTCACGCGCGACGGCGCCGATCGTCTCCGCGCAAAACGAGACGCCTCTCGTAAGCGTTCCGAGCGCGCTCGCGACCGGCGCGAGCGTCTCGGTTCCCTTGTCTCCGATATGGCTTATGAGGATGACTTTTGCGCCGCGATCAGCGAGAAAACGGATGGTCGGTAACGCGCGCCGCAGACGATAGTCGTTCAGTACATGATTGTTTTCTACGGGTACGTTGAGCGCCGCCCGTACCAATATCGGTATATTTTCATATACGGGGATATCGCGGACGGAACGCATGGTTACGCAAGATTGTTCACCAACAGGGCAAATGTGCGCGCGTCGACCGACGCATGTCCGATGAGGAAGCCGTCAATACCGGAATTCTCCGCAAGAGCGCGCGCATTCTCCGGTTCGACCGAACCGCCGTAGAGAACGAGAGAATGCTCGGAACGCCTTCCGGGCAAGAGTTCGGCAAGCACTTTGCGGATGTAGAGCGCCATTTCCGCGAGGTCGTCGCCAGCTATGGCGTCGGCGGCCGTTTTACCGATTGCCCATATCGGTTCGTAGGCGACGATAACTTCCGCGCGTTCTTTTGGCGTAAGCGGTCCGAGCGAGGCGGTGAGCTCTTCGCGTACAAAAGAGAGATACCGCCCTTCGCCGTCGCGCGCGCGTTCACCGATGCAGAGAATAGGAATGAGACCATGCGCCAACGCGCGCGTCAGTTTTTCGGCGACGAGCGCGTCCGTATCGCCCGCTGAGCGCCGCTCGGAGTGTCCGATGATGGCGTACGTCGCGCCGACGCCTGCGTACGCTTGCGCGGTCGCTTCGCCGGTTTGAGCACCTCCGAGCGTCGCTGAGACATCTTGCGCCGCAAAAGCGACCGTAGATTTGTTTCCTGCCGCGAGCGCGCCGAGAAACGGCGCCGGCGGCGCGAGTACAATGACGCACTCGGTTTTCTTCGCGAGATTTTTACTCAGCGCAAAGAGCTTCTTCGCTTTCAAGAGTTCTTCGACGTACGCTTTCCAATTGGCGACAATGAGCATGGAAAGAGTATACCAGTCCGCGAACGGCCCTACGGACTCACTATTGTTGTTTCCAGTCCACAAACTGCCATTGGGTGGATGTGGTAGGCGTGAAAGGCGGCGGATTGGTCGAGTTCTGCCTGTCAAATACCGAAATACCGCCCGAGTAGCCGGATATGCCGCCGGTGCACGAACCGCCCACGAGCCATGCGGTGACCGGGCGCAATGTTGAAACGACGGTGCCGAACTGATTGAGATCCGATCGGTCTGCGTAGGGCGTGTTGCAGGAATAGAAATTGCGTCCAAATACGCCCGATTGCGCTACAAAAATACCATCCATCGTAAGATTTACGGGAGAATTCGGACCGATCAGAAGGTCATGCGAAGCGATGGCGGTGAGACCGGCCGATCCGTCGAATGCGGTATACGTTATGTTGTTCGGCACAACGATGTTCGGATAGACGCCTTGATCCGAGACGTCGGCGGCAATGACGGTCACTTTTGAGGAGATGGAACCTTCAATCCAGGCATTGTCCTCGATGAAGATCACTCCGCAATTCGACGGAATCGTATAGGTGCCAAGCGTCGTCTCGCTTGTAATAAGCGAATAGTCGTTTACGAACCAGTTCGCGGATCCGTCAGCTGGGTAGGAATACAGCGTATTACTTACGCTCGTAACCTGTTTTACGGTTACGGTGCCGTTGCCGTTGAAAATGAGATGGTACCCGATATTCGGGTTCTTTTGCGTTGAAACGCGCGGGAAATAGAGACCGGAGGTCTGGGCTATGGTTTTTAAGGAAGAGAAGCTTGAGGCAATGGCAGTGAAGTCGACTTGCGGCGTCGGGTAACTCCAGAAATTCTGATTCGTCCCGCTACCGAAAACGCCCGGGACGGTCTGTCCCGGATTGCAACCGAAAGAATAATCGCAATACCACGAGGAAAGCGAGGAGGTAACCGGAGCGTTCGGAGATCCGTCCATGCGAAGGCCGCCGTTATTGTGCACGGGTCCGTAAATCGGCCCGGGACCGAACCATGTGCTCGCATTCAGGATCATATTGTAGCGAGCGACCGAGGGCTCCGCGTAGCGCGCCCAGAGCGTTGTCGGGACTCCGGGAGCGTCGCTCGGCACGCCGGTGCTCGTCACGTCGATTGATTGCACGACGCCGCAAGCGACATTGCCCGTTATGGAGAGCGAGTATGTTCCCGCCGTGCCGCCTTGCGGATCGGCGTACGCGGTCACATACGGGCCGGCGTGGCCGGTGCCGTCTTGCGTATCGCCCGGGAAATGCGAGAGAAACCAGCGATAGTATTCAAGACCCGCGTCAGCGATGCTGAAGCCTTCGGCGCGCGCGCGCGTAATATCCTGCGCATGATTTTGAGCGAGGACGAAACCGGAAAGCGCGGCGAGCACCGTGAAAAATATGCCTCCGAAAATGAGCACCAGGAGCACGATAGAACCGCGCAAGACGTGTTTTTTCATAATTGGCTCTTGAGATTACGCAATGTCGCGCCGCCCGAGAGCGTGAAAGAAACCGGCGCTCGATTCACATTCACATCGATGACGACGGTCGTCTCGATCGACGCTATGCTCGAAATATTCACCGGCATGGTGAGTTCGGTCCCGGTATTATCGAAGTAGCGAAAAACGGGCGTTGTAGCGTTGTTCACGACGGAAGTCGCTATGGTCGTTGTCGCCGGCGCCGCGCCGTTATAGGAAGGTGGATTCCCTGCGGATTCTTTGACCACCCGGTATAACGTGCCGTTTTGGAGCGTGTAGGTCACTTGCGCGACGGCGGGACTGCCGCTGGTTATGTTCGCATAGAAAGTAATGGACGAGGTCGCGGCACTCCCGACAGGGTACGATCCGTCGTCTCCATACGACGCTTCGCGCAGGTATTTCATCGCATCCTCGACGCCGAGCCGCGCTTGCCCTACGGCGATAGACTGCTCAAGCGTATACGCATTTGTTTTATAGAAATAAGCAAAGAGTACGCCGAGCGTGACCATGATGAGCGCCGTCATTGCGATGACGACGACGGTTTCAATCAGAGTAAAGCCGCGATAGTTCATGGCAATAGGACGGTCGTCGTCGCGGTGTGCCCGGAAACGTTGACGGGGATTGTCGTCGTCGCGTATCCCGGAGCGGATACCGTTGCGGCATAGGTACCGGCGGCAAGACCGCCGAAGTAGGCAAGACCGCACGAAGAGGCCGGAACGGTTGCCGCATAGCCATTTCCCGTGAGTACGACGAGCGCATCGCTCACGGAACTGCTCGCAGTATTTTCGACCAGGACCGGGAGCGTATTGGTCGTGGGCGTTCCGGCGATAAGCGCGGTACTGACTGCGGCACCGGGGGCGAGCTGATACGGTGTGCCCGGACAGCTCTCGATGAGCGGCGCACCGAGTGCGAGCGAATACGCATCCCACTCGAGCGACTCGGTCTTCTGCCCCGCGGCGCCGGTCGTATCGTTCACGACCGTTTTATAAATCGGCGTACTACTCGCGTTGGTGCCGATGGTCTTGGTACCCGTCAGCGTGAAAGGGACATTGGGGAGCGGGAGCGGGCCTTCGGTGTGCGAGAGCGACCAATCAAGGAGCGATGGCGTCGTTGTCGTCGAGTCGCTCGTGAGCTCAGCAAGAAGCGTCAGCCCTGGATAGCTCGACGTGGCAATGCCGGTGAGTGAGACGGGGAACGTCGAGAACCCTTCGCTGTTGCCCGCAAGCGCCGTATCGGGAAGCGGATTGCCCGCGGCGTCTCCGACACGGACAAGCGCCGAAGTGCCGGGAGGGGTCGAGATATCGGCTGAGAGAATGCCCCACCCGTCAAGCCCGCTCGGCGTGATCGGTATTGAAAGCGCCGATCCGGCGAGCGCCTGGCTGGTGAGCACGAGCGCCCCGCTTTCGACCCGGGTGTTCATCTCTCCGGAGAGATTCGCAGTGTTGGTAAACGTATCGCTGAACACGGTTGTCGTCGCCGGTGAGAAAGTCGAGAGCGTGAGGGACGCGAGCGCGTCGATGGCAAAAGTCGCGCTTGTCGTTTGGTTCATTGTGACGGTGAGGTAGCCTGGATTCGGGTTCACGTTCTGGCTCGTGCGCGCGTAGGTCTGCGCGCTCGAATACCCCGCGCGCGATACGTACACCTGGTATTCCGAGGAAGTCGCGGCACCGCCGATGGTGACAAAGCCGTTCGAATTGCTGAAGGTGGTGAAATCAATCGCGGGAGAAGTCGAGGCGTTGACGATGTGCACGCTCGCACCGCCCACGCCCGCGCCGCTCGCATTGACGACATGGAGAGAAAGCGTCCCGCCGCTCGTGGTCGATTCGATGCCCGGCGGCGCGAAGTTCGATACCAGGACGATCGATTTCGCGAGGTCGCCGATGGCATAGGTGACCGTCACCTCCCCTATCTTATAATCGGTCGTGATGCCGTTCGTGTCGTTTACGCCGAGACCATCGGCGGGGTCGTCATAGTACTCGATGAAAGTATGCGTCACATACGTGACGCCATCGACCGTCGAAGTCGCCGTTTGTGGCACCGTTCCGGCCGGTATGCCGCCGACCGTACCGATCGCGTCATAGGAGAGTCCGCGCAGGTATTCCATTTGCGTACTGGCGAGCTCGACCGCGGCCGCTTTCGCTTTGGCGAGCGTCGAGAGCATGAGTGATGCCCGTAGAACGCCGAACAGCGCGAGGAACAGGACGAGCATGAGCGCGATGCCGACGATGACATCAATGAGGCCGAATCCTTGGTGCGCGCGGGCCATCAGAATGCGGATGAGAGCGAATAAATCGGCGCGATCATCGCCACGGCAAAAATGCCGACGACGGTGCCGATGAGAAGCATGAGGACCGGTTCGATGATGGTTGAAAGATCTTTGGTCTTCTCGCTCACGTCAGCCTCATAAAACTCCGCAATTTGTTTCAGCATCAGGGCGACCTTGCCGGTCTCCTCACCCACAGAGAGCATCTCGCTCATCAAAATGGGATACAGCTTCGTGTGTTCTGAGAAAGCGGCCGAAAGAAGCTCTCCTTTCTTGACGCGCGTCTCCGCTTCCGCTATGACGCGCGCAAAGACTTCCGCATGCACGACGTCTTTCGTTATGGAAAGCGCGTCGAGTACCGGCACGCCGGAAGAGAGAAGCGACGAAAGCGTTCGTGCGGCACGCGCCGTGTAGGTTTCGCGCACGAGTTCAGCTATGACCGGCAGATGTAGCGCGAGGAAGAGGACGGTTCTGTTCCCTCGCCGCGAGCGTATGAACGCGATGCCGCCGACAACGAGCGCCACAAGCGCAACGAGCACGAGCACGATATTCCCCACCAGGAAGTCCGACAGAGCGACGATGATGCGCGTGGCGAGCGGCACCTGTACGCCAAGTTCGGTAAATGTTTTCGTCAATGTCGGGACGACGAAAATGAGCATCAGAATGCCGACGATGACAATTGCGGTGATGACAATTGCCGGGTAGATCATCGCGCCGCGTATCTTGCTCACCAGCTGTTCCGAACGTTCCATTTGAAGAGCGACGACGGTGAGCGCATCGGCAAGAGAACCTGACTCTTCCCCCGCGCGCGCCATCGCGACGAACAATTCGGGGAACACGTGCGGATACGCGGCTAATGCCTCATGGAACGAAGATCCTTTTTTGACCGAGTCAGAGAGCCCAGTCAGAATCGCTTTCAGATTTTTATTCCCCGACTGTCGTTCGATGACCGAGAGCGCGCGCGAGAGGGAGAGGCCGGCGGAGAGCATCGCGGAGAGATTTTTCGCCATGCGGATGATCTCGGCATGCTTCACGCCGGTGCCGATGGAGATGGAAAACCATGTGGGGAGCTTGAATGTCCCTTCGCCTTCCGTAAGCGAGACGACAAATCCGCCGTCTTTCTGCACCTGGTCATAGACCGCGAAACGCGACGGCGCCTCTATGACGCTCACCTGATCCGGGATACCCTCTTTCCGTACGGTGACGCGGAATTTCATGCTATTCGCTTATGGCGCGCAACACTTCTTCGAGACTCGTAATGCCGCGCGCGGCTTTGTAAAGACCGTCCTCGAGCATGGTGAGCATCCCTTCTTTTTTCGCCTGCGTCTCGATGGCGTCGCTCGTGCTCGAGTGAAGTATGATTTCGCGAATGGCGGGAGATACCGCGAGGACTTCGTGAATGCCGATGCGGCTTTTGTACCCGTCCTCGCATTCGGGCGAAGGAACAGGTCGATAGAAGGAGATGTCGTCAAGGCGAGTATTCTCTTTCACCAGTTTCTCGTCATGGAGCGTCTTGAGCGCTACATCGAATTCCGCATCGTTCGCGATTTTCGCGCGCATCGCTTTCTCCACCGTATACGGTTCCTTGCTCTCGCAGAGCTTCCGCACGAGCCGCTGTCCGACGATGACGCGGAGAGTGGAGACGAGGAGAAACGGTTCAACGCCCATATCGATAAGCCGCGGGATGGCCCCTGCGGCGCTGTTCGTGTGGATGGTCGAGAGTACGAGGTGGCCGGTGAGCGCGGCATTAATGGCGAGTGAAGCCGTTTCGCCGTCGCGGATCTCGCCGATCATGATGATATTCGGGTCCTGGCGCACGAGCGCGCGCAGTCCGTTTGCAAACGTGAAGCCTATCTGCGGATTCACCTGCGTCTGGTTGACCCGTTTCATTTGATATTCAATCGGATCCTCGATGGTCGAGATATTCACATCCGGCTTGTTGAGGATGTCGAGCATGGTGTAGAGCGTCGTCGTTTTCCCGGAACCCGTCGGTCCCGAGATGAGAATGATGCCCGTCGTTTGTTTGAGTGCGTGGTGTATGCGCTCCATATTCTCGCCATGGAGTCCGAGCACGTCGAGCGTGAAGCCTTCGCCCGTCTCGCGCAAAAGGCGCATCACAATCTTCTCTCCAAAGAATGTCGGGAGTATCGAGACGCGGAAAGAGACCCGGTCGGCTTCGGTCTCCATTTTGAAACGGCCGTCTTGCGGGAGACGCTTTTCATCGAGTTTCAAGTTTGAAAGCACCTTGATGCGCGCGGCGATGCCCGCGGCGGCGACTTTCGGCAGCGTCATTGCATCGTGCAGGATGCCGTCAATGCGATAGCGGACGAGCACCGCATCTTCCATCGGCTCGATATGCACGTCGGAGGCGCCTTGCACGATAGCGTGCCGCAATAAAGTGTCGACGATGCGCACGATAGGCAAATCCTCAGCCATCTTCTTGAGATCATCGCTCGAAAGATCTTTATCACCTTCCGCGACGACGCGGATTTTTTCCGTTTCGGTCGAAATGATGTCTCCGAACTCATCCTTCAGCGACTTCTGATACTCCAAGAGCGCATGCTTGATGCTCTCGGTATCGGTCAGTCGCGGGAGTATTTTAAGGCCTGTTTTCTTGCGCATCGATTCGATCGAAGCGAGATCGTCGACGTCGAGCATCGCAACTTCGAGCTCGCCCCCGTCCTTCTTAAAAGCGATGATGTTATGCGTGCGCGCGATCGGTTCCGGAATAAGCGCAAGGATCTCTATGGGAATGTGATGATCTTTCAAGTTTACGAAAGGGATGCCGAGCACATATGCCTGAATGCGCCGGAGGGCATCTTCAGTAATGGAGCCGCGCGCGATAAGCACATCGCCGATCGACTGCCCGCGTTTCTTGGCCTCCTCGATAGCGGTATCGACTTCCTTCTTGGCAACGAGGCCCGAGTCGATAATAAATTCTTTCAACTCTCCTTCTGAAACGTGCATGATACGGAAAGTATAGCGCGCGTTGCCCTTCCTTGGGCGCGTATTTCACACCGCATTGACTCAGAAGGGCGTATCTGGTATCGTGGAGCCATCTGAAATGTCCGTTCGCGGGCATTTTTGTTAGAATAGAGTCATTAGCTAGACATACACATTCCATATATGATTGATTTGAAAACCATCAATACGGTGCTCGGAGAATTCGAGGACCGCGGCATCAGCCGCACGACGATGATCGATGCCATCGAAAGCGCGATGGCGACCGCTTACAAGCGCGAGTACGGCAAACGCGGACAGGTCGTGCGGGCGAAACTCGATCTCGATACCGGCACGGTCTCTTTTGAACAGGTAAAGACGGTCGTGGACGACACGACCGTGCGGTTCCCGAGCGAAGGCGACGAGCATGAGAAACACACCCACGCATTCTATCCGGAAGAGGAACAGCTCTTAGAGGGAGAACTGCCGCGCTTCGATCCCGAGAAGCACATCCTTCTCGACGATGCGAAACGCATGAAGCGCGGCGCCGCTCTGGGCGAAGAAATCATATTCCCGCTCGAATCACAGGACGACTTCGGCCGCATCGCGGCGCAAACCGCAAAGCAGGTGGTCATCCAAAAGGTGCGTGAGGCCGAGAAACTCTCCATGATGGAGGAGTTCGGCGAAAAGAAGGGGAAGATTGTCGGCGGCATCGTACAGC
>VFSW01010807.1_pt1 | contig 12901 bp, 13 predicted proteins | sample 5358111 | NCBI WGS metagenome assembly VFSW01 (sample SAMN11554181, study PRJNA540505) | mine drainage metagenome | isolation source: sediment from site ElyBrook_90M | place: USA: Ely Copper Mine, Vershire, VT | collected 2017 | reverse complement strand
GGCATGTGCATGGGCTGGTATCAGCAATCCATGATGGCCCTGTCCAACGCGGTCAAAATGCGGGGCTGGGATTTCATGTCCACCCTGCAATTCAACGAAAGCCTCATCCAGCGCGCCCGCAACGCGCTCACCAAGGCATTCCTGAAGACAGACTGCACTCACCTGATGTTCATCGACGCGGACATCAAGTTTGACCCGATGCACATCATCGCCATGGTCGAAGCCGACATGGACATCCTCGCGGGCATCTATCCCAAGAAGGAAATCAATTGGTGGAGCGTGGAGCAGGCCGTCAAGCGCGGCGTGCCGCATGAGCAACTTAAGTACCACACCGGCAGCTTCGTGGTGAACCTGCTAGACGGGGCTTCCAGCGCCACCACACCCAGCAACCAGCCCCTGGAAGTGCTGAACGCCGGCACCGGCTGTATGCTCATCAAGCGCCGCGTGTTTGAGGTGCTGGAACCCGTCACCGACAGCTACATGAATGACGTTCTGGACCTGTCAGGCATTCTACAGCCAGAGCCGATCCACGCTTTCTTTGATGTCACGATCTGCCCGGAGAGTGAACGGCTGCTGAGCGAGGATTACCATTTCTGCCAAGCCTGGCGGCGTGCCGGCGGGAAAGTCTTTGTCGCACCTTGGGTGCAATTGTCTCATATCGGCACCTACGAGTTTGAGGGCCGTCTTTTGCAGGAACAGCCACATGCCTGAGTTTACCCAAGACTGGTTTAGCCACAACATTCCCGGCTTGGAGCGCGTGATGTCGCTGCTGCCGGAAAAGCAACATTTCCTTGAAATCGGCGCGTTTGAGGGGAGGTCCACCTTGTGGTTCCACGATCGCTTAGATGACGTTGCAGATGCTTATATCGACGTGGTTGACACGTTTCAGGGCAGCGAAGAACACTTGGGAATAGATTTTGAGGCTGTCAGAAACCGCTTTGCCGTGAACACTTATGGATTAGACAAAATAATCACACATGTCGGCACTTTGCGTGATTTTCCTTACTCTCGCTGGCACACCTATAATTTCATCTACATCGACGGAAGCCATCAAGCTCCTGACGTGCTGGCGGATGCCTGTATGGCTTGGCCCATGCTCAAGAAGGGCGGCATCATGGTGTTTGATGACTACCTGTGGGGCTTCAACCAGCCGCCCACACACACGCCCAAGATGGCCGTGGATGCCTTTATCGCCTGCTACCATGAACAACTAGAAGTGGTGCTTGCAGGCTATCAGTGGGGCATTAGGAAACTGTAATCTGGAAAACCGTTTTTCCTTGTGGCGGGGGAAGGTTTTTCACTTCCTCCGTTTATCGGCACTTCCACCGACGAAGGGATGCCTTGGCCCTGGTAGCTGGGCCTTTAGACTTCCTAACCACGCCCTTCATGCGCGCACAGAAGGAAGCCTTACGCCCCTTCTCGCGCTTGTTCTTAGGGCTGGGCGCAGGGGCCTTCAGACGGCTGCCAGTAGCCCTGTTGTACTTAGCCCTACCCTTAGCCGTGAGACCCGCCCCACGGCTCGCTGAGAGCTTCTCCCCGCGCCCTACGCTAAGGCTATCGCCAGCCATTTACGCCTGCGCCTCAGTCCAAGACAGCAACGCCGTGATGTTCGCCGCGGTGCCCGTCAGGTTGGTAGCCACAATTGTAAGCACGTCAGGCCCGTCAGGATACAAACCAGACTGGGTGGTTGGCACCGTGTTGCTGGTAGCGCCACCCAAGATCGAGTTACCCAGATCACGCACCACCGTCAGGTCTTCTTCCGTCAACGTCAGGTTGGTCGCACCACCCGAGTTGTTGGTGTAGAAACTGAAGATAGCCTCACCACCGGAGAAGTTGGTGGCCGCAGAGTGATACGCAATCTGCGACAGAGAAGACCCGCCCAAGCCCGCAAACGTGCCGGAAGCCGGGAAACCATTCAAATATGCCGACACGCGGAAGATACCCGCCGACAGAATGCGTATGCCCGACAGCTTAAGCTGCATACGGTTGATGATTTCTTTGGTCCCGAGCAAACCAATGATGCCGGAATCCACCGCAGGCCCGATACGCAGCGAAATAAGCGCATTGGTCGCAGAGCCAGCCACCGAGATAGGTGCAGCCATGCCCGCCGTAAACTGGAACAGAAGGTCGTTCTGGAAGCCGCCGTCCATCACAACAGACGTGCCCCAATGCGACATAGAACCCGCCGCAGGGAAGGCGCTAGGCAGCGATGTAGAGGTATTAGCCAACTCCACCGCAACCGGGGCCGTAGCCGAGTAGGTGAAGGTCTGCGCCGCCGCATTACCGCCCGCAGCAGCTCTTGTGAGGCCCGTCAGGCTGGTGCTGGTCAGGCCAGTGTAGGTAACGATCTCCACACCGCCCGCATTGCCCGCCGCAGTCACACGCGCCGCACCAGAAGGCGGGAAACCAGTGGTGCTGGCGACATTGATGGTCGTATCGCCCGCCGCCACGCTGGCCGTCAGGGTCGTTGTGGGCTGCAACGCCGCGGATTCATAGTGCGCCGGCAGGTTGCCGCTGCGCATCCACGCTTCAGTGTTGATGTTGTTGTTCGCCAGCTTGTGGCAGTAGTAAATCTGACCGTTGGTGGCCCGCACACCCCATCGGATGAAACCCGCGCCATACCAAGAGTAGTCAATATACCACATCTGCATCTTGCCAAGATCAATGACGTAGCCGCTAGGGCCAGTGCCATCCAACTTGTCAAGATTCCACTGCGATTGCGGAATGCGAACCTCAGTAGTTTTAGACGGGATCATGTTGGCGTTGGTCGCGCTGCGATATTCAGGCAGAATGTACATCTGCGTGTCGCTGGTGATCGACTGCACGCGATAGCTCATACCGCGCAACACAATGTAATCGCCCGGATTGACCTGCTTGCTGAACTGCGTGTTGGTGCCCACCACCGAATTAGAACCGCTGGTGACCGATACCGTACCGCTAAGCTGGGCGGTGCTCAGACGCTTGACCGCATACAGGGTCTGACCATCAAAATCGAAAAACACGCCGTTCTGCTGGTCAAAAATACCGATACGATGGTTCATGCCATACCAAGACTGGGATGACACAAAGATCGGGAAGCCCGTGGCCGGCGAAACAGACGGAGCCGTGTTCACCACCGCCGTCAGGGACAACTGGCTGGCCGTAGCCACCTGCCAAGTGCCGTTATACTCAGTCTGCGTAGCGCCAGTGATTTTGATGTAAGCGCCAGGCGTCAGATTGTGCGGGAACTTGGTGTTCACCGTGATCGTGGTGCCGGAAGCCGTGATGCTGTCCACATACAGCGCGTTCTTCAGAATGCTGCCGGTGCTCATCTGAAGCGCCTTGCCAGACTGATACCGGAAATAGCGCCGGGTCTGACGAATGAAGGACGCATTCGGGCTACCAGAACCAGCAGAGAACTGCACACCACCATCATACGCGCGATGCACGTTGAAACCCGAGGGTGCCGCATACAGCGAGGTAGTAGCGCCGCCAGCAGCCGTGATGGTGCCCGTAGGCGTGTTCACAACGGTAAAGGTGAAGCTGTTGGTGTTAGGCACCGTAGCAACCACCCAAGTGCCGTTGGGCGGGTTTGTGGTGGCCGTAGTGCCCACAACGAAAACCGGGTTACCAACGCTCAGGCCGTGTGCATACGTTGTGGTAGCTGTGACGGTTGTGCCGGAATTGGTGAACGCAGCACCCGCACTGGCGCTAACGTGAATGCCCGCACCAGCGTAGAAATACCCGGAGTAAATATAGGTCTTGTCGCTGTCGTAGCCGGTGCCGGTCACCGTGCCGCTGGTCAGGTTGTAGGTGAAGTTGGTACCCGCCGAAACCGTGGCAACCACCCACCAGCCGTTCATAGCCTGCTGCGTGGCACCCGTGATGTAAACGGGCGTGCCCACTGCCGGCGGCGTTGTGGTCGCCACCGTCACTACGTTGGTGCCCGCACCCGAAATGGCCGTGAAAGTCAGCGGCGCGGTGGGGATGTAATACGAAGTGGCGCGGTTGTTGGTAAGCTGGGCAAACTCCCATTTGGTGGGCTGCAAGCCATACTCAAAGTCCGTATCAATCAACGATTGGGGCGTTGAGACACGGATTTTGGCAACGGCGTCTAGCTGTTCCTCTTGCGGAACAATTGTCATCAAACCTGGCATTAGTAAATCTTCTTCCCCGGCTTGGTAGTGGGGCTTTCCTTGGTGTTCATACGGTTCTCACCAAAGCCCCAAATGCTCTGATAGCCGCCCTTGGGCATGGTGCCAGAGGTGTAGATGGGCACGCCACCCGCGCTGTAATCCCGCGGCAACTGCGGGCGCACAACTTGCGCCTGCTCCTGCGGGTCAGACTGAGAATGCTTAAGCTGGGTCGATTGCCCAGCCTGCTTACTAATCCTGGGCTTCAGCATAAGGTTTCCTTTCGCGGCGTAATGTGGGGATGTAAACGGCGAGGGCGAAAAATGCCACAAGCGCAAGGCGCTCGTAACTCGGTTGGTACATCGCCCAGCAAAAAAGCGAGAAGGTCATCACCATGGCAAGAAGGGAAAAGGCCCGCTCCCCGAGTACCTGAAGTGAAATGCGGATAACTCGGATGGCATCCATGCCTGTATCTCCTTCTGACATGAGACATCCTTTACTCTTCGTCCGCATCGTCGGTCAAGAAACCTATACCATAGGCATCGTCTGTGACCTTCTGCTTAATTTTCTCAAGATTGAGGGCGCGGTCGATTACGCGCATCTTGTCGATGAGGCTGGTCTCAGGGCTGTTCAGCACTTCCTTCAGCATCTTGCTGATAGCCGCTTCCAGATCGGGGTTGATACCCTTGACGCTCTGCTTTGCCATTAGAAGCCCCTAAAAAGACGGCTGAGGCCCGTGAAAGTAGCGACTGTGCCACCAACGCGCCTTACAAGCCGCCGCCCTATCTCGTTGGTTATTTCTCTACCAATGCTGGTAGTCTCTGCCCTAGTAGTTGCCGCCGCCGACCTGGCAATCATTCTATCTAGGTTTTGCAAATCAGCGTCACTAAACAGCCCCGTGTCTTTCAGCTTTTGCCTGTTCCTGTTCCAAACGCCCGAAATTTGGTTTGGTTCAGCGGCTCTAATCGCGTCAACGGCACTCTCAATAGTCTTGGTCGCGCTTTGCAAACTCGCGCGAGATTGGCGGGTTTCCGCGGCTGATGTTTCAGTGCCAGCGCGCAATTGGCCTTGCAGCCTTGTCATGCCCGCAGAACGCGACTCTTCCGCGGCAAGGCGCTGCGCATACTGGTTCAACCGCCCACGCAGGCCGGGGATGGCATCCACAAACGCATTGGCAGGGCTATCAAGCCATTCTGTAACTTGCTCGGCAGTCTTGCCCTTCAGCATGTCTGAGGCGTGCTGCGCACCCAGCCTATGCACGTTCTGTTCGCCCAAAAGCTCAGAGGCGAAACGCACAGAATCCGCATCATTGAACACCACACCGCGCAGCCGGCTTTGCGGCGTTTCAAACATGCCGGGCGTTGTTTCACCCGTAGAGTACGGTATTGTTTCGCGGCTGGTCAGCGCCTCGCCCAAGCGCGTTCTAAATCGGTTAAGAGGTTCAGACGCTTCAGCATACGCAGCGCGCGGGTAGTTTGCAGCGCCCACCCAATTGCTGAGAGCGTCATCAATCAACGACGCCGCAGACCCGTAATTTTCGCGCTGGACGCCCGTGTAACCCGTGAAATCCTTGTTGGCTTCCAACTGACGCAGTTCGCGTAGTTTTACGTCCACCACATTGAAATCAACAGGACGCTGTTCCGGCGCTTCAGCGGCACGGGCTGCATTTCTGGATTGCTGCGCCCTTATCCTCGCCTGTAACGGCAGTGGGCTGGCGGCTAGGTCAGGATCAAGGCTATCAGCCGTCGCCGCTTGGGGCGCTTGGCGGCTTGGAAATAGCTCGTTCTTAATGTCCCGCGCAATCCTAACCTGTTGCTCGGTGGAAGTGCGCAGAGGGCCTTCGCCGCCGCTGATAATATCATCCAATTGCGCCTCAAGCTGCCGGCCTTGCGGGCTTTGAGCAAATGGCCGATCGGCTTGCAGGCTTTCGGCAACGTCACGGTAGTTTGCAAACGCAGCGCCGCCTTCCGTGCTTTGCAAGGTTTCAGCCGCTTGCAGTTGGTTGCCACCCAGACGGCGCAATTGGCTATCCACGTCTTCGCCGGCTGCAATCTGTTGCTGGTTAACAGGCTCTGGCAATTGCGCTCCCCGCCGCGCGCCTTGCTGCATGGCGTTAGGATCGGCGGGTTGCCGCTCAGGCGCGTTTGCCAACCGTCGCGTAGCTATTTCACGGCGAAGCTGATTGCGCTGGAGGTCTGTTTCCTGCCTTGCGGCTGCCGATGCTGCGTCTTCAGCGGCACCACCAACAGACGCGCGCAATTGCTCGGGCGTTGCTGCCGGATATTCCCGCGGCGCTGTTGCCGCGCGGCCAGCCCTTGCCATACCCCTAACAGCCGCAGGCAAGCCTGTCAGAATTTCCGTGATGTCACCAAACGAAGAAGCAACTGATGGATCAACGCCCGCGCGTCTGGTTGCCGATTCCACTGCGCCGCCAGCCAGGCCACCAGCGGCTCCACCAGCAGCGCCCAAAAACCGGCCACCCATACCAACCAAAGGCGCGGCGGCTTGCAAACCAAGGCCAATCGGTCTGGCAACGGCAAGCGGCCCAACCGGCGGAACATACGTCAAGCCTCGGCCCAACGCAGCCATGGCTTCCGGCGCGGCAAAGCCAGCTATGGTGCCTACCGCAGTGCGTTCCATGGGCGAGGGGCCGGTACGTTGGCGAGGCGCGTGTGGTTCAGCAGCGGCGGGCGTGGCGTCTCGCGGCATATTCTCTTGCGCGTAACGCAGGACTTCTTCTTGCGAAGCTCCTTCAGGCGCGGTGATGCGAAATTGCTGGCCTGTTGGCGAGGTGATGTCAAATTCCGGCATATCACCTAGCCTCGGGCGTTACGGGGCGAATACTCCAACCGCCCGTTGTCGGTGCTGGGGCCGTTCCCGGACGGAAATCTCTAAGTTCGGGCTGTGGAGGCGGTGCATTACCCCCAGTAACTGGTGGGAAAACGCGCGCAACGTACTCTCTGGCGTGCTCTTGAGCGCGAGTTTGCAAGCCAGGTACATATTGGCTTAAGCCAAAACGACTAATCCCCCTAATATCATCGTTCGCCAAATTATTGTAAACGCTCACCGCCGATTGGGGGGACTGGCCTTCCAAACTGATAACGCCCTTCTGAGCGTTAAACTCAGACACCAACATGCGGCTACCACCGCTAGCGGCAAGCGCCCTAGCGTTGATAACGTCAACCGCCAGTTTAGCAATTGAACGCGCTTGCGCAATTTGATCTGGCGTTCCTCTGAGCGGTTCCCGATCAACAAAGCCGTTCAACAACGAATTGAAAAATCCGCCCTGCACGTCATTGCCGTACCGGCTTGGGTCAAGACGCTCAAACCTATTGATAATTTGCCCAGCAAGACCCGCAGCCTGCGGATTGTTCTTGACCGCTTCCGCCAACCTGTAAGTCAATTCAGCAGCTTCAATGCGAGACGAAACAGCCGCAACTTCCCGTTCGCCAATACGGTTAATTGCTTCTCTTGGCAGACCTTGTTGTTCCAAGTAATTTTCTTGGCCTTGAACATTGCGGCGGTCTCGCGCTGTTGCTTCTTGCCTTTCACGCTCATTTCGCGCCGCTTCCGTGTCCACAGCAATCTGTCGAACCCGATCCGCTTCAGCGCGCTGCCGACCTTCTTGCGCAATCTGCGTTTGCAACGCTGCCGCAGCCCGTCTTTGTTCGCCCTCTATGGCATCCGCCCGCGTTTGCTCACGCACCGCTGCCGCTTGCCTAGCCGCCTGCACACGCGATTCAAGCTGGTTGACCACTTGGGCGTAACTTTGGTCGATGGTGTTAAGCCCTTGATTGCCAGCACGGCGAGCAGCCAACGCTGCCAATGGAGCGCCTAGTTCAATTGCCCGACGCTCAGCCTCGGCAAGCGCGCCCTGCATGTCAGTCTGCGCTGCCCGCGTTGCACGGGTGTACATCTCTTGCAGCGCTTGGTTCTGCGCCTGTATCTGCCGCAGCCCAGCCTCAAAGTTGCGGCGTTCCTTTTCGTACAGGTCCTGCCGCCCCTGCCGCCAGCCGTTCAGCATCCCAGTCATGGACGCCATAGCCGCCATAGCGCCGGTCTTGCCCTTGCCACCCAAAGCCTGGCCCGCAACCGCTAGAAGGCTGAACAAGGTGCCCATATCCGCCGCGGTGTCTTGCGTGGGGATAAACGCCGGAATGGGCCTAGACCTAAACTGTTCCGCCGCCGCGCGTTCCGCCTCTGCCAACCCGCGCTGCGCATCACGCGCGCCTGTGGCTCGTTCTGCTGCCTGCCTTTGCTGGATTTCACCCTGCTGCCGGGCTAGGCCAACGTCTTCTTCTATTCTGCCGCTCATGCGGCCAAAAATAGATTGCAGAGCGGGCGAAAGTGTTGAAGGCGGAGTTGTGCCGGTAGCCGCGGGCTGCGGTTCATCCTTACCCATGAGGCTTTTTGCGGCGTCCGCGCCAGCCCCAGGAACAATGTTAGCTGCAAAGCGGCCTGTTGCGGGCGTTAAGCCACCCGTCCATGCGCCACCCTCGCCCGCCTCTGTAGGCTCACGATACCCGCCAGGTATTTCCGGCGCGCCAGACCGCCGCTGGCTAAATGCCAACAAGGCGCGCTGCATCTGGTCCGGTGGCAAGGCAAGGATAGCGTCCCGCTCTGCCGCCAAATCGGCGTTTTGACCGTAATTGGGTTCTGGCATGGCTTAAGCCCCCGGAGTTGTGGTTGCCGGCTGCGCTCGCAACGCTGGCGTACCACCCAAGATAGAACCCAAGGCTTGGAAATACCCCGCCGTTAGGCGCTGGGCATCCGCATTGCCTGCAAGCCCCGCCTGAATGGCCCGCAGCGTGTATGTATCCGCAATCCCGCTCGCCTGAAGGCCCGTGGTCGCCGCCAAATTGCTGTATTGGCTGCCGAGGTTACCCTGCGCCAAGCCGGTGGTAATGCCGCTCTGCGCGTAACGGTCGCCAATCTGCTGAACACCCAGACCCTGTTCATACTGTTTGCTCAACAACGCCTGCCGCAGCCCCTCCAACTGGTTTGCAGCCTGCGCCGCACCAACGCCGCCAGAGCGCGCCTGAGCCTGCGCCGCTTGCGCCTGTGCCGCTTGTAGGGCCTGCGCGCTCATAGGGCTGAGAGCGCCCGACAGAGCCTCTAGAGCCTGTTGCCTGCCCTGCTCTTGATACGGCGTTGCGAGGGCCTGTATGGCTTCCTGCGCGGGCGCTGCGCGTGCTGCAACATCACCGGCCACACCCGCCATAGTTTGCTGTGTTTCTGCCGCGCGTTGCCGCGCTTGGTTGGCAATATTCTCAATGCTTGTTTGTCCCGCTCTGGCCTGAGCCTGCGCAGCGTTCCGCGCCTGCACACCCAAACCAAGACCAGCACCAGCCAAGCCCAGACGCGCAAGATCAGCGCCGCCGATGTTGCCTAAGCCGCCAATGCCTAGCCCGCCAAGCAACTGCTGAAAAAAGTTTTGATCCGGGGCGGGCGCGTCAGCCCTTGCCGCAACTGCGGGGTTTATAGCGTCAAATTGCTGCCTAGCTTCAACCGCGCCAGGCGCATTGGGGTCAGGAGGCTCTGTACCCGCAAGAGGATTAACAGGCTGCTGGACATCCGCACCCGGCAAAGGCCCCGCTTGCGGCTGAACAGGCGGTGCGGCAACGTCACTGCCGCTGTCACCAAATGTTGTGTTGGTGCCTTCGCCAAAGTCCGCAAAGTCATCCTCAAACTCAGGCAGGCCAGTATCCGGGTTGATGCTGCCACGCCCACCGCGGGCCTTCAGCAGCGCAGCCTCCTGCGGCGTAATGTGGGCCAACACCGTATCCCGACCACGGCCCTTAGCGCGCACCTTCTTCGCCAACTGCCGCAGATCGACATCAGCCAAAGAATCAGTCTGCAAAGCGCGTGCCAACCTAGCCATATGATGATCCTGTCGGGTCTGTTGTCCTCAGAGAAGCCGTATTCCAAGGAGACGGCCTACCAGAACTGTCTATAGAACTATCACCGGATATTGGCGAACTATATCCCGGATCAGTGCCGGTAGAAAGCAAACTTGCAAGCGCAGAAGAACTTATCGTGGACGGCGCACCCGTAGTAGCCGCACCACTAGCAGCATCAGTGCCGCCGCCAACAATCCCGCCGCCCAAAGCGCCACCAAGGCCGCCCAGAGCCGCCGATGTGGCCCTGTTTTGCGAAGTACCCGAGGTTGTTGGCGTCATAGCTTGCCCGATCAGGCTGCTAGAAAGCTGCCCGCCAAGCTGAGACGCCGCATTGCCCAAACCCAAGCCCTGCTCGCCCAGCAAATAGCTTGTCAGGCCACTACCACCGCCCGTTGCAGCCCCCCGCAACGCAGCCTGCCCAGGATCAGTGCCAGAAGCCGCCGCCCTAGCAGCGCCACTTGCCGCGCCCCCCGCAGCGCCTGACAATGCACTCGTAATACCCCCGCCAAAGCCGGTAGTGCCTAGGATTTCTCCCAAGCCCGCCCTAGCCCCGCCACCTACCAATCCAGATACCGCACCACCCAACGCGCCCAAGCCAGGGTCTTGCCCCTGAGCCGCTGAAGTCAGCGCGCCGCGCCCGGCCCCCACAACGCTTTTAGAACCAATGTCGGCAACAGTAGGGTTTACACCCGCGCTCTGCGCCGCCTCAGACAAAGTGCCGCTCAGATTGTTAAGGCTGCTTGCTGCGCTGCCTATGGCTTCGATAACGCCAGTGCTGGAATTGGCAACCGCCGTACCCGCCTCAATGGCCGGCAAAGCCGCCTCAATACCCGCAGCCCCCGCCGCGCTAATGCCGCCACCAGCCTCTACAGCAGCCGCCAGAGGCGCGGCCTCCGCTATAGCCGCCGTAGCCGTCTCGGCAATGATAGCGCCCTCAGCAATGCCTTCAGCAACGCCGGCCGCAACACCTTCAGCAAGTCCTATTGCCGCGCCTTCAGCCAACCCAAACAAAGGCGCAGCAGCGCCAGCCGTCAACACGGTGGCAACCGCCGCAACAACAACACCGACCCAGGCTAAAACACCCTTTTTCTTTTTTTTAGCCATTAGAGCGTTGCCTCCACCACATACGCAGGCTCCATTTCACTGCCCGTGTATTGCATTCGCGTGTTTACGCTATGCTGCAAACCGGCTCGCTGTAGGCCCATTTGCAAAACCCGCAGCATTGCAGGCTCCATCACTATCGTCGAAGCCTTTTTCACGCCCATGTTGCGCAAGGTGTTAGGCAACACAGCCATACGCTGCATAATCTCCTGCAAGCCCTCGCTTGTGTACATATGCAACTCAGCCTCCGTCGCCGGAAGCCACTTACCCGCCATAGTAAGGCGGCTAATGGTAAACACCGTGCCGCCAATCCGCACAAACTTCAAAATCCCCATCTTTGCCAAAGCGTTGATGTGAATTAATGCCTTTTCCGTTTCCTTTGGAGACCCGGTCTCTTGGTTGATCCCGTAACGCAAAATCTGGTTGGTGCTTTGCTGCTGTTCCGGCATCAGGTCAGCCCCAGCGCAACTGCGATCTGCTCATGCACCGACAAATGCGTGGCAAGCCAATCATAGAACGATTCCTCATTGTTCCAATCGGCATCCAACATATTGAACGGATTTTCCAGCCCCAAAAGGCTCGCAAACGCCTGGTGCTCAACCTGGTGGGGCAGCAACCAGTCGTCCAAATTGTCTATATCAACGTCCGCAAGCGGAAAAGCAGGCACCTGAATGCCCTGCGCAAAGAATGTCTCGCGGAATACCTGATGCTGCACGCTATTGACGAACAAGAACTCGCCTAGGCTGTCCTTGTCGCCAAATTTGACAATGCTAAGCGTGCCAAAGTCCACTATCAATCCTTACCCGCGCGCTGGCGCGCAATGTTCACTCCGGTTCGACCTTCGTGTTCTCAGGAGGCGTCCAATCTGAAACGCCATCCCACAAAACCGTGTTAATCACAGAACCAGCCGGCAAGACAACGGTTATAGGGCTACCATTCTCGTCTGTTTGCGTCTGCTCAATGTCCACGGTCGTAATTACGTTGTAACGGATCATGTTTACCACTCCATCACAATGACGATACCCGGAGCGCCAGCGCCGCCGACGCCACCGACAAAGCCGCTAGTGCTGTTGCCAGCGCCGCCGCCACCACCGCCAGCGCCGTAATTGCCGCCTGCGCCGCCTGCGCCGCCGTTGCCAGTAGAACCAGCACCACCGCCGCCACCGCCAAGAGCCGGGGAAGATCCCCCAAACAAAATAGGCGGGGACGCAGCCGTGCCCGCCGCTCCTGCCACGCCAACAGTGCCGCCAGCGGCGAAGCCCGTGGCACCATTAATTGATGATATTCCTCCACGCGCGCCAATTTGCGCCGTGCCGCCCGCATTAAACCCCCCACCGGAACCACCCCCTGATGGGTTCAGCATACTATTTTGTCCACTAAAAGCGGCTCCCGTGGCGCCACCACCGCCGCCACCACCACCAAAAAATGGAAAAAGAATATCAGCACCGCTCCCGCCAATCGAACCAAACCCCCCAGAATAAGCAAAGTTTGACGCACTTCCAGCGGCGGTATTAGTGCCCGATCCTGCCTGTTGATTGCCTACGGTTGAGGAACCACCACCCCCGCTTGCGGTTACTGCCGCACCAGAAGACCCGCCTCCTCCACCGCCGGCATACACCTTAGCCCCAAAATTGCTGCTGCCACCCCTGCCGCCTTGCCCAGCAGCCGATCCATTGACTGGCGTAACACCAACGATTCCTGACACTCCACCGGCACCCACCGTTATTGTTTCGGTTGATCCCAAGTCAGACGCTTTAAAGGCAACGCAATTCCACCCAGCCCCACCTC
>VFSW01010806.1_pt1 | contig 12902 bp, 14 predicted proteins | sample 5358111 | NCBI WGS metagenome assembly VFSW01 (sample SAMN11554181, study PRJNA540505) | mine drainage metagenome | isolation source: sediment from site ElyBrook_90M | place: USA: Ely Copper Mine, Vershire, VT | collected 2017 | reverse complement strand
ATAGCGCAGGCATCTTCGATCTGATGACCCACGCATTTTACAAGGGAGTCCTCTTCCTGGCGGCCGGCAGCGTCATACACGCCATGGGCGGCGAGCAGGACATGCGCCAGATGGGCGGCCTGCGCAAAAAGATTCCCGTCACCTATTGGACGATGCTCATCGCCACCCTGGCCATCGCCGGCATTCCCGGCTTTGCCGGATTCTTCAGCAAGGATCAGATCCTCGAGGCCGTGCAGTCCGGACCTCACGCCAATCTGCCCCTCTGGCTGCTGGGCGTGACGGCCGCGGCCCTCACGTCGTTTTATATGTTCCGCCTCGTCTTCCTCACGTTCTTCGGCGCGCCGCGCTACGACGAGCACAAAGTCCACGTCCACGAATCTCCCAAGAACATGACCGTGCCGCTCGTGATCCTGGCGTTCCTCTCCATCTTCGGCGGCTGGTTTGCCGCGCCGAAGCTGGTGGGCGGCGTCGATCACTTTACAAAGTTTTTGGACCCTGTCTTTTCGGCCTACGCCCCGCCCGTCGCTGAATTCGTCGCGGAAGCGCCTGCCGAAGCCGCCGCCACGCCTGCCATGGCGCTGCTGCACGCCCTGACGGGAGTGCCCGTGATCGTGGGCGTCCTCGGATTGCTCCTGGCGTGGTGGTTCTACATCAAGAGCCCGCAAACGCCCAAGCGCCTGGCGCAGCGGGCGCGCGGCCTGCACGCGCTCCTGCTCAACAAGTACTACGTCGACGAAATCTACGCCGCGCTGATTGTCCGGCCGCTGCTCTGGATTTCCACCCATGTTCTCTGGCACGCGGTGGATGAAGGCGTGATCGACGCCGCCGTCAACGGCGCGGCGAGCGCGGCGCGCGGCTCGGGCGGGCAGGTGCGCAAGCTGCAGTCCGGCAACGCGCGCAGCTACGCCGCCTGGATCATCATTGGCGCCGTGGGCTTCACCGTGCTTCTGCTCGGACTTCTAGGGGTGGTGCGCTAGCATGGTAATGGAATCTCATTTTCTGACCGTCATCACGTTTTTCCCGCTGTTGAGCGTGGTGGCCCTGCTCTTGCTCAGCTCCGACGATCACGTCTGGATTCGCCGCATCGCCCTCGCGGCCTCCCTCATAGAATTTGCCTTCTCGCTGGGGCTTCTGTACCGATTCGTTTCGAGCGAACCGGACTATCAGTTCCAGGAGTTCCACGACTGGATCGGACAGGTGATTCATTACCACGTCGGGGTGGACGGTATCAGCCTGTTTCTCGTGCTGCTGACGACCTTCCTGACGCCCCTCGCCATCCTGTGCTCCTGGCAGTCCATCCGCGAAAACGTCAAAGGGTTCTTCATCTCTTTGCTCGTGATCGAGACGGCCATGATCGGCGTATTCGTCTCCCTCGATCTTTTCCTCTTCTTCGTCTTCTGGGAGATGACGCTGATCCCCATGTATTTCATGATCGGGATGTGGGGCCACGACCGGCGCATCTACGCGGCCGTCAAGTTCATCCTGTACACCATGTTCGGCTCGATCCTCATGCTCATCGCCATCCTGTGGCTCTACAACAAGGCCGGCACGTTCGACCTGCTGGAAATCCAGGGATTGCTGCAAGCGGGCCGCGTCGTGTTTGCGCCTCGCACCGAACTTCTGATGTTCGGCGCGTTCTTCCTGGCCTTCGCGATCAAGGTTCCGCTGTTCCCGCTGCACACCTGGCTGCCCGACGCGCACACCGAAGCGCCCACCGCCGGATCGGTGATCCTCGCGGGCGTCATGCTGAAGCTGGGCACTTACGGCATCCTGCGCTTCTGCCTGCCGCTGTTTCCCGATGCCGCGCACCGCATGGCCCCGGTCATCGCCGTGCTCGCGATTATCGGCATCGTCTACGGCGCGCTGGTCGCCACCGTCCAGCACGATCTCAAGCGCCTGGTCGCTTACACCTCCGTGAGCCATCTCGGTTTCGTCGTGCTCGGAATTTTCGCGTTCAGCACCGTGTCGATCCAGGGCGCCGTCTACCAGATGCTCAGCCACGGCGTCTCCACCGGCGCGCTCTTCCTCGGCGTCGGCATGCTCTACGACCGCCGCCACACCCACGAGATCAAGGAATTTGGCGGCCTCGCAACGCCCATGCCCGTGCTGATGTCCTTCTTCTTGTTCATCTGCCTGTCGTCGCTCGCGCTGCCCCCGCTCAACGGCTTTATCGGCGAATTTCTCATCCTGATAGGGACGTTCGAGCAGCATCACGCGTGGGCCTCCTGGGCCGCCAGCGGCGCGGTGCTCTCCGCCATCTACCTGCTGTGGGCCTACCAGCGCGTCGCGCTCGGTGAAGTCACGGTCGAAAAAAATAAGACCTTGCCGGATGCCTCGGTTCGCGAGCGCGTGATCCTGGCCACCATGGCCCTCGCGATTATCTTTATGGGCATCGCCTCGCCCCTGTTTACCCGCCGCATGGAAACTTCCAGCAACGCCGTGCTCCAGCAGATGGAGCGCGTGCAGGATGCCTCGCATCGCGCCGCCGTTGCGAATGGAACGCGCGCGGCGACCGTGCCGCAACTGCAACAGCATTTGGCTGTTGTGACCGTTGCGGAAAGGCGGGTGCAGCCGTGATTCCTCTCCCCGCTGAGCAGCTTCTCAATCTCCACCGCGTGGCCCCGGAAGTGGTTCTGTGCCTTTTCGGCATCGTCATCATGGTGGTGGACCCCTTCGTCCACGCCGCCGGAAGGCGCGCCCTGGGATGGTTCGCGTTCCTCGGCGCTCTCGCCGCGCTGGCTTCCGTTCATCTGGCGGCCCATTTTCCCGGACGCGCCTACAGCGACCTGGTGAACGTCGACCGCTTCAGCATCTTTGTGCATGTGGTCGTCATCGGAGCCGCGTCGCTTGCCATTCTCGGCTCGCTCGATTATCTCGAGGGCGAGGGCCTGCAGCGCGGCGAATACTACGCCCTGGTGCTGTTCGCCACCGCCGGCATGGGCATTCTGGCCGGCGCCAATGAACTCGTCACCGCCTTCATCGGCCTCGAGATGAGCTCGATTTCGAGTTACGTCCTCGCCGGCTTCCGCCGCCGCGCCCTCCCGTCCAACGAAGCGTCGGTCAAATATTTCCTTCTGGGTTCCTTTGCCACGGCATTTTTTCTCTATGGCATCGCCATGGTGTATGGCGCCACCGGCACGACGCTCATCAGCGGGATTCAGACATTTCTCGTGGGCCTTCCTTCGTCCCAGCATGTGCCCGCGCTCGCCATCTTGGGGCTGGGGCTGATTTTTGTCGGGTTGGGTTTCAAGGTGGTGGTCGCGCCGTTTCAGGCCTACGCGCCCGATGTGTACGAAGGCGCGCCCACGCCCGTCACCGCGCTGCTGGCTTCCGCGCCCAAGGCCGCCACCTTCGCCCTGATGCTGCGAATTTTCTACGTGTCGTTCGGCTCCGCGCAACACCTCTGGTTCTGGGCCATCTGGATTTCCGCCGTGCTGACCATGTTCATCGGCAATCTCGGCGCGCTCCTGCAGACCAACGCCAAGCGCATGCTCGGGTATTCCTCGATCGCCCACGCCGGCTATATCCTCGTCGCCTTTGCGGCCTCCACGGACCTCGGCGTTGCCGCCGTTCTCTTCTATCTCGCCGCGTACGTGCTGATGAAGGTCGGAGCCTTTCTCGTCGTCACGCATCTGGGCCAGCAGGGCGAACGCCGTCTCGCCATCGCCGACTACGCCGGGCTAGGCACCAAGCAGCCGGTCCTGGCCGCGTGCTTCTCGTTGTTCCTGTTTTCGCTGCTGGGCTTGCCGGTTACGGGAGGCTTTCTCGGAAAATTCTTTGCCTTCCAGGCGGCGCTGGACTCGCGCGTCGTTTGGCTGGTGGTAATCGCGGGCATCAACAGCGTCATCGGCGCCTACTATTATCTGCGCGTCATCATCGCCATGTATTTCTGGGAGCCGTCGAAGGATTACACGCCCACGCCGGTCGCTCCGGCGCTCACCGCGGCCCTGGTCGCCGCCGCCGCCGGCACCCTCTATCTCGGGCTTCTCCCCAACCGCGTCCTCGTTCTCGCCAAAGCCGCGGCCGATTCGCTTTCGCTCGTCTCCCTCCGCTAGCGCAGGGTCCGCCTAAAAACAAAAACGCCCGGAAACTCGCTGCTCGCGAGCTCCCGGGCGCCTGGAAAAAGGATTCGCTTAATACCCGACTTTGAGAACCACCATTACCAGCGTAAACAGCACCAGGGTCTCGATGAACACCAGCCCCAGAATCATGGCCGTGCGAATGGCGCCGGCCGCTCCCGGATTGCGCGCAATGGCTTCGCAGGCTGCTGCGCCGACTTTTCCTTGACCGAGACCGCAAAGCCCCGCCGCGATGGCCATCGAAAAGCCTGCCGCGATCACGATGGCGGTGGCCACGTGCTCCGGTGGTTTCGCGGATTCCGCTGTCCCTTGGGCAAACGCCGGGACGGCCACGATTCCGACGATCAGCAACAACAGAACAACCGCTCCGATCTTCTTCATCCTCTTCTCCTCGTATGAAAGATCCGCCAGGAGGTGGTTCCGGACCGCCTGGGGAGGCCGCCGGCTCACGCTGTAACGGTCACTGCACAACGAACGATAACCGGGCTAGTGCGATTCCGATGTCGCCAGCCCAATATAAACCGCGGGAAGAATCGTAAACACGAACGCCTGCACCACGGCCACGAACGCGTGGAGCAGGATGAACAGAACCGGAAAGGCCGCCGGGAAAACGCCCAGCACGAAACCCAGCACGGGATGCGTTTGCCCCACATGCATCGCCGGCGCCAGCAGCATGCCCAGAAAAATCACGTAGATCAATTCGCTCGCGAAAATGTTGGCCCACAACCGCACCGTCAGCGAGATCAGCCGCGCCATGTTGCTGATCACTTCCACCACAAAAATCAGCGGCGATAGCGCCGGGACGGGGCCGGCGAACGTCTTGGCGTAGCCCAGCGGGCCCAGCGCGCGGAATCCCGAATAGTTGTAATAGAGGAACACCAGGATGGCGCAGGCCAGGGGAACGCTCTTTTCGCCCGTGGGCGACGTGAAGGCCGGAATAATGCTGATCGCGTTGGCCATCAAAATAAAAATTGAAATGGACCCGACCATGGGCAGGTACCGCCGGGAGTGGTGGTCCACGTTGTCGTCCAGAAGGTCCGCAATGCCCACCTGCATGGGATTGGTGAGCAGATATTCCATCACCTGCTGGGTGCCGCCGGGTTTGTCCGCCGAAATTCGGGGGCGCAGCCACAGGAAAAACACGATCGCGATCAGAAACACGACGACGGACATCGCCACGTGGTTCGGAATCGGGTGCAGCCGGTCGTTGGGCGTGATGTGCAGCGCGGTCAGAAGGGCCAGGGTCGCGCCGCCCAACCACTTGTTCAGCAGGATTGTGAACCAGTTCAAGTGCTCAGTCATTCGCTATCCGGTCCCCGGAAGACTTCGTACAGGCCCTCGGCCATGGCTCCTGCTCCTAGTGCGAGCAGGCCCAGCAGAACGGCCAAAAGAGGCACACCAAAGTAGGTAACGATAACATAGACGGCGAGGCCTATCAACAAATAGCGGCCCCCGAACTTCACATACACGCTGAGCGGAACGCGCGGCTGCGGGCGCCCCTGTTGCGCCAGCGCCGCCATTTCCAGCGCCCCGAGGCCCTGGTCGAGCCACCGAAAGTTCAGCCACGCCAGCAAGGCCCCGGCCGCCACGCCGCAGGCGGAGCGGCCTGACTTGAGGAACGCGGTGGCTATGGCCGCGCCCGCTCCGAATCCAATCGTCAGCCATTGGAGGCGCCGCGAGAACCGCGCGTGCTCGTTACGGTCCGGGTTGGGTGGGGTTGTCGGGATCATCCTTCTGCAGTCTCCGGAGCAGGTCGCGAAGGCTCACGACGAATCCCACGGCGCCGAGCAGAATCATCAGCACGGGCTTTGTGTGCCACCAGCGGTCCAGAAGATAGCCCAGGAAACCGCCGCCCACCACTCCGCTCACCAGCAGGAACGGCAATTCCGTCGCCAGCGCGAATTGCCGCGCCACGGAGCCGTGACGCTTATCTGGTGCGGGATCTGTCGAGGTCATGGAGGCTCCTGTTTGGCGAATCAATCGTGGCGGGCGCCGTGGAGGACGTCGACGGCGTGCGGCAGCAGGTCGGCGATCGCGTCCAGCGATTCGACCGCGCCCCGCGGGCTGCCCGGCAAATTCACGATCAGCGTTTTCCCCCGAATGCCGGCCACGCTGCGCGAAAGCAACGCCCGGCGAGTTTTCTCGACGCAGCCCGCGCGCATCTGTTCGGGCAGTCCGGGAATCAGCCGGTCCACGACGGCGGCGGTGGCTTCGGGCGTCACATCGCGAGGGCCCAGTCCGGTTCCGCCGGTGGTCAGGATCAGGTCCGCGTCGTTGGAATCGGCGGTCTCTTTCAGAAATGCCTCGATGGCCGGGCGATCGTCGGCGCGCAGCGCGGACGCCACGATTCTCCACTCCAACTCGCGGCAACGTTCGACGAGCGACTGTCCGGAGCGATCCTCAGCCATGCCCGCGGACACGGTATCGCTGATGGTGAGAATGGCAACGCGCATGGCATGGCTCCGGGAAAGCTTACCCCTTGGCGGTCTCCACGCCTTGGGCGCTGCCGTCGCGCTGACTTTCGTCCATCAGCCTCAGCGCCTCCATCAGCAGACCCGTTGTCGAGCGCGTGATCGTCGCTTTGGCCGGCGCCGCGTTGAAGTCAATTTCGAACTCCCCGGCCGGCCAGCTAATCACTTTGTACACAGCCTCTTCGCCCTGCTGCGCGCCCAGGTGCGCGTCGGCGCACTGGCCGGAGGCGAAGGACAGCTCGCAGGTCTGGTCGCCGTGGCGGATGGTGAGGCGGCAGGATTTTTGCCCCATTTCCAGCGACTGCATCAGGTCGATCATGCTCATTTCCTCGAGGCGTCCCTGGATGACGCCCGGGCGCACGGCGCGGTTCTGCAGCTTTTCAAGGTGCAGGCGGTCGATCACTTTCTTGGCGATGCGCACCAGATCCTTCAGAAAAAACGGCTTGGGGATGAATTCCTCGACGCCTTCGACCACCGGCCGGAGCTTCTCTTCGATGTCGCCGCGGCTGGCGAGAAAGATGAAGGGAATCTGCCGGGTCTGCTGGCGCGCCCGCAATTTGTCGTAGAGCTGCCGCCCGTCGAGGCCGGGGATGCGGTAATCGCACAGGATCAGGTCGGGAGGATCGTCCACAATCTTCATCAGCGCGTCGCCTCCGTCGGCCGCCGCGGACGCATCGCAATGCGGCGCCAGGCCCTTCATCAGCAGGTCGAGAATCAGCGCGTTGTCCTCCACCACCAGGACTTTGACGCCCTTTACCGCTGCCATTTCTTCCCGCTCTTTCCGGCGCGCATGCCTGCCCGCACGTAGGTGCCGCTCCGCCCGCCCGACTTCTTCACCACGTGCAACTCGGTAATCTCCATGCCGCGCTCCACCGCCTTGCACATATCGTAGATCGTAAGCGCGGCCGTCGCCGCGGCCACCAGCGCCTCCATCTCGACACCCGTCGGTCCGGTAGCGGTGGCCTCCGCGATAATCTCAATTCCATTCTGGCACAGCTTCGGGCGGACATCTACGTGCGTCAAGGACAGGGGGTGACAAAGCGGAATCAGCTCCGAAGTGCGCTTGGCCGCCGTGATTCCGGCGATCCGCGCGATTTCCAGCGGGCTTCCTTTCGGCGATTTCAGCCGCCGCACGCTGGCCAGCGTGGCGCGGTGCATGCGCACAAAGGCGTGGGCGATAGCCGTGCGCGAGGTGGCGGGCTTGGCGGTGACGTCCACCATGCGGACGCGGCCGGCTTTGTCGTAATGCGAAAGTTTCTTCATAAGGCTGCGGTGCAGGTGTTCGAAACAGCGTGGCGCGCCCCGCCCAGAGTGTAGGAATTAGGACGGTTCGCCGCCGTTTGTTTCCAATGACTTGGGTGAACTTCTGCTTCTGCCTGTGTAGGGATCAGAATCCTGGTGCAGGAGGCCGGGGAACCGCCGCTGAAGCGAGGCGCAGAAGCCGGCGCGAGCGCGGGGCCGGCAAAGAATCCTGTTTCGCAGTGCGGATCGAACAGGGGACGCGAGCAGGTTTGCGGAATGCCACTCGGCCGTCGCCGCGATGTCGCCTGCGTGAATCCTCGCACTGCGCACCTCCATTCTCCACGCTGCCACAATGGAAGGGGCATCGCAAGGGGTTGTTGGCTTAAACATCCCGCGGCTGTCCGTGGCGAGCCCCGGGCAGCCGGGCGGAGTTTTGGAGGCGCAGGTGCGGCAGTTGGGCTTGGGCGGGGCGGGTGGGCTGCTCGTGCCGTCATCCCAGTGCTAGTCGGCCTTGCCGTCCTTGATGCGCCACATGTCGAACCACGAGGTCGTGTATTTCTTCGAAGGGTCTCGCGGATCGGGGTACTGGCGGGCGATCACAACGGTCACGAGATCGCCATCGGCGAGCACGGCAACAACCGGGGTTTTCATGTGCTTGGGAATGGGCGAGGGTTTGGTGAAGGATTTGAAGAATTTCACCACCGGGGCGAGCCCGGAGGCCACGTTGGGGTTGTGCTGGATGTAGCGGGCCGTGAGATATTTGTCGGCCTCGTCCCAGTGATTGGCTTCGAGGAGGTCGCGCATGATGTGGAGCGCCACCTGTTTGTTGGCATTCAGACGGGGATTGGGGCTGGTGAACAGAGATTCAGGGTTGGCGACGCCGACGACCGGTTCCTGAGCGATCGCGGGCACGCAGGAGAGCAATACGGCAACTGTAGTGAGCAGGCTCAAGCGTATTTTCATGGGCGCTAGATTCAATCAGGTTGGCACTGATGTCAAGAGCAGCATGCCCGGCCGGCAGAAGACAGGAGCACAGCCAGGAGTGTCTGTGCCACGACAAGGAGGCCCCGGCTAGCAGCATGCGGAAGAAGTGATTTACATGTCATCCCGAGCGAAGCGAGGGATCTGCTTTTTGCGCCAACCTCAATAAAAAAGCAGATTCCTCACCCCGGTCAAACTGCGACCGGAGTTCGGAATGACAGGATGGTGAGTGTTTCAGCACCCGGCTAGACGGTGCCGCGGCGGAGCAGGACGTCAACCCATTCATCGGCTTCCATGCGCAGATGCGACGCCTGCACCAGGAGGAAGCAATTGGAGCGCACCACGGCGCCGATATCACCCGAACCTTCCCACAACAGCACTTGCACCTTGGGAACCGCGGAGCCGGCCGCCACGGCGCCCGCGTCCGTCACTGACGCGGTGAAGCGCGCGGGAAGGAAATGCGCGACGGGTCCTTTTTCGTCCACCGGATGCGAAAGGCGGGCCTTGAAAAGCGGCAGGGGCCGGGGTTGCGCGCCGCTCAGCACGTCGATGGCGGGCACGGCGAAAAGCTCGAAGGTGACCATCGTCGAGACGGGATTGCCCGGCAGGCCGAACACCGGCTTGCCGCGGCACCATGCGAACACCGTGGGCCGGCCCGGACGCACGGCCACGGAATCAAAGAGAATTTCCGCGCCGAGTTCGCGCAACACGTCCTCGACAAAATCGTAGCTGCCCGCCGAGACGCCGCCGCTTAAAATCAGGGCATCGCACTCGAGCCCCTTTTCGATTTGGGCGCGGAGCTTGACGACGTCGTCCGGAGCGGTGCCGATGACGACCGGCTCGCCCCCGGCCAGCGAAACCTGCGCGGACAGCGAGATATTGTTGCTGTCGCGAATTTGGAATGGCCCGGGCGGCGTTCCGACCGGCACGAGCTCATCGCCCGTCGCCAGGACGGCGATCCGCGGCCGGCAGTAGACTTCCAGCCGCGCATGCCCCACTTCGGCGGCCATGGCCAGTTCAGCGTAACTGAGCCGCGATCCGCGCACGACCATCACTTCTCCCACGCGCGCTTCGGCGCCCGCCAGAACCAGATGCTGCCCGGAACGCGCCGCGTCCTCGAATACGACAAAGTCGTCTTCGGTCCGCGTGTGCTCCTGCATCACGACGGTGTTGGCGCCCCGCGGCAGGGGAGCGCCGGTGAGGATCTGCCCGCACTCGCCCGCGCCCACCGTTCCGGAAAAGCCCACGCCGGCGCGGCTTTAGCCGATGCGGCGCAACCGGGCTCCGGGCGCCGCGGCGTCGGCCGCGCGCAGGGCGAAGCCATCCCGGACCGAGCGGTCAAACGGGGGATAGTTGCGGTCGGCGACGATGTTTTCGGCCAGGACCCGGCCATACGCCGCCGCGGTGTTCGGCACCAGATCGAGGACTTCGGTGGCCGAGGCGGAGACACGGGCGCTGAGGGTTTCGATGACCTTGGCGCGCGCGGCTTCGAAGGAAAGCATGAATGAAACCCAACCTTAGTGGCCAATCAGCTTGCGGAATAATTCAAAATCGAGCCTCGGGGGTCAAAACCCCTGATGAAAAGGCGTGCTGTATGCCGGAGCTAAAGCTCCGACCCCCTAAAATTCGCCTTCTTTCCGTAAGCTGTAAAGCCGTTCGCATCTTGCGGGACTTATGCCGCGGCTTCCCGATACAAACCTCGGAACGCACAAACCGCGAAAGCCGCGACACACAAAGAATCTCGAATTGTCCCACAGGTTGTAAAGCCCCTTCTGTTTTTTCGGCCGTTAATCTCAGAGCTACCCGATCCAAATCGCGGAAGTTCCGGCCGTCTCGATTGGGCCATCCTACGGGATTCTGCTAGAGCCAGGAAGCGAGTTTCGTGCTCCGCGCGATGATGGTGGCGTCGCGCTCCGGGCCGGTGGAGATCATGCCGATTTCAACCTGGAGCTCGCCGGAAATAAAATCGAGATACGCGCGCGCCGCGGCGGGCAGGTCCTTCACCTCGCGGATACCCTGGGTGGACGTTTTCCAGCCGGGCAGCGTGCGATACTGCGGCTCGATCTGCGCCAGCGTTTCCGCATCCGGGGGCATCGCAGCCAGCGGGCGGCCGTGATGGAGGTAGCCGGTGCAGACTTTGATTTCGGGCTGCGCGTCGAAGACGTCGAGCTTGGTCACCACGAGCGAATCAATGCCGTTGAGCATCTTGGCGTAGCGCAGCACCACCAGGTCGAGCCAGCCGCATCGCCGGGGGCGTCCAGTGACGGCGCCGAATTCGTTGCCGCGCGTGCGGAGGTCCTGGGCGTCCAGATCGGGCATCTCGGTGGGGAAGGGGCCTCCGCCGACGCGCGTGGTGTACGCCTTGGTCACGCCGACGACGCCGGTGATGCGCGTGGGAGCGACGCCCAGGCCTGTGGTGGCGCCTCCGGCGGTCGCGTTCGAGGATGTCACGTAAGGATAAGTCCCGTGGTCAATGTCGAGCATGGTGCCCTGCGCACCCTCGAAGAGCACCGACTCGCCCTGGTCGAGCGCATGGTTCAGCAGGACGCCGGTGTCCGTGACGAGCGCGCGAATGCGCCCCGCGATTTCCAGATACTGTTCGAGCAGTCCGGCGGTTTCGAGTGGACGGCCGTACGCCGAGCGGCTGAGTCTGTCCTTTTCGGCCAGCACGCGCTCCAGCTTGCCGCGGAAACGCTCCGGCTCGAGCAGGTCGCACACGCGGATGCCGCGCCGGGCCATTTTATCCTCGTAGGCCGGGCCGATGCCGCGCGATGTGGTGCCGATCTTTTCCGAGCCGAGGGCGGCTTCGGCCGCCTGGTCCAGCGCGCGATGGTAGGGAAAGATGAGATGGGCGCGATTGCTGATGAACAGACGGCCGTTGACATCCACGCCGGACTTCTTGAGATTGTCGAGCTCGGCCAGCAGGGCCACCGGGTCGACGACCGTGCCGGAGCCGATGACGGCTTTCTTGCCGGGCCGCAGGATGCCGCTGGGGACCAGTTGCAGGACGTAGCGGTGGTCGTTGAACATGACCGTGTGGCCCGCGTTGTGCCCGCCGGCGTAGCGCGCCGTGTAGTCAAACGACGAGGCGAGGTAGTCGACGACCTTACCCTTTCCTTCGTCGCCCCACTGGGCCCCCACGACGGCGATGCCTTTGCTTCTGATCTTTTCCGCCACTTCGACTACTCCAGGACCACACGAGTCGCACCTGCCCCGCTCCGGCTCACAGATGAAACATTACAGGAAGGCTAGTGCGGCAAACACCAATGGAGTATCCTACGCCGTGCCCGGCTCGAAGGCAAGCGCGGCGCGCGGGGTGGTTTGGTCCGGCCGGGTGGCGGCTGCGAAGGGCCAGAAGAGTGTGTGGGCCAAGTTCAGTTTTGCGTCACGTCACGTCTTCAGCCGCTGAGGGACGTGTATTCCGGTGGCCCGTCACGCTCAAGAGGTCCGGCATGGCGAGCGATTGCAGCTGCCCGCCGCACCAGTCTCCCGTGTCCAATTTGAGGAGCGCGTTACGATTTGCCGAAGAGTTTGTCGGCCAGATCCGCCGCCAGCGGCACGCGGAATCGCTCGCCCTGAAATCCTTTGACCATCAGGAGAATCCACAGGACGAAGCTCAGCAGGCTGACCAGCCAATAGATCATGATCCCCAGCGAGAATCCGCCGAAGCCTCCGGCCAGCATGCTGAACCCAAAGAATATGCCCAGCACAAAGCTGAGGATGTGCAGCCCGCCGAATACCACGATGGATTGCGCGGCGTGGAAACGCACGTTGGGACGCTTGTCGATCAGGAAGAAGATCAGCCCCGTCACCCAGCCGAGAACGTAGCAGAGCAGACTGGCGACGTTTTCAGCCATGGGGGTTTGTGATACTGCGCTGGCCGGGGCCGCGCCGGACGCCCCGGCCTGCGACGCTCCGCAACCGCCGCAGAAAGACGCGTTGTCGGCAACTTCCGCTCCGCACTTCGTGCAATGGGCCATGGATTGCCTCCTTGAAAGCCTGCTTGGGCGCGAAGCCTAGCAAAATCCAGCCGACAGGGGCAAGAAGATTTGCGGGCAGTCCGGGGCTAGGGCAGAGGCGAGGGCAATGCCCGCCGGTGCAGGCTTGGCGATGCGGGGCGATGGTATAC
>VFSW01010805.1_pt1 | contig 12902 bp, 15 predicted proteins | sample 5358111 | NCBI WGS metagenome assembly VFSW01 (sample SAMN11554181, study PRJNA540505) | mine drainage metagenome | isolation source: sediment from site ElyBrook_90M | place: USA: Ely Copper Mine, Vershire, VT | collected 2017 | reverse complement strand
CTTCGACCATCGAGCGGCCGTGCTGCACGAAATATTCGAATTCGTTCCAGAAACGCGCCAGGAAACCTTGCACCGGCCACGCGGCGGCCTCACCGAACGCGCAGATGGTGTGGCCTTCGATCTGGCCGGCAATCGCCTTGAGTCGATGCAGGTCGTCCGGCGTGCCGTGGCCCTCGACGATGCGCGTGAGCACGCGGTACATCCAGCCGGTGCCTTCGCGGCACGGCGTGCACTGGCCGCAGGATTCCGCCATGTAGAAACGCGCGATGCGATGGCAGACCCTGACCATGCAGGTGGTTTCGTCCATCACGATGACCGCGCCGGAGCCCAGGCCCGAGCCGGCCTTCTGCAGGCAGTCGTAGTCCATCGTGCTTTCCAGCATCACGTCTGCCGGCAGTACCTTCATCGAGGAGCCACCCGGGATCACCGCCTTGAGCTGATGGCCGTTGCGCACGCCGCCAGCCATCGCCAGCAGATCCTTGAATGAGGTGCCCAGCCGCACCTCGAAGTTGCCCGGCTTGGCGACATGACCGGACACCGAGAAGATCTTCGGGCCGCCGTTGTTCGGCTTGCCCAGGTTCAGGAACCAGTCCGCGCCGTTGCGCAGGATCGCCGGCACCGAGGCGTAGGTTTCGGTGTTGTTGATCGTGGTCGGCTTGCCGTACAGGCCGAAGTTGGCCGGGAACGGTGGCTTGAAGCGCGGCTGACCCTTCTTGCCTTCCAGCGACTCCATCAGCGCGGTCTCTTCACCGCAGATGTAGGCGCCTGCGCCGAGCGCGTTGTGGATGTCGACGTCGATGCCGCTGCCCTGGATGTTCTTGCCCAGCAGGCCGGCCGCATAGGCTTCCTGCAACGCTTCCTCCAGGTGCTCGAACGGCTCGTGGTGGAACTCGCCGCGCAGGTAGTTGTAGGCCACGGTGGAACCGGTGCAGTAGCAGGCGATCGCGAGGCCTTCAATCACCGCGTGCGGGTTGTAGCGCAGGATGTCGCGGTCCTTGGCGGTGCCGGGTTCCGATTCATCCGAATTGCACAGGATGTATTTCTGCATCGTGCCTTTCGGCATGAACGACCACTTCAGGCCGGTCGGGAAGCCAGCGCCGCCGCGACCGCGCAGGCTGGATTTCTTGACTTCCTCGATCAGCGTTGCCGGATCGGGCTTCTCGGCGAGGATCTTCTTCCACGCCTTGTAGCCATCGACCTGGAGATAGCTGTCCATCGCCCACGGCTTGTCAAAATGCAGCGTGGTGTAAACGACCTGATGATCCTGCGGTGCGGGTCCGACTGCCATGGCTATGCCCTTATTCCAGACCGTCGATGATCTCGTCGACTTTTTCGGTCGTGAGATGCTCGTGGTAATGCCCGTTGACGGTCATCGCCGGCGCACAGACGCAGGCAGCGATGCACTCTTCTTCGCGCTTCAGGTAGACGCGACCGTCCGGCGTGCTCTCGCCGAGCTTGATGCCCAGCTTTTTCTCGCAGTGGTGCACCAGCTCCTCGGCGCCATTGAGCCAGCACGAGATATTGGTGCAGATCGCCACGTTGTTGCGGCCGACCGGCTTGGTCTCCAGCATCGAATAGAAGCTGGCCACCTCGTAGGCCCACACCGCGGGCAGCTCGAGGTAACGCGCCACCGCGGTGATCAGCTCGTCGGTGAGGAAGCCCTGGTTCTGCTCCTGCGCGGCGAACAGCGCCTGGATCAGCGCCGAGCGCTTGCGATCGGGCGGGAACTTGGCTGCCCACTCATCAATATGGTGACGGGTGTGCTCGGTAAGCACGGCGAGCGGATCGACGTTCCTGACCTGCTCGAAATGTTCAGTGGATTTCATCAACAGTGCTCCCCTCGGCTCAGCGATCGACGTCGCCGAACACGAGGTCATAGGTACCGATCATGGCCACCACATCGGCGAGCATGTGGCCGCGCACGACGGTGTCCATGGACGAAAGATGGGCGAAGCCCGGCGCGCGCAAATGCACACGGAACGGTTTGTTGGCGCCATCGGAAACCAGGTAGCAGCCGAACTCGCCCTTCGGCGCCTCAACCGCACGGTAGGTTTCGCCAGCCGGAACGCAGTAGCCTTCGCTGAACAGCTTGAAGTGGTGGATCATGGCTTCCATGTCCTCCTTCATTTCGATCCGCGACGGCGGTGCCACCTTGAAATTCTTCAGCATCACCGGGCCGGGGTTGGCGCGCAGCCACTGCACGCACTGGCGGATGATCCGGTTGGACTGGCGCATCTCCTCCATGCGCACCAGATAACGGTCGTAGCAGTCGCCATTGACGCCGACCGGAATGTCGAAATCCACCTCGGCGTACTTGGCATACGGCTGCTTCTTGCGCAGATCCCACTCGACACCCGAACCGCGCAGCATCGCACCGGTCATGCCCCACTGCTGGGCCAGTTCCGGGCTGACCACGCCGATCCCGACGGTGCGCTGCTTCCAGATGCGGTTGCCGGTGAGCAGCTCTTCGTACTCGCCCACCTTCGAAGGAAAGTCAGCGGTGAACGCGTCGAGGAAATCCAGCAGCGAACCTTCGCGCCAACTGTTGAGACGCTTGAGGTCGTCGCCCTTGTGCCACGGCGATTCGCGGTGCTGCGGCATCTGCGCCGGCAGGTCGCGATAGACGCCGCCGGGGCGGTAATAGTTGGCATGCATGCGTGCGCCGGAGACTGCCTCGTAGCAGTCCATCAGTTCCTCGCGCTCGCGGAACGCGTACAGGAACACCGCCATCGCACCCAGGTCAAGCCCGTGCGTGCCGATCCACAACAGGTGATTGAGAATACGGGTGATTTCGTCGAACATGGTGCGGATGTACTGCGCCCGCGCCGGTGCCTCGATACCGAGCAGCGCCTCGATGGCGAGTACATAGGCGTGCTCGTTGCACATCATCGACATGTAGTCCAGTCGATCCATGTAACCGATCGACTGGTTGAACGGCTTGGACTCGGCCAGCTTCTCCGAACCACGATGCAGCAGGCCCACATGCGGGTCAGCGCGCACGACCGTTTCGCCGTCCATCTCCAGCACCAGTCGCAGTACGCCGTGCGCGGCCGGATGCTGGGGGCCGAAGTTCATCGTGTAGTTGCGGATTTCCTGGGTCATCTCAGTTCTCCCGCCAGTGATCCGCGGCTTCTGCCTTGGCCTGCAGCAGATCGGCGTCGTTGCGGATGGTTCGCGGCACCAGCACGCGCGGCTCGATGGACACCGGCTCGTAGATCACCCGCTTCAGCTCGGGGTCGTAACGCACCTCGACGTTGCCGATCAACGGAAAATCCTTGCGGAACGGATGGCCGACAAAACCGTAGTCGGTGAGGATGCGGCGCAGATCCGGGTGACCGTCGAAGATGATCCCGTACAGATCGAACGCCTCGCGCTCGTACCAGTTCACCCCTGCCCATACAGGCGTCAGTGACGGTACCATCGGCAGCGTGTCATCGTCACAGAATACGCGCAGACGCAAGCGTCGATTGTGTTCGATCGACAGCAGCTGGATCACCGCAGCGAAACGACGCGGCTCGCTGGCAGCACGCGGGCGCTCGTCCCAGTTGAAGCGGCCCATCGCCTGCCCCTCGACGCCACGCGAGAAGCCATCGCCGCCAGCCGTGTCGGTGTCCCACTCGGTTTGGCCGTAGCTGAGGTAATCGATGCCGCACAGGTCGATCAGCTCGCCGAAACGAAATGCCGGCTCGTCGCGCAACGCGGTGGCCACGGCGATCAGGTCGGCGGCGGCCAACTCGGCGACGGTCTCGTTGCGAACGGCAGTGAGGCACAGCGTGTCGCCGAATCGCGCAGCGAGCTGCTCGGCCAACGAGCCTGGATGTGGGTCGGACATGTCAGGGCCTCACGAACGCGCGATGGTGCTGGTGCGGCGGATTTTCTTCTGCAGCTGCAAAATGCCGTGGATCAGCGCCTCGGCCGTCGGCGGACAGCCCGGCACGTAGATATCCACCGGCACGATGCGGTCGCAGCCACGCACCACCGAATAGGAGTAATGGTAGTAACCACCACCGTTGGCGCAGCTACCCATCGAGATCACCCACTTTGGCTCGGCCATCTGGTCGTAGATCTTGCGTAACGCCGGAGCCATCTTGTTGGTCAAGGTACCAGCCACAATCATCACATCGGACTGGCGCGGGCTGGGGCGGAAGATCACGCCATAGCGATCCAGATCGAGTCGGGACGCGCCCGCATGCATCATCTCGATCGCGCAGCAGGCCAGGCCAAACGTCACCGGCCACATCGATCCAGTACGCGCCCAGTTCATCAACGCATCGACGCTGGTGGTGGCAAAGCCGTGCTGCATGACCGGGTTGTCGCCGGCTGGCCGCAGGATATCGTCGACCAGGTTCAGCGGCTGCGGGTTGTGCATCACCCGGCTGACGGAATCGATCACTCCCATTCGAGCGCTCCCTTCTTCCACACGTAGGCAAAACCGATGATCAGCAGCAGCAGGAACAAGGCCATCTCGATCAACGCGATCGCACCAATCTGCACGAACACCACAGCCCACGGAAACAGGAAAGCGATTTCCAGATCGAAGATGATGAACAGTATCGCCAACAGGTAGTAGCGCACGTCAAAACGCATGCGGGCATCTTCAAACGGCTCAAAACCACATTCGTAAGGCGTGGACTTTTCCGCGTCCGGGCGACGCGGACCGGCGAGCAGCCCGACGACCAGCAGCAAAAGACCAAGACCGGAGGCAACGCCGATGAACAACAAAACAGGCCAGTATTCTGCAAGCACGATACAACGTACCTCCGCGCCGTCAGGCGCATCAGTGACCGTGGAAGAAACGGTCTGGCGACTTCGATTCGACAAGCCGGGCGGCCGCAGGCTGCTCAGCCACGCTTGCATGTGTTCAAACGCGCGAGCGTCCGATGTTCCGCGAGATGAGTTCGCGAACCGTGCAATTGTATCAGCACGCATGGGTACAACGACAAGCATTGACGAGCCGCATCCCGCAGATTGAGGCGATGCGCTGTGCGGCATGGCGACGCAGTTACATCGTCTGGGTGCTGCGCTCGGAACTCAGCGTGCCGGCAAGGATGTTCTCGATGCGGCTGCGCGCCGCTTCGGCATCACTCGATGCATTGAAGTGGATGCCGATACCTGCCGTGCGGTTGCCCTGCGCACCGAGTGGACTGATCCAGACCACCTTGCCCACCACCGACAGCCGCTCGGTCTCCTCGGCCAGCGTCACCAGCACCACCACCTCGTCGCCCAGCGAGTACTGCTGGGCGGTCGCCGCGAACAGACCGCCGTGCTTGAGAAACGGCATGTACGCGTTGTACAGCGAAGCGGCATCCTTGATCTTCAGTGAAATGATGCCCTGGCGGGCGGCCATCGGTTGCATGCTTGGCTCCTGTCGAACGGGAGGGTCGTCCGATCAATGGCAATGATCTTGAGCGTGGTGCGCCAACGGTACCACGGGTGCACGACGCGCCCGCATCACCCCGCCAACGCACGGCAAGGAAGCGACGCAATTCGCCCCTGACTCTTCCGGATCAGCGATCGCAGGTTCAGCCCGACATTCCTGCTCGGCCGGTGCCGCAACGATCTCCTGCGCCAGCAGCACGGTAAACGACCGCCGGCCGGCCCCTTGGCGATTGGCTGGAGCCCGCGGGAAATTTCCCAGCCGAGTCGGCAATTCTACCTTGCTGAATAAACCACGCTGGTCAATTCAGCGCTCAACTGCCTTGCCTTGTCGTCCATGATTCCATGCAGGCTTTTCGCAATACGCTCCCGAATCGGGGCGAGCAGTGCCGGCAGGCGTACCGAACGGCTCAAAATGCGGGTTTCCGATGCGTATAACTGCAACAGGTCATACAAAAGGCGTTCCAGTTCCACGCGAGAATATGACGCTTGAATGGCGGCGCGGATTCCACTTTGTCGCTGCCACCTATCAAGAACCCGATACGCAGCATCCGACAGGCGCTCAATGCGCTTCATGCGAATCGGCATGATCTCCTCATAGTGAACGATGATCTTTATCGGTAAACTGCCGACTTGCGTCAAAAATGCACGGTCGATTTCCCTGGTCGCATCAAGCAGCGTGTGCAGCGCTTCACCATTTGGAGAAACCCCGGCAACCACTGCTTCACCAGCCCGACGAATGACCAGCGCGTCCTTTTGGATCTCCTTGGAAACATTGCGCGCAAGCACCGGTTCGATATGAGGCAGCGCAAGGCGCAACGGAAGAATGGCGCGCAGCGTCATGATGGTGCGTCGACTATAGGCCTCGAGAATCTTTCGATCCAGCGCGACCAGTACGTCGGCCCGGTCCATTTTCAGATGGCCAGCAGACCACGTTTGCCGCCTGCCTTGCCTGCAGTTCGACACGCCTTCTATCCTAAATGGATTTGGTCGCGCGATGCATGCCGATCATGCCGCCAAGCAGGGATTTTGCCGAAACATCGCTATAGCCAATTTCGCGCAATATTCCACTCAGTTCATCGGCCCGGTAGAACATCTTCAGCACATCCAGAAAGTAGCGCTTGCTATTCATTGCGGCAGGACCGCTCCGGAACAGAAAGCCGGTAAAAAACAGGCAGATGCGCAGATATCCATAATAAATCTTTTCCACTACTGCATTGTCCGGCCGCAACATGTCGCAGTGGCAGAAGCGCCCGCCCGGCTTGAGCACCCGGTGAATTTCTTCAAAAACGGTCTTGACGCGCAAATGTCGCGATGCGAACTGCAGCGTTACCACGTCAAAATGGTTATCAGGAAAAGGAAGCTTGTGCACGTCGCCGATCACGCTCTGGATGCGCAGCCCGCGCGCGCGCGCGCGTTGCTGACCAACCTCCTGCATCGCTGCACTGCGGTCCATCGCATGCACTTCCAGGCTCGGCTCATGCTGGAGCAGCGCAATTCCGATTGCGTTCGTGCCGGCACAAACATCGAGCACCCGTTCATCTGGGCGCACATTGATCACTGATATGAAACGACTTAAAAACCATCGCCATAATCCAAGGCTGGCCACCCGGTTGGCACGGTCATAATACGGCGCGACATCGGCAAATACGTCATTCAGACTCTGCTTCCAATAGGCACTGAATTGTATTTCGCGCGCTTTTTCACGTGATGCCAGCTGGGTGTGGGCGTTCAATGGCTTTTCCTGTTTGTCTTTTCATACAAATGGAAGAAAGGGGGCAAGGTGGCATGCAAGAATGAGGCGTTTGTTCAAGGTCAGCAACGCAACTCGTCAGTAGCGTGACAAGTACACTGTCAAGGCAACACTGCATAACGCCGCGATGGAATAGACTACTGTTGCAATCAGGGTATCCGCGCGAGCACCGAAGTCAAAGAAAGTGATCCGCAAACGATGTGCCTGGCTCCACAGCGACAGGAAGATCACCGTAAATATCACAATTTTGCCTAACCAGTGCGATGCATAGGCATGTAGTTCTGCGTAACCCAATCGGCCTGGCACATGACCCATCGCGGCCAGCAGCGTCAGTACGATCAACACCGGCGTGATCAACGATACGAGTTCGCCTCCAGCGGCGAAAAGTCCCCAAATAATAGGTTTATTTGATTTCGCCATGATCAGATTGCCCAGTAAAGAATGAAAATCGACAGAAAGATCCAGACAACATAATGCGCGCCTGACACCACGCTATCAGGCATGAATTGCTCTCCCACCTGAATGGGCAGCGCCTTGGGCGCGACATTGAACCAGGTGAACGAGTTATACAGCGAAAATGCCAATGCCAGCACATGAAACGTGATGCTCAGCGGTTGGCGCAAGGCGGCAAGGAAACCTTCGTATTGAGCCTGCCCCTCCGACAGACGCGCGAGACCAACAAGCAAAATGATCGTGTAGATGCCGATGAATATGCACGTCACCTCACGTGCCATGTAGCGCATATAGCGCGGGCGCTTGAAAAACCAAGCGGCTCTGGATATTTCATGAACATACGGTCGGCGGCTCATTTTTTGTTCCACGACATGAAGTGTTCAAGATACCAATCGACGGTGCTCGCGACCTTCACCTGCTGCAGGGCACTGGCTGGATCCACATGTTTGGGGCAGACATCGGAACAGGCACCTACAAAGGTGCACTCCCACACGCCTTCGTTGGTGGCAATCTCTTCCTGTCGTTCATCCCGACCACCGTCGCGCGAGTCCAGGTTGTAGCGATGCGCCAGCGTTATTGCAGCTGGCCCGATGAACTTCGATTTGGTCAAACCGTATTCGGGACAAGCCGCGTAACACAGCATGCAATTGATGCACATCGAAAATCTACGATAGCGCTGCATTTGAGCCGGGGTTTGTTTGTACTCACCTTCCTCGAGTGTCTTCGGCTTGGCCGGAATCAAATAAGGCTTGACCCGCTTCAATTTGTCCATGAAGTCATCAGCGACGGACACGAGATCGCGTTCAATCGGAAAATGAGCCAGCGGTTCAAGCCTGATCACGCCTTCGTAATCACGTACCATCGCCTTGCAGGCCAGCTTGGGTTCGCCGTTGATCATCATGCCGCAGCTGCCACACACCTGCATGTGGCAGGACCAGCGGTAGGCCAACGTGGGATCGATATGGTCTTTGAGGTAATTCAGTGCATCCAGCATGCACCATTCGTTCTTGCACGGCACCGAGTAGCGCTGATAACTTGGCGTTTCGTCGCGATCCGGGTTATACCGCAACACCTCAAGTTCAACTTGTCGTGCATCCAGTCTGTTGTCACTCATTTCTTTGCTCCCGAGTAATCACGCACACCCGGAGGTGAGGTGGTGATTACCACGTCGCGGTAATCGATACGGGGGCGTTCATTCTGGTTGTAATACGCCATGGAATGTTTGAGATACTTGTTGTCATCACGCGCCGTGAAGTCAAGGCGCTGATGCGCGCCGCGCGACTCCTTGCGTTCAAGCCCGCTCACCGCGACGGCTTCGGCGCAGTCGAGCATCGAGCCCAATTCCAGCGCCGAGAGCAGATCGGTGTTGTACACATTGGTCTTGTCGTGAAGCGCCACGTCCGCATAACGACGGCGCAGATCAGCAAGTTTGTTGCAAGTTTCCGTCAGGCCAAGTTCGGTACGGTAGATGCCCACACCCTCGCCCATGGTGTCGGTCATCTCTTTGCGCAGACCCGAAATCGACTCCTTGCCGACGTCGCGCATGAACAGCGCGCGGAGCTTCGCCTGCGCCGCTTCGCCCTGATTTGTCAGCGCAGCATCGTTACCTGGTTTCTGATCCCGCACATACTCAAGCGCGGATAGAGCTGCCCGATGACCGAACACCAGAATCTCCACCAGCGAATTCGAGCCCAAACGATTTGCACCGTTGATACTGACGCAGGCGCATTCGCCCGCAGCGAAAAGGCCGGGTATGGAAGTTGCTGCGTTGATGTCCGTATGAATGCCGCCCATCATGTAATGGGCCACTGGACGGATCGGCACCATCTCGGCAACCGGATCAATGCCGAGATAGCTGATGCAGATATCGCGCACGAAAGGTAGACGCTCGTTGATTTTCTTCTCACCCAAGTGCCGCATGTCCAGCCAGACGCAATCACCCCACGTCGTCTTTACCGCGCGGCCTTTCTGAATCTCATGCCAGATGGATTGGCTCACGCGGTCGCGTGGACCGAGCTCCATGGTCTTCAATTCCGGTTTGCCCAGCGGTGTTTCCGGTCCCATGCCATAGTCCTGCAGGAAGCGATAGTTGTCCTTGTTGAGGAGAACACCGCCCTCGGCACGGCACGCTTCGGTCAGCAGAGTCCCGGTGTTGGGCAACCCCGTCGGGTGAAACTGGACAAACTCCATGTCCTTCAGCGGCGCGCCAGCGCGGTAGGCCAGCGCCATGCCGTCGCCAGTCTTGATGGCACCATTGGTATTGAACGGAAATATGCGGCCAGCCCCACCGCCAGCGATGATTACCGCGCCAGCCTGGAAGCGACGCATCTGACCGGTCTTCATCTCAATGGCCGTAAAGCCCTGGCAGCGCCCGTCGTCCACCAGGAGATCTGTAGCGTAATACTCGTCAAAGCGCTGGATGTTCGGATACTGCAGCGTAGTCTGGAACAACGTATGCAGAATATGAAAACCTGACTTGTCGGCAGCGAACCAGGTGCGCTGGATCTTCATGCCACCAAACGGTCTCACTGCCACCGAACCATCCGCTTCACGATTCCACGGGCAGCCCCAATGCTCCAACTGAGTCAGTTCCTTGGGGGCCTCATGGATGAAATACTCGACCGCGTCCTGGTCGCAGAGCCAATCGCCGCCTCCGACAGTGTCATGAAAGTGCTGCTCGTAGCTGTCGTCGGGCTTGACCACTCCTGCCGCACCGCCCTCTGCAGCACAGGTGTGACTGCGCATCGGATAGACCTTTGAGACAAGCGCTATTCGAATCTTGGAATCCGCCTGCGCAAGCGCAATGGCAGCGCGCAATCCGGCGCCTCCTGCACCGATGATGGCCACATCCGCCTTGAACGTCTCCATCAGTTTTCCTTGCAGTTGTCGTGCTGCACCCGCAACGGGTCAACAACATTGAGATACATGGCCATATCCACTCGTACGGTAGTGTCCGGTTTAATTGAAGTCAGCGCTGCTGATGCAGGGTTGATAAGGGTTTGCGGCGAATCGTGCGCGTCCACGAATTGAACGCAACAGCCGCTTCTCGCTGCGATGCCCTGGGTTCTGACCGACCTGAGCCGACACATGGTCGAGGCCTGCGCTTTCTGTGTGGCCAGCAGCATCGGCACCTCAAGCATTTTCTGGGCAATCGCGGGACCATCGTCTAGGCGCAAGTGGGGCGCGCCATCGCCACCTGCGTGCACATCGCCCTTGCCAAAAAGACTTTTCAACTCGATGCCTCGCTCTCTACCTGTGCAAGATCCTGTCGGTCTCGATTTTGGAGAAAACCCAGCTTTCATGCGCCCTGCGAGCCGATTCATCGCCACTCGATCCAGCTGACACAGTCGTACCACACAGGAATAGAATGGCACTTACTTAATCTCATGGGGATGGCCATAACGTCGCAGGTGGTGCGTGCGCAATGACGGGAGGGATTCGACTTACGCCAACCATCGAGCTGCACGGCAACCGTCCACCCCATGGCACCCGGTGCGGCGGCATGGTTGGGTTCACGCGATGGGCTTCCAGCTGTATGGCAGCGTATCCTTGGCGCGATCGAGGGTGGTCGGAAGACGCCGGGCAACTACGTCGGTCGGCCCGCGGTGGCAGCGCCACTTCAGCTCTTTTTCGCCAACTCCATCACTGCCAGCCCACACCGACATACAGCCAGCAAATTGTTCGGAATGTAGCGGTCCGATGGTCGGGCTTAACATGCGAGCAGTGCCTGGAGCATCAGCACCCGCCCTGCCGGCACACGCACTGGCAAGCCATCAGGCCAGCCCGCCACGCAGATCGGATGAGCGAAGCCAACCTTCGCCGGCAGCATCCTGCGCCGGTACGTTTGGACGTCTATTGGCAGCCGGGCACGCGCGGCTTGTTCGGAGTTTCCTCAGATCGAGGTTTTTTGCGCCGCATGGAATCCCACCATTCCGCCCCAGATGCTTCTCTTGCACCTTACATTCGAGAATCCGATGAGTTGCAGCACATCGGAAAACTCATCCGTGGTGTAGAAATGATGGATTGCATCGCCGAAATATCCATTGCATTTTCTGGTGGCCTCAGTCGAACCGAAAATCAGCGAGGTCATGAAAACAGAAACACGCAAGAAACGGAGATAGAGCCATTCAACAACCGGATTGTTCGGCTTGAGCATGTCACAGTGATAGAAATATCCGCCAGGCTTCAACACGCGGAAGATTTCTGGCAATACTTTATCCAATTGCAGATGGCGCGACGCCGCCTGCAACGTGATCACGTCGAAAGAGCTGTCCGGAAAAGGGAGTTCGTGCACATCCTGAATGACGCTGGCAATCTGCAGGCCGGTCTTTCTCGCCCTTCGCTGCCCTTCGCTCTGCATTTCCTGGCTGCGGTCAATGGCGGTAACAGAAATGAGTGGCTCTTTTTTTCGCAGCCGGATCCCCACATCGTTAGTTCCCGCACAGACATCGAGTACCTGATATTGCGGGAGCAACTTGATCGTTCGCACGAACTGCCAGACCCATATTTCCCACAAGCCAAGACTCGCAACAATGTTTCCCGGCCGATAATATCGCGGAACATCCTTGAATACTTTGGGCACCAGCTGTGCCCACACATTGGAAAAAAGAGAGCGCCGATGCTTTTCTCTTTGTTCAAACATTTCCGTGGTTATCGAAGAGGATACATTCTGCTTCATTAGCAATACTCCTTGATTCCTGAAACAAGCATGGCTTTTGCCGGTTTTTAAGAGGTGGCTGCGGGATCTCTGATCTGAAACTGCAGCTTCTTGTCTCCAAGTACCCTGACCGCCAAGACCAAGGTGAGAACCTTGCGATAAATATCGTCTGGATAATAATTGCACTTATCCAGGCTGCTTGGTACGACCATAACGTCGCACGTTGCTGCGCGTTGCCGCACTGAGCGCGGCTGGGTGAGTACCGCCTGATTCACGCGACACCTGTGCGGGCCGCGGCGCTGATCAGGCGTGCCCGGGTTGGCCGCTGAGCAAGGACTGCCGTTCGCTGACCAGTCGGCCCCACGAGAGCGGCGGTACCCAGCGCGCGACCCAGCCGACCACGGCGTCCCCCGGCATCGGCCGCGAGATCGAGAAGCCCTGCAGCTGGTGGCAACCGAGCGAGGCCAGCAGGTCGCCCTGGGCCGAATTTTCCACACCCTCGGCGATCACCGCCTTGGCCAGCATGCGTGCGGTGGTGATCACGCCGGCCGCGATCGCCATGTTGCGCTCATTGCTGAGGATGTCGCGCACGAAGCTCTGGTCGAGCTTGATGTGCTCGATGTCGAGTTTCTGGATGTGGCTGAGCGACGCGCTGCCGGTGCC
>VFSW01010804.1_pt1 | contig 12904 bp, 10 predicted proteins | sample 5358111 | NCBI WGS metagenome assembly VFSW01 (sample SAMN11554181, study PRJNA540505) | mine drainage metagenome | isolation source: sediment from site ElyBrook_90M | place: USA: Ely Copper Mine, Vershire, VT | collected 2017 | reverse complement strand
TCGATCGTTTCTGGCGCTGACGATCTCGGGCATCGTCGGCGCCGTTTCCGCCGGCTTGAGGCAGGGACTCGACTTCTACATCTCGGCGTACTTCTTCGAACTCACGCCGGCACAGATGTCGTATCTGGCGGCAGCCGCGCTGTTCGCCGCCTTTGCCGGAGTTGCGCTGGCGCCGGCAGTCTCGCGGCGATTCGGCAAGAAGGATTCCATGATCGGCGTCTTTTTCGCCTCGCTGTTTGCGTCAGTCGCGCCGATCGCGATGCGCTTGATCGGATTCCTGCCGCCCAACGGCACTGAAGCGTTATTCGTGATCGTGTTCGTCTTCAATTTCTTCGCCGCGACCCTCGGCCTTTGCGGATTCATCATCGTAAGCTCGATGATGGCGGACGTGGTCGAAGACGCGGCGGTCACGACCGGACAACGATCCGAAGGCCTGCTGTTCGCCGCCAACGGCCTCATCTCCAAATGCGTCACCGGAGTCGGCACTTTCTTTTCCGGACTCATGCTCGCGTGGGTCAGTTTCCCGCGGCATGCGACCCCGGGCCAGGTTGACCCCGCGATCCTGCATCGCCTCGGCGTCGTCTTCGTTCCTATAGTCACGACCTTCAGCGCGATTGCGATCGCAGTCCTGTTTTTTTACGACATCGACCGCTCGTCGCATCAGAGAAATGTTGAGCAGCTGGAAAACGCGGACAAGCCCGGCCCGGAGGTAAGCGTGCTCGATGAGCGCGTGCCGGCATCGGCCCGCGTTTCGTAAACGGCTCGGGCCAGTCGATGACCAACCAATCGCCGTCCGCATCCGCACCCGCCGGCGGCCTCGACCGCGGCGGAGCGCTCAAGTCGATTGGGCAGAGCCTGACGATCAACGCGCTTTGCCCCTTTCTGGTCTATCGCATTTTGGAGCCGCACTTTCCGGCGAACAGCCTGATGCCGCTGCTATATGCGACGATCTTTCCCGTCATCGGCCTGATCCTCGGCCTGGTTCGCAAGCGCGCCGTCGACGCAATCGCGATCATTGTGATGGTGGGACTCGCACTCCACATCGTCGTCACGCTGCTTGCGCCCAACGTCGGCGTCGCGCTGGTTATCCGATCGCTCGACGGCGCGGTCATCGGGCTCGCGCTCGTCATCTCCGCGTTGATTGGCCGCCCTATTCTGCTGCTCGTCGCGAAGCAGACCGTGGCCGGCGCAAATTCCGAACGCGCGGCGTCATTCAACAGGATGAACGACAAAGACCGTGCGCGTGGGTTCGCCACGATCACGCTGGTATGGGGCATCGGCCTGATGGCGATGAGTGGGCTGCATGTGGTGCTGGCGCTGAAGCTGGCGCCTGCGGAATTCCTGCTGGTATCGCCGTTCGTTGGCGTCGTGACGATTGTGGCGCTGCTTGCCTGGACCGCGCGGAATTTGGCGGAGCGCAGGCACCCAATTCAGACGACCGCGATCCGCGCGATCTGAGGAGAAAGGAACCATGGACAGAAGATCATTCCTGAAAGCAATCGGAGCGGCGTCACTCATCCCGATTTTGCCGCGCCGGTTGTGGGCCGCGGCGACTACGAGTTTCCGCCGGCGCCGTCCGTCCGACGCGGCGTGGCCGTCGCCGTCGGCGTGGAAGCAACTTAACGATGCAGTCGGCGGAAATTTGATTCCGGTGAACTTTCCGCTTTCGCCATCTGATCCGGCAGCCGCCGCGGCCACGCTAAGCTCGAAGAATCTGAAGAATCCCTATTACATCGGCGAGCAACCCGGGCTCACGGAGACCTTGGGATGGGTCGATGCGTGGGCCACCAAGCCCAGCGTTTACGCGGTCGCGGCGAGGAATGCGCAAGACATTGCCGCGGCGGTGAATTTTGCCCGCGAAAATAACCTGCGCCTGGCGGTCAAGGGCGGCGGCCACAGCTATCAGGGCACCTCCAATGCGCCCGATTCGCTGCTGATCTGGACGCGCCACATGCACGATATCGAGATGCATCCCGCATTCGTTCCGCAGGGATGTGAGCACACGACGCAACCGCAGCCGGCGGTGACGGTCGGCGCCGGAACGATCGGAATTCAGGCCTACGACGCGGTTACCACCAACGGCGGAAGATACGTACAGGGAGGAGGATGCCTGACAGTGGGCCTGGCGGGTCTGGTTCAAGGCGGCGGGTTCGGCAGCGTGTCGAAGCATTATGGTTCCGCGGCAGGAAGTTTGCTCGAAGCCGAAGTAATCACCGCCGACGGGCAGATTCGCATCGCGAATGCATGCACCAACCCCGAATTGTTCTGGGCGCTGAAAGGCGGCGGCGGCGGCAGCTTCGGCGTGGTGAGTAAGTTGACGCTGCGTACGCACGATCTTCCCGAGTTCTTCGGCGCCGCCATCTTCAGCGTCAAAGCGGCCTCGGACGACGACTATCACCGCCTGATCCGCGAGTTCGTAAGCTTCTACAAGGACCATCTGTTCAACGACCATTGGGGTGAGCAGGCGAGCGTAGGTCCTCGCAACACTCTCGAAATCAATATGTTCTCGCAAGGATTGGACGCCGAGCAGGCGAAAAAGGTCTGGCAGCCGTTTCTGGACTGGGTGGCGCGTTCGCCCGATGCGTATTCGCTCGAAGGCCGGACGCCTTTCGCGGGCATACCGGCCCGACACTTCTGGGATGCGCAGTGGTGGAAGGAACATTGGCCGGAAGCCGCTTTCCCTCGGAACGGCAGTATCTTGCACGCATTGCTTGATGATGTCCTGGTTCACGTGATTCCGCAGCCTATTTTGGACTTCGACGATCGGCCCGGCGCGGGACCCAACAACGCATGGTGGAAGGGAAACACGGGCGAGGCCGGCTGGTTCATTTGGGGATACGAGTCGCTGTGGATGCCCGAGTCGCTGCTCGACAATGACGACTCCCAGCAGCGTCTCGCCGACGCGTTGTTCGCAAGCTCGCGGATTTCAGGCGTCAGCCTGCACTTCAATAAAGGACTCGCCGGAGCCCCGCCCGACGCAATCGCCGGAGCCAAGGACACCGCGACGAATCCGGCAGTGTTGACCGCCTTCGCCCTCGTGATCGTGGCCGACGGTCAGGACCATGCATATCCGGGAATTCCCGGGCATGAGCCGTCGGTTGCGGAAGGCCGGGAAGCTGCCAAGCGCATTCATAAATGCGTGGATCAACTGCGCGCTATCGTGCCGAACGGGGGAGCATACGTGAGCGAGAGCAATTACTTCGAGGAGGGATGGCAGCAAGCGTACTGGGGGAACAACTACCCGCGGCTCGCCGAAATCAAAAGGAAATACGATCCGGACGGGCTGTTCATCGTGCACAACGGAGTTGGCTCGGAGGATTGGAGCGCGGACGGCTTCACCAAGTTGTGAACAGCGGCGCGCACGAGCACGTGAACGATTGACGCGCGAGCCCCTGGAGTGCGATACGATTGCGCATGGTCAATCAAACCATGGGAAGAACGTTCGGCCTGTCAGCGATTTTGGTCGCGATGTCGTTCGTATTTCTGACGGGGTTGGCTGGCAATCCGTCTTCAGCAGAGGCGCACGGAAATTGCCAAGCCAAGCTGGCGGGCACCTCTTATGATTGCAACATAAAGGATACGACGACCCCCCCATCGACCGATTGCTTCAAATTCGAGACGGGTGGAGTTTCCGCGAATTTTAATCTTTTTGTCACGAATGATGAGCTAGGCTGCACCTGCGACCCGACAGGTTCTTTCAAATCGCCTTCGTTCGATAGCTCTTCCACTGGCTTCGAATGTGACGACGGCTTCGGCCTTCTGCTCACCGGAAAGATAAAGTCCAAGAAAATCAGCGGCCAGGAGGCAAGTCAAAACGGCTCGTTTTCAGCGGTTTACGAGTGCACGCTGCGTTCTTCGCCATGCCCCTGAGCGGGCGAGCGGCTTGATCGTCTGCGCCTCTCAGATGCAAGCGGTGCCATCCAGCGACCGCCCGCCTTTCTGTTCCCCTCGCCTGAAGGGAGAGGGGTTAGGGGTGAGGTTGCGCCCGATTCAAATGCAACGCTTTCTTGGAAGAGAGGACAGAGCTTTACCAGAAGCGGACGCGGCCGGTGTCGACGTGGACGAAGTTGCTCTTCGGGTAGTAGCCGACGCCGCCTGATTGCTGCGCCAGCGCGGCGCCGCGAAGCTGCGCGAGGCTGCGGCCGGGCACGCAGATGTCGATCGCCTTGCCGTCTATGTGCAAGCTGTGCACCGCGACGCCTTCGCTGTTGGCATGGAGCATCGCGTTGGTCACGGGCGAGCGGTATCCGGAAATCACCTGGAACGGCTCGTTGGTGCCGAGCCGATAATGAATGCGCGTGAGCAGATCGAGCAGCGCGGGATCGATCGGCTTTACTTCGTTGGCGCGGAAGTCACGCAGGATGTAATTGACGCGGTCGAGCTCGCCGGGAATGTAGCGGCCATTTTCCCAATAAGTCGTGGTCAGGCTCTCGCCGGTATGCAGCGCGTAGAACTTGATCGAGCGGCGTCGAAGCTGGACTGTCGTGCGCGCCATCGCGACCGCGGGCACGACGAGTTGTGCCGCGGCAATCGCGCTAATGCGGAGGAACCGCCGCCGCGATAAGTCCGCGGGACGCGTGGATTGCGACTGTGACTGCTCCCTCAACTTTCGTCGCCGCAATAGTACCTGCGGGCGTTCCCCCTGCGCGCTCGGTCGTAGCCGTTACGTCGCGCGCGATTCCGTCCTGATCGTTTACAACTTCCCCGGCACGATCCCAGTCGATTAGATTATCAATCCCATCGGCCCGCGCAAGAGCCCTTACCGCGTCGATTCCGCCGGTACCTTTTCGGTAAATGTCCTTCTCGCTCTCGACAAAAACGCGGCCATCGTCGAGCTTCGCCAGCATCAGCGGGTAATAAGCGATCACTCCGCGATCGTTCAGATCGACGTCGTTGAACAGCGCCTCGATATCGTCGGGATGCAGGCGCACGCATCCGTGGGTCCGGTAGCTGTACACGCTGACCGGGTGATTGGTGCCGTGGATGCCGATCACCGGGAAACTCAGCCCGATCCAGTATTTGCCGAGCGGATTGTCGGGTCCGGGGTCGATCTCATCGATTACGTCCCTGCCCTCTTGTTCCTCTTCGCGCTGGATCGAGGCGGGCACGCGCCAGGTCGGATCTTCGCGCATCTGGATCACCGTGAACGCGCCGGTCGGGGTCTGCCACTGGCGGCTGGGCTGCCCGATCGCGACTGGATACGCCCCGCTCAGGCGCCCGTCCTCGAAGTGAAAGAGCATCCGCTGCGGCAGGTTGACCTCGATCAAGTCGGTACCTTCGAGGGGCACGATGTGGCGATTGTCGATGTGAATCGTGTCGCCGGCATGCAGCCGATCCGTGACCTGCTTGCCATTCTCGCGCGCCAGAACTTTAGGACTCTCGCCGAATCGCGAGCCGATACTGGTAAAAGTGCTGCCGTCCCAGACGATGAAATCGAATTCACCGCCGGCGATCCGATGCGCAATCGGCGGCAGCGGCGCAGCGGTCTCTTGAGACCTGGAGGCGGCGGGCGCGAGCAGCAGAAATGCCAAAACGATCGCGCTGCAGAGTTTCCGAATTGATACCGTCACACTTCAATTGTGACGACTTTTGGATATCGAAACGAATCGGTTCGTCCGGAAGGGGTCTTAGCGGGACGCCGATGTCGGATAAATGCCGCGCGCCGAGTCTCGCGCGCCCTACTTCCTGATTTTCTTCAGCGCCTGCTCGACGCCGGGCATCCGCTTGGGCATCTCCTTGCCCTGCATCCTCTGCAGAATCCCGCCCATGCCGAGCACCATGTGATGCGAGTGGGCGTTGCGAATCGAGGTGCTGAAGCCCATCGCGTCCTGCGCGGAATTGACCGCCCACTTGAGCATCCGGAGGGTGAAGCGGTCGCTCTCCGCAATTCGATTCGCCAGCGCCATCGTTTCGCTCTCGAGCTGCGCGCGCGGCACCACCATGTTGACGAAGCCGAGGCGCGCGGCCTCTTCGGCATCGACGAAGCGGCTCTGGAAAAGAATTTCCTTGGCCTTGCGCGGCGGCATGTCCCACGGAATCGAAAAGTACTGCAGCAGCGAGGGCAGGAACTTGGCGTCGTCGGACGCAACGACCAGATCCATCGCGGCCGCGAACATCCAGCCGCCGAAGATGCAGAGGCCCTGCACCTGCGCGATAGTGGGCTTGTCGAGGTCGCGCCATCGCAGCGTGTTGTCGAGGAACATCTCGCGCGAGCGGGCATACTCGCCGCGCACGCCCTTGGCAAACGGGCGGCGCGCCTGGTCTTCTTTTTCCTCGGGCGTGCCGAGGTCGTGGCCCGAGCAAAAATTCTCGCCGGCGCCGGCGAGTATGATCACGCGAACGTCGTCGTCGGCGTTGGCCCTGGCAAAGGCGGCGTCCATTTCCTCGAGCAGCCGCCGCGATTGCGCGTTCTTGTAGCGCGGGCGATTGAGGATGACCTTGGCGATGCGGTCGTGCTTTTCGTAGAGAATGGTTTTGTCTTCCATGGTCATTTCCTGAGAAAGAACGTCGATATCGATTGCGACCTACCCCCTAACCCCATGCCAGAGTGGGAAGGGGAACAAAAGTTAACGAGGTTCAGGCGGCGTGCGGCGCGCTTGCGCGAGCTTCGGCGCGTTGGCTACGGTCGGAAGCATCTTGGCCAAGGCGGTGCGAATTCATGGCGCTGTGGAAACCCGATCAGACTTTCTATCCGTCGGCGCGGATGGCGATGCAGGCGCCGCGCGAGCAGCTCGGCTACGTCGTCACGTTCAATCCGACGCCGGCCAACAGCAAGCATGACGCGCTGTGCGTGCTCGACCTCGATCCGAAGTCGAAGACCTACTCGCAAGTGGTCGGCCGCACTGAAGTGCCCAACGCCGGCGACGAGCTGCACCATTTTGGCTGGAACGCGTGCAGCGCCGCGCTATGCCCGTACGCGCCGCATCCTCATATAGAGCGGCGCTACCTGCTGGTGCCGGGTCTGCGCTCGTCGCGGATTTACATTTTCGACACCAAGCCCGACGCGACGAATCCAAAGCTGGTGAAGACGATCGAGGCCGCGGAGATCGCGTCGCGCACGGGCTACAGCCGGCCGCATACGATCCATTGCGGGCCCGACGCGATCTACGTCTCCGCGCTCGGCGATCCGAAGGGCGACGGGCCGGGCGGAATTTTCCTGCTCGATCACGAAAGCTTCGATGTGCTGGGGCGATGGGAAGTCGATCGCGGGCCGCAGCGGTTCGCATACGATTTCTGGTGGCATCTCGGCTGGGACGTGGCAGTCACCAGTGAATGGGGCACGCCGAACATGATCGAAAACGGCGTCGTGCCCGAGTTGCTGCTGGGAAATAAATACGGACACGCGATTCACATCTGGAATCTGCGCAACCGGCGCCATCTGAAGTCGCTCGATCTCGGCGCCGAGAATCAAATGGCGCTCGAGTTGCGGCCGTCGCACGACCCGACCAAGACTTTCGGATTTGTCGGCGTGGTGATCTCGACCAAGGATTTGTCGGCGTCGATCTGGCTGTGGCATCGCGAGGCCGGCGACTGGAAAATTCGCAAGGTGATCGAAATTCCCGCCGAGCCGGCCGACGAAAGCGCGCTGCCGCCGGCGCTCAAGCCGTTCAAGGCGGTGCCGCCGCTGATTACCGACATCAACCTGAGTCTCGACGACAAATTTCTATACGTCGCGTGTTTCGGCACCGGCGACTTGAAGCAATACGACGTCAGCGACCCGTTCAAGCCGCGCGAGACGGGCAGCGTGCGGCTGGGGGGGATCGTGTCGCACGGAAAGCATCCGAAGAGCGGGCCGCTCAACGGCGCGTCGCAGATGATCGAGCTGAGCCGCGACGGGCGGCGGGTGTACATGTCGAACTCGCTGTACGGCGCGTGGGATGCGCAATTCTATCCCGAGGGCGTGCGCGGATGGGTCGCGAAGATCGATTGCGCGCCCGCGGGCGGCATGACGGTCGATCCGAATTTCTTCACGACCTTCGAGGGCGAGCGCGCGCATCAGATTCGGCTCGAAGGCGGCGACTCGTCGTCCGACTCGTTCTGCTATCCGTGACGCCGGCGTGGCCGTGGATAGCGGTCGGGGCGCTCGGCGCGTATCACGGAATCGATCCGTCGATGGGCTGGCTGTTCGCGGTGGCGCTGGGCCTGCAGGAGCGGCGGCGCTCGAAGGTGATATGGGCGCTCGGTCCAATCGCGTTGGGACATCTGGTGTCGATCGCGGCGGTCGTCGCGATCATCGGCGGGCTGCGACTGTTCTTCGCAATCGATTTGCTGCGCCCGATCGGCGCGGCGGCGCTGATCCTGTTCGGCCTGTTTCGTTTTATCTGGCCGCGCGCGCATCCGCGGTGGGTTGCGATGCGGGTGAATGGGCCGGAGCTGGCGCTGTGGTCGTTCCTGATGGCGTCGGCGCACGGCGCGGGCCTGATGCTTTTCCCGATTTTGATCGGCATGACGCCAAATTCCCCGCACGCTCATCACATGGCCGCCGCCCACGCCCACACGGTCGCGCAAGCAATCGCGGTAGTGCTGGTACACACCGGCGCAATGATCGCAGTGACAGGCGCAATCGCGATCGCGGTCTATGAATGGGTCGGCCTCGCAATCCTGCGCAGTGCGTGGATCAACCTCGACACCATCTGGGCCAGCGCCCTGGTAGCCGCGGGAGTGCTGTCGCTGGCAATCTGACAAGCGCTGGAGGCCGCTTTTTTTGCTGGCGGCGGCGTGGCAGCATCGTGGGGTATGAGCGCGCTGCGGATTTTGCTGATCGAGGACGAGGGCCGGCTGGCTAACTCGGTCAAGCAGGGGCTGGTCGAGGACGGCTTTGCGGTCGAAATCGCGGGCAGTGCGGAAGCGGCCGAGCCGGTAATCGCCCGCGGCGCACTCGACCTGATCGTGCTAGACATCGGGTTGCCGGGGAAAAGCGGGCTTGAACTGTTGCGCGAGATGCGCGCGGCGGGCAATCAGACGCCGGTGTTGATCCTGACAGCGCGCGGCGCGCTCGAAGAACGCGTGGCGGGACTCGACAGCGGCAGTGACGACTACCTGGCCAAGCCGTTTGCGTTTGCCGAGCTGGTGGCGAGAATCAAAGCGCTCGCGCGGCGTCCGCGGACGCCGGCCTCGCCGATCCGCAAGGTCGGCGACCTCGAATTCGACCCCGTCACGCGGCGCGGGAAAATCGTCGAGCACAATCTGAATCTGTCGCCCAAGGAAAAGATGCTGCTCGAATTGCTGATGCGCAACGCCGGCCAGGTGGTGACGCGCGACATGATCGCGGAGACGGTCTGGGACTCCAACTACAGCTCGCTCACCAATCTGATCGAAGTGTTCGTCAATCGGCTGCGGCAGAAGATCGATCCGCGCGCCGATCGCTCGCTGATAGTCACCGTGCGCGGAGTTGGATATACGATGCGCGCGGAATGACGCCGCCCGCGGCGCGCGATCGCCAGTCATGACGATCAGACTCAGGCTAACGATCTATTGGGCCGCGGTGCTCGCCGCGATCTTGCTGGTCGCCGCGATCGCCGCGGTCAGGCTCTTTGCGCGCCAGCAATGGAGCGCGCTCGACGCCGCGCTGCTCGAGGAGGCCGAGAATACCGCCGATCAGATTCAACGCAGCGGCGCCGCGAGTGCGCCCGGAATTCTGCAGCGGCTGAGCCTCGAGACCGACATCGGGCCGGGCCGCCGTGCGCGAATCGTGACCGCGCATGGCGAGGTTTTAAACTACGGCCACGTCCACACCGTCCCGCCGCCGTTCGATCCGTCGCTGCCCACGCATCCCGCGATAATCGGCGATCACGCGATCAGGTTCGCGGTCATTCCGATGATGTACAACGGCGAGCTCGCCTACCTGCAAAGCGGGGTGCGCGTGACGCTGGTGCAGGCATCGGTTGACAGCCTGCGCCACCTGCTGCTGCTGCTGATGCCGATCGTGCTGTTGCTTTGCGTCGGCGGCGGATATTTGCTGGCCGGCCGGGCGCTGCGCCCGATCGAATCGGTCACCGCGGAGCTCGACGCGATCGGGCCGACGAATCTCAGCTCGCGGCTGACGGTGCCGCCGGTGGCTGATGAAGTCGCGCGGCTCACCACGGAAATCAACTCGCTGCTGGAGCGGCTGGAGCGTGCGTCGGCGACCGAGCGCAGGTTCGCGTCGGACGCGGCGCACGAGCTGCGGACGCCGCTGGCGGTGCTGCGCACGGGGCTCGAGGTATCGCTCGCGCGCGATCGCACGCCTGACGAAAACCGCGCGGCCCTGGGCGCGGCGCATCGCGAAGTGCTGTCGATTTGCCGCATCGCCGACGAGCTGCTGATGCTGTCGCGGCTCAACGGCGAGGTGATGGTCGATCGGCATCGGCTGAACCTGCGCGCGCTGCTGGGCGAAATTGCGGCAACGGTCGGACCGCTGGCGCAGGCGCGCGAGATTAAACTCTCGGTTGACGCGCCCGAGGACGTATTCGTCAATGGCAACGAGGGGCATCTGCGCCGCCTGGTAATCAACCTGCTCGACAACGCGCTCAAGTTCACGCCGGCCGGCGGCTCGATCGCCGTCGGGCTCAAGAGCGATGCGAATCGCGCGATACTGCGCGTCGCCGACACCGGCCAGGGAATCCATCCTGCGGAGCTGCCGCATATTTTCGACCGATTTTTTCGCGGCGCCGGATCGCCCGGCGAAGGCAGCGGGCTGGGCCTCAGCCTCTGCCGCGAAATTGCGCGAGCGCATGGCGGCGAGATCGAGGCCGCGAATCTTCCGTCGGGCGGAACCGCATTCGTCGTGACGCTCGCGCTTCACCGCGAAGATCCCAATCGAGCGACCGTACCGCTCCGCTAGGCGCCACGTCTCGCCGTCAGCTTAATGTCCATTAATTTGGCCTGTTGGCGGGCCGCTGTTAGAATTTTCAGAATGGAGCTACCTTGCCGCCACCTAACTGCGGCCGTGCTTGCTGGCGCGATCCTGGCGTGGGCGCCGGTGGCATCCGCCGCGAGCATTACGCTGTCCGACGCGATCGAGCGCGCGCTGCACGTCGCACCTTCAGTCGATATCGCGGCGGCGGCGAGCGATATGAGCGTCGCGCACGTGCGGGAGCAGCGCGCGCCGCTGTTTCCAACCGTCGGTGCGGGCGCGGAGTACTACCAGGCGCCGGGCTACAACCAGGTCATCACCAATCGCGGTCTTTCGGCCGGGATGCTGACGCTCGACTACACCGCGTGGGACTGGGGACGGCGCCGGGCGCTGGTGCGCGCCGCCGAGTACGTGAACGAAGCGTCGCGGCTCGGCGTGGCGGCGGCGCGTGCGCAAATTGTTTTCGATACCTCGATCGCGTACTTCGATCTGCTGCGCGCGCGCGGAACCCAACAGGCGCTGCAGGCCAGCCTGGAACGGATGACGCGCTACGTCACCACCATTCAGGCGCTCGAGAAAAGCGGGCGCGTGATCACCACCGACGTGCTGAAATTCCGCACCGCGCGCGACAGCACCGAACTGGCGCTCGACGCCGCGCGCAGCAACAGCGAGCGCGCGAACGCAGCCCTCGGCATTTTGATCGGCGAGCCCAATCCGCAGGATCTCGACATCGCGGACATTACCGGGCCGCTGCCAAAGCCGACCGGCGATCTCGCGCAGCGCCCGGTGATGCAGGCGGCGCAACGCGCGATCGCGTCGGCGAACTCGCAAATCGTCGCGGCGAAAGATGAGCGGCTGCCGACCTTCCAGGTCGCGTTGACCACCGGCTTTGTTGGCATCGATCCACCGGCGACGATCGCGCACAACTTCGGCGGATCGTACGACGGCGTCATGTCGGTGCCGGTCTTCGACGGCGGGCTAATCGCGTCGCACATCGATCAGGCGAAGGCGAAAGCGCATTCGGCGACCGCCCAGGCGCGTCAGGCCGAGTACATTCTCAGGCGCCGCGTGGCGGACGCGGCGCTGCGCTACGACGAGGCGCAGCGCCAGCTCGACATCCTGTCGCGCGCGCAGCCGACCGCGGACGACAACTTCGGCTTGACCTGGACCCGCTTCCTCGGCGGTGGCGCGGCGACGATGCTCGAGGTGCTCGACGCCTATCAGCAGGCGGAGCTGCTGCGGCTTCAGCACTGCGACCAGGAATTCAACGCACGCGAAGCGGTGGCGGAGACCAACCTGCTGTTCGGCCGCGTCCAGTGATGAAGCGCGCACTACTGAACGCGCGCGTCGTCGCGATCTTCGCCGGGTTGTTGGCGGGGGCGCTGCTGGCAGGATGCGGCGGCGAGAAAAAATCCGGTGACGAAGACGCGACGCCGTCCAATCCGGTGCTGCTGGTGTCGGCGGCGCGGGCCGAAATTCATCCGATGACCAGCGAGCTGCGGCTGCTCGGCAAGACGGTCGCGATGCGACACGTTATCGTGCGCGCACCGACCGCGGGACGCGTGACAGGCATGAAACTCGTCAGTGGCGATTCGGTGCGCAAGGGCCAGGTCGTCGCCCACGTGATCAATCGCGAGATCGAAGCGGCGGAGGCCGGGCTCGCCGTCGCGCGCCGGATCGATCCGCAGGACGCGGCGACGCTGGGCGCGTCGGTTGGGCGCTACAATCACAGTGCGGGGATACCAGTGGTCGCGCCGGAATCGGGCATCGTCTCGCAACCGCCGGTCACCAGCGGCCAGATGGTTGCCGACCTCGATACGATTCTCGATCTGATCGATCCGGCGAGTCTCTATATCGACACTTCGGTTCCGCTAAGCCAGCTTTCGCTGGTGCGGCCCGGGATGGCGGCAACGGTGACGACGCCGTTTCGGCCCGGGGTTGAGTTTCCGGCGCGCGTCGATGCGATCCTGCCGAGCTTCGACGCGGCCAGCGCGAGCTCGTCGGTGCGAACGGACTTCACCGGGTCCGCGCGAATCGAGGAAGCGGGCGCGCCGGTTGAGGGGCGCGGCG
>VFSW01010803.1_pt1 | contig 12904 bp, 14 predicted proteins | sample 5358111 | NCBI WGS metagenome assembly VFSW01 (sample SAMN11554181, study PRJNA540505) | mine drainage metagenome | isolation source: sediment from site ElyBrook_90M | place: USA: Ely Copper Mine, Vershire, VT | collected 2017 | reverse complement strand
TTGATATAATGGGATCCGGTCACAAATTGTGACCGGATCATCGCAATGATTTTTATCAACGAATGGCTGCCGAATCCGGTGGGGGCGGATGCGGCGGGGGAATGGGTGGAACTTTATAATAGCGGCGGCGCGGCGGTGAATATACGGGGATGGTCTGTGAGGGTTGAGCGTGGGAAGCGGTTTGTGATTGGAAACGCGGGCATCCCCGCACGCGGATATTTGTTGTTGCCGCGCGCAGTCACAAAGCTGTCTTTACGGAACACGGACGGCGGCGTTGCGCTGTATGATGCAGCAGGAAGGTTGGTGGACAGGGGTCACTTTGACGGCGCGGCGCCGGAAGGGCGGAGCTTTTCGCGGATGGATTATGCGACGGGTGCAGTCCAGCACTTTGCGTTCGCCGATCCTACGCCTGGCGCGGCGAATAATATGGCAAAGAACACTATTGCGGTGCGCGAATATCCCACGGGCGTGCCGCTGAACCCAGGTTTCACAATCGCGGAGTTTTCCGCGATAATGATGGGAACCGCGGTCCTGCTTACCGCGCTCATCATCTATGTCATTAAAACGAACGAAGGTTTACAGGAGCTTGTCTTCGGAGAAAACTAAAAAGTTTGGGGAGGAGTTGGCTAGGGAAACGCTCAAACTTAATCGGACTGCGGGGCGCCGGAATGGCGCTACGGTCTTTGCGCTCAAGGGCGACCTTGGCGCAGGGAAGACCACGTTTGTGCAGGGATTTTTGCGCGGTTTGGGCGCAAAAGGGCGCGCGCCGAGTCCCACCTTTGTCATCATGCGGCGGCATTTGCTGGGGCGCGCCCGCGGCACTGTTCGTTCACAAAACAGGTTCAAGAACCTGTTCCATGTGGACGCATACCGGCTTGCGGATGCAAGGCACCTTGCGGCGCTGGGGATGAAAGATATTTTTGCGGACCCAGAAAACGTTGTTTTAATAGAATGGGCGGAGCGCGCAAAAAAGATCCTGCCCAGGGATGCGGTGTGGCTCACGTTCCGGCACGGCAAGCACGAGAACGAGCGGCATATTACTATTAAAGGCGGCGCACGCCGCATGCGTGCAAAACAAAAATGAAAACACTTCTCCTTATAGACGCGAATTCCATCATCCATCGTTCGTTCCACGCGCTCCCGCCATTCACCACGCCGGACGGGCGGCCATCCGGCGCCATTTACGGGATTGCAAGCATCCTCCTCAAGTTGTGGCGCGAGGAGCGGCCGGATTATGTTGCCGCGCTCTTTGACAGGCCGGAGCCCACGTTCCGCGACAAGATATATAAAGAGTACAAGGCGCAGCGGCCGGCGGCGCCGAACGAGCTCATTGCACAAATTATAGAGACGCACAAACTTTTTGAAGCGTTCGGGGTGAAGACATTTGAGAAGGCAGGTTACGAAGCGGACGACCTCATTGCCACGCTCGCGGAAAAATTCCACGGCGGGAAAGACCTGCGCGTGATGATCCTGACCGGCGATCGCGACACGCTCCAATTGGTCCGTGGAGATTCGCTTGTGGTAAAAACGTTCAATAAAGGCGTGAGCGACACCACTATATATAACGAAGCCGCGGTCCGTGAAAAATATGGCCTCGCGCCTGCGCAGTTGATTGATTACAAATCGCTTGTGGGCGATGCGTCGGACAACGTGAAGGGCGTGCCGGGCATTGGGCCCAAGACCGCAACGGAGCTTCTCCGGAAATTCGCCACGCTGAAAAAGTTATACGAAGCGGCTGCGGACGATGAGAAGCTCGCAAAAAAACTTTTGCCGTACCGCAAGGACGCCGAGCTTTCCGAAACGCTTGTGACATTGGACAGGAACGTGCCGGTGGATGTGCCGCCGCTTACGGAGCTTGCGGCGCCTGCGGAACCGCCGCGCGCGAAGGAATATTTTGAAAATATGGGATTTGCCACGCTTTTGAAGCGTCTCGCGGCTGAAGAAACGGAGAAAGCGCCCAAGAGCATACAGCAGAGGATGTTTTGAGCCGCCGCGTAAGGTATCATTAAAGGGATGGCACGTTTGAAGCAGATAATAGTATGGCCGGAATTCCAGGTGGTCTGGGTTCTCCTTGCCGTTGTGATCGCGGCGCTCATCCTGGATGCGATCGGCCTTGCAAGCCCCATCCTCTTTGTCATAGAGGGAGCGCTGCTCCTTATTGTCCTTGTGCTTGCGGGACTTTCCGCATACCGCGCGGCGGGGGTGGACCGTGACACCAAAGTGGAGCGCAACGAGCTCCGCAGCATCCTTGCGGGGCTGGACGACGGGATTATTGTGTATGACGAAGGCTTCCGCGTGACCTATTTCAATCCCGCCGCAGAACGTATCTTCAAGATCAACATGCGCGACATGCTGGGGCACAAATTCGCGCCGCAGGACGTGGAGCGTCCCGGATGGCGCACGCTCACGCAGGTTGTCTTTCCTTCGCTCGCGCCGCGCGTCATTGCGCGCACCAAAGAAGGCGAGTATCCGCAGGTGGTAGACCTTTCGTTCATTGATCCTATCTTGGAATTCCGCGTGACGTCCGCGCCTATTAATGGTGATGATGGCAGGCCGCTCGCATTCATGAAGATCGTGCGTGACCGGACCACGCAGGTAATGGCGCTCCGTTCGCGCAGCGAGTTTGTGACCGTGGCGTCCCACCAGTTGCGCGGCCCGGTGACGGACGTGAACTGGGCGCTGGAGTCGCTCATGCACGCGGAGGAGCTGAAGGAGGACAACAGGCTCATTGTGGAGAATGCGCTTGCGGCAAGCCAGGGGCTCCTGCGGCGCATTGAAGGCCTCATCAATATTTCCAAAATGGAAGAAGGGCAGTTCGGATACAAATTTGAGGAAGCAAACATTGAGGACTTTGTGGGGAAGATTCTGGCGGACGTCCTGCCTGCGGCGCGCAAGGCGGGCGTGAAGATATATTTTGACCGGCCCGCGAACGAACTGCCCAAGGTGACGGTGGATCCTGCGCGCCTTTCCCTTGCACTCACGAACGTCCTGGAGAACGCCGTGCGCTACAACGTGGAGAACGGCGAGGTCACGGTGCGCGTGGAAGCGCTCCCGGGAAAGCCGTTTGTTGAAGTGAGCGTGAAAGACACGGGTATCGGTATCCCCGCGGAGTCCATTGAGAAGATTTTTACCAAGTTCTACCGCGCGGACAACGCTATGAAGGCGCAGACGGAGGGATCCGGCCTGGGACTTTATATTGCAAAGACGATTATTGCCGCGCACGGCGGCGAAGTGTGGATAGATTCGGAGATCAACCGCGGCACCACGGTGCATTTCACGCTTCCCACCGACCCCAACCTTGTTCCCAAGAAGGAAGTGGGTACCTTTGCGGACCTGTAGCGTATCCATCTTAGCGGCATTTGCCTTGATATGACGCTCATATCGCACAACATAGCCCGCAACCCCTTGCATTGTTCGTAAAAAAAGAAGAAAATGTGGGTATCATGCCGGAACGAACGACGAAATATATTTTCGTGGTAGGAGGAGTGATGTCCGGAGTGGGGAAAGGCGTCGCTTCGGCATCCATCGGAAAGATTTTGCAGTCCAAAGGCCTTGAGGTGACGTCCGTGAAGATAGATCCCTACGTGAATGTGGATGCGGGAACCATGAACCCCACCGAACACGGCGAGGTTTTTGTTTTGGATGACGGCACGGAGTGCGACCAGGACATGGGGAATTATGAAAGATTCCTTAACCGCGACTTGACCGGCGCGAACTATATGACCACGGGCAGTGTCTACAAGACCGTGATAGAGCGCGAGCGGAGCATGGGCTATGGCGGCAAGTGCGTTAGCGTGGTGCCGCACATTCCGCTTGAAGTGATAGACCGTATCACGCGCGCCGGCAGCCGCGCAAAGGCAGACATTGTGCTTATTGAAGTGGGCGGCAGCGCCGGTGAGTATGAGAACATCCTTTTTCTGGAAGCGATCCGCATGTTGCGCATCCGTGAACCAAAGAATGTGCTTTTGGTCCTTGTGAGCTATCTTCCCATGATGAACGACGAGAACGAGTTGAAGACCAAGCCCACCCAACACGCGGTGCGGGCGCTGAACTCGGTGGGGCTCCAGCCGGACATCGTCCTTGCGCGCGCAAAGTACGGGCTGGATGGGAAGCGCAAGGAGAAAATCGCGTTCAATTGCAGCGTGGGGAAAAAGGACGTGGTCTCCGCGCCGGACGTGGCATCGCTCTACGACGTGCCGATCAATTTTGAGAAGGACCATCTAGGGGATCTGATTTTGGAAAAGCTCGGTATCCGCATCCGGAAGCGCGACATGCATGATTGGCGGCGGCTCGCGGCGCGTATTCATGCGGCCAAACAGCCCGTGAAGATCGGCATTGTGGGGAAATATTTTTCAAGCGGAAAATTTATCCTTGCGGATTCGTATATTTCCGTCATTGAGGCGATCAAGCACTCAGCGGCGCACTGGAAGGTGCGGCCCGTCATAGAATGGCTGGAGTCCGAACAGTTTGAGAAGGGCAAGCAGGCGCTCAAAAAACTTAATGAATACAGCGGTATCATCGTGCCGGGCGGGTTTGGAAGCCGCGGCATAGAAGGGAAATTAGCGGCCATCCGCCATTGCCGGGAGAACAAGATCCCGTACCTGGGCCTTTGCTATGGCATGCAGCTTGCGGTCATTGAATATGCGCGGGACGTATTGAAGCTCCATGGTGCGAACACTACGGAGATAGATCCGCGCACCAAGTACCCCGTGATAGACATCATGCATGAACAGAAGAAACTGATGGAGGAGAAGAAGTATGGCGGTACGATGCGGCTCGGCGCGTACCCAGCGGTGCTTGCAAAGGGCACCATCGCGGAAAAGGCGTACGGCAAGACCAAGATCTCCGAGCGCCACCGCCACCGCTATGAAGTGAACCCCGCGTTCATAAAAAAACTGGAGGGCGCGGGCATGGTATTCTCCGGCCAGTCGCCCGACCGGCGCCTGATGGAGGTGATGGAGCTCCCGCGGGAGAAGCACCCGTTCTTCATGGGTTCGCAGTTCCATCCCGAGCTCAAGTCGCGCCCGCTTGATCCGCATCCGCTTTTCCGTGAGTTCATGCGCGCGGCGGCAAAACGGAAAATAAAATGATATTTTTGTATATTACCCCGTGCTAAACATTTTTGCAGCATGACTGGCTCCCAATGCTGCCAAAATGTTTAGCGCGGGGTAGCGTACACCCACCATGTTTATTTTTCTTTATGGGCCGGACGATTATAGACGGCTAACGCGGAAGCGGGAGGTGGTCGCGGATTTCAAAAAGAAGTACCCCGACCTTGGCCCGGCATATTTTGACCTGGAGGATGATGGCGCATTGGATGAGCTCGGCGCTTTTGTTCAGAACCAATCCATCTTCGAACCGGCAAAGCTTGCAGTTTTGGAAAACGTATTTGAAATGGAAGAAGCTAAGCTTGCAAAGATTCTGAAGCTGTTCGCGGGCGACCGCGCCACCACCATTTTAGTTTCCGAAAGGAATAAGCCGGTGAAGGCGCTCGCGTTCCTGCTTGCGGCGCCGTCGGTGGCGGAAAAATTTGAAAATTTGGCGGGTGCGGAATGGATCGATTTTATCCGATCAGAGGCAAAGAAGCTTGGATTGACGCTCGGTGTGTCCGCCGCACAGTTTTTAGCAACCGTCTACGCCGGCAACTCGTGGGCGCTTGTGACGGAGCTTACAAAGCTTGCCTCAATGAAGCGCACCATTGAGAAGAAGGACCTGGATGCGCTTGACCTTGAGGCGGCGCCCAACTATTGGGGGCTCGTCAACGGCATGAAAAGCTATGACGTGCGCACGCGCCTGTATGCGCTGGAGACCTTGTTCGCCACGAACGATCCGCCGCCAAAGATATTCAACATCCTTGCCGGCCAGGCGGGGGAGAAGACGCCGCGGATGGCGGAGTACGACCTTATGGTCAAATCCGGAAAACTGGAGTACGAAGAGGCTCTGCTGGATTTAATCTTGGTTTAATGCGCGTATGGTAGGATAGGCGGATGGATACCGTTCCCATAAAAGCCCTTTCCAGTATTTCACCGGAGATCATTGAGCATAAAATCTTCCTTATCCGTGGATACAGGGTGATATTTGATGTTGATCTAGCTAAATTGTATGGCGTTTCTACTAAAGTACTAAACCAAGCGGTTAAGCGGAATTTAGAAAGATTTCCTGAAGATTTCATGTTTCAGCCGAGCCGGGACGAGTTGGAAAACTTGAGGTCACAAACTGTGACCTCAAGTTGGGGCGGCTTGCGATATATACCCTATGTATTTACGGAGCAAGGCATCGCCATGCTTTCCTCCGTATTGCGAAGTAAGAGGGCCGTTCGGGTAAATATTCTGATTATGCGGGTCTTTGTAAGAATGAGGGAAATGATGGCCTCGCATCAAGAGCTTGCAAGAAGAGTGGAAGAACTTGAGCGGAAATATAGCGAACACGACGTTACAATCAAAGACACCTTTGAGGAGATCAAAAAACTTCTCACGCCGCCAAAGGAAAAAATAAACAAGAGGCCGATGGGGTTTTCGGCGGGCCGCTGAAAGGGCCGGTTACTTGGCGGCAATCAGCTTGGAAAGCCGCGATTTGAGCCGGCTCGCCTTGTTCTTCTCTATGACATGCGTCTTTGCCGCCTTGTCCAGCGCTTTGAAGACCGCAGGCAGCGCCTTTGCGGCTTCCTCCAATTTCTTTGCGGTCACAAGCTTCCTGTAGTTCGTCACCGCCTTCTTGTAGGCGGTTTTTCTCACGAGGTTCCGTGCGCGCCGCGTGTGTGCCTGGCGGAGCGCTTTCTTGGCTGATGCGGTGATGGGCATATTGCTCAAAGTATACCTACGCTTATAATAAAGTCAATGCTCTACAGCGTCTCCGGGAAGCTGGCGCTCAAATCCGACCATTTTGCCGTGGTCACGGCTGGCGGTTTTGGCGTAAAGCTGTTTGCGAGCAAGCAGACGTTGAAGGCCCTGCCGGCCGCGGGCGCGGAGGTGAAGTTTTTTACGCACCTTTATGTGCGCGAGGATGCGTTGGATCTTTACGGATTTTTCTCCGCGGACGAACTGGAATTCTTTGAGATGCTCATGGGGGTTTCCGGCGTGGGGCCAAAGTCCGCGCTTTCCATTCTGGACATTGCGCCGCTCGCCGAACTCTCCGCCGCCATAAAAGAAGGGCGGCCGGATTTGCTCACGCGCGCATCCGGCATTGGCAGGAAAACGGCCGAGCGCGTGATTGTTGAGCTCCGCGGCAAGGTGGCGTCGGCGCATTCGGGGTTCGTTATTGAAAGGATGGAGGGCGATGCGGACATTGTGGAGGCGCTTACGAACCTTGGCTACCGGCGGGAGGAAGCGCGCGCGGCGCTTGCAAAAACGGACCCTAAGATCACGGGCACGGAAGCGCGCTTGAAAGCTGCCCTTAAATTGCTCGGCCGCTAGATTTTTTCCTTGCTATTGGGACGCATGGAATCTATAAATAAAGAGTGTTGAAACGGATTATATATAGCGTCCCTGGGTTCACAAAGACCTACCATTTCCTGTGGGCGTGGCTTGGCGCGCGGGCGCACGGCAATCCCAGCAGGAAGCTCTACGTGATAGGCATCACGGGCACAAAAGGGAAGACCACCACGGTGGAGCTTGTGAACGCCATACTCACGGCGGCCGGCAAGAGGACAGCACTCCTTTCCTCCCTGCGCATGAAGATCGGCGAACGTAGCGAGAAGAACCCTTCGCGCAATTCCATGCCGGGCCGCGCGCGGATCCAGAAATTCCTTGCGCGCGCGAGGGCGGCGGGATGCGGGTACGCGATCATTGAGGTTACATCCCAGGGCGTGGTCCAGCACCGGCACCGGTTTATTCGCTGGAACGCGGGTGCGATCACGAACCTTGCGCCGGAGCACATTGAATCGCACGGCTCGTTTGAAAATTATCGCAAGGCAAAGCTGGATTTTTTGGAATACGTGCTGCAATGCGGCGGCAAAGTATTTCTGAACCGCGAAGACAAGAATTTCGATTTCTTTGAGCATGCGCTTGAAGGTGCGGCGGCAAAAAAAGGGAAGCATGCCGGCGCGCAATCATATTCCTATTCGCGCAGCGACGATTGGCTCCGCAACTATCTTCCCGGGCCGGAGCCCATGCGTTCCGTGAGCGGCGGCGCTTCGCCAAAATTCCTTTTGAGCGAATTCAATGAGGCGAACATTGCGGCCGCGGTTGCGATCGCAAAGGAGATCGGCGTGGGCGACGAGGCGATCAGGCAGGCACTCATTGATTTTCAGGGCGTTCCGGGGAGGATGGAATTTGTAAGCCGCGGCCCTTACGTTGCCGTGGTTGACTATGCGCACACGCCGGATTCGCTGGAGGCGGCATACAAAGCAGTGAAGCCCGTGCCGAACGCGAATTACCCGGATCCGCGCCTCATCTGCGTTTTGAGCGCCGCAGGCGGCGGGCGTGACAAGTGGAAGCGGCCGGAAATGGGCAAGGTCGCAGCCAATTATTGCGACGAGATCATTTTGACGGATGAAGATTCGTACGATGAAGATCCGCGGGAAATCGTGCGTGAGATCCGTTCGGGGATTTTGGGCGGCGATCCGGAACTTGCGAATGTGCATGAAATTATGGACCGCGGCGAAGCGGTGCGCAAAGCGGTTGCGCTCGCGCGGCCCGGCGACGTGATCATCGGCACCGGCAAAGGCAGTGAGGATTCCATCCATGTTGCGCGCGGCAAGACCGTACCATGGAATGAACGGCGCGCGTTTGAAGAAGCGCTCGCGGAGAAAAAAGACGCATAGGGCGCAATGATTGACGCCGCCCCCTGCCCGTTCTATATTGAGGGCAGACATCCGGCGCGATCGGGTGCGGTATCTGGGCAAGAAAAGGGGGAGTTATGAAGACGGGAATGAGATTTTTGATGGCGATCGTGCTGTTTATATGCGGCAAGCTGGCAGCGCAAGACGTCCCGGAGATGGTTTTCCCGGACGAACTGCAGAAGCAGCAGGTTACGCTGTTTATGCAGTATGGGTTCGTCGGAAGCGCGTACAGATGGACACCTGTAGAGCGGGAAGCTCTGAAGACGTTCGTGCGCAAGTCGGAAGGATGCAGGTTCTATTTCGGCGACGAGGCGTGCGGGCTTCCGGCAAATCTTCCTTCGGATCTTGCAAGGGATTCGGCAAAGGATCTTTACCGCTATTATGTAGAAGCGCCCGTGAGGAGCATGACCGGCCATCGCCCATTTCCCTCTTTTTGGCGGCGGTTTGCGCCTGACGACAAAATAAAGAAGTTGATTCCAATGGTGCGCCACCTCCGGCGCATCGATCCATGGGCCAGGATAACACCTGGCCCATTCCATATCTTTCGCACTATAATATCCATATGCAACTGACTTTCTATGGCGGCGTGGGCGAAGTGACGGGCGCGAACTACCTTCTGGAGAGCGGCGGAACCAGGATCATGGTGGACTGCGGTCTGCATCAGGGAAGCCACTATGCGGAAAAGCAGAACTTTGAGGATTTCCCCTATGATCCCAGGGAGATTTCGGCGGTCTTTGTCACTCATTCGCACCTTGATCATATTGGCCGCCTGCCCCAGCTCGTGCGCGGCGGGTTCAAAGGGACTATCTATTCCACGAACGCCACAAAGGATTTTGCCGAGCTCATGCTCCTGGATTCGGAGCATATCCTTGCAAAGGAGGCCGAGCGCGAAAAACGGCCGTTGCTCTATGCTACGGAAGACGTTATGCAGGTGCGGCAGCATTGGGAAGGGCTCCGCTACCACCAGGCCGTGAGCGTGGGGCCGTTCACCGTTGAGCTTTACGATGCAGGGCACATCCTTGGTTCGGCGAGCATTATGGTGAAGGCTGAAGGGAAAGCAATTGTGTTCTCCGGTGATCTTGGCAATACGCCTTCGCCCATCATCAAGCCCACGGAAAAGATTGCGGCGGCGGACTATTGCCTCATTGAATCAACATACGGCGACCGCATCCATGAAAACGTGGATAAGCGCAAAGAACAGCTGGAGGATGTGATAGAAGATACGGTGAAGTCCGGCGGCACGCTTATGATCCCCACGTTCGCCATGGAGCGGACGCAGGAGCTTCTGTACCATCTGCACCAGCTTTTCAAGGAAGGCCGCGTCCCGCATGTGCCGGTTTTTATAGATAGCCCGCTCGCCATCAAAGTTACCGCGGTCTACAAAAAATATGAAAGCTATTTCAACCCTGAAACGGCGCACGTTGCAAAAAGCGGCGACGATATTCTGAATTTCCCCGGCCTGCGCCTTACGCTCACCACGGAGCAATCAAAAGAAATCAATGGCGTCCAGCCGCCAAAGGTAGTGGTGGCAGGTTCCGGCATGTCTAACGGCGGGCGTATCCTCCACCACGAACAGCGCTATCTCCCGGATCCTAAAAGCACCATCCTCTTCATTGGCTATCAGGCGGCGGGTTCGCTCGGCCGCGCAATCCTTGACGGCGCAAAAGAGGTGCGCATTTTCGGCGAAGCGGTGCCGGTGCGCTGCAAGGTGGCGAACATTCCTGGATATTCGGCGCACGCGGACCAGCCGCTTCTTTTGGCGTGGCTCATGCCGATGCGGCACGCACTCAAAAAAATATTCGTGGTACAGGGCGAGGAACAGTCAAGCAAGGCCCTGCTCCGCAAGATCGTGGATGAGATCGCCGTCGCTGCGGAAATCCCAAAACCGGGAGAAACAGTGGTATTATAAAGGCATGGCGAACGGCAAAGCGGCGGCATATCATCTAAAGCACAAAATTTGCATTTCCGGCTCGGCGGTGACGGATACGGCAGCGCCGGGAACGGTGGAAAAAGCGCAGGAATTAGGGCGGCTCATCGCTGAGCGCGGCATGATCCTGGTAACGGGCGCGACCACGGGGATCCCGTACTGGGCGGCAAAAGGCGCCAAGGAAGCCGGCGGGCTTGTGATCGGACTTTCCCCTGCGGCGTCAAAAGCGGCGCATGTGAAAAGCTACCATCTGCCGGTGGATTACCATGACGTGATCGTCTACACGGGATTTGAATATTCCGGCCGCAACCTGCTCCTTACGCGTTCGGCGGATGCGGTGATTACCATCTCCGGCCGCGTGGGAACGCTGAACGAGTTCACGATTGCGTTCGAGGATGAAAAGCCGCAGGGGATACTCACGGAAACGGGCGGCATGAGCGACATGCTGAAAGAAATTCTTGAGCGTTCGCACCGCGGCATGGGCAAGACGGTCTTTGATCCAGATCCTGAATCGCTCTTGGATAAAGTAGTGGCATTGATAGAGGCGGAGGACGTTGCATTGAGCGCGGATGATTATGCCTCCGTAGGAAACAGAAGCCGCGGCTAGGTCGCAAAAATATAAATAAAATTTTCATACCATGGCAGTGAAAAAGAAGGCAGTAAAGCGGACCGTGAAGAAGACAAAGAAAGCCGGGAAAGTAAAGAAGGCCAAGGCAGTAAAGCCGATCGGAAAAGTGACACATTATTACAACCGCATCAGCGTGGCGATCGCAAAGTTCCATAAAGCGGTGCCGATCGGCGCGGTCGTGGCCTTCAAGGGCTCCACTACGGATTTCAAGACAAAGATCGCATCCATGCAGCTTGACCACGAATCGATCGCAAAAGCGCCGAAGGGCAAAGAGGTGGGCATCAAAGTGAATAAACCGGTGCGGGAGGGGGATGAAGTTTATCTTGCCTGATGATGAGGACTGCCGCGATCGTTGCGGCTGCAACGATGGGGGATGGCGTGTTTGCCCTCCCCTTTGTATTCGCGCAGTTTGGATGGGTTACGGGCCTTGCGGTGCTTGCGGTACTCGCGGTACTTGTGGGCGCCGCGCACGTGGTCTATTTTGAAACATTGAAAGCCGAAGGAGAGAGGGAGCGCCTTCTGGGCCTTGCGCAGAAATATTTCGGCAAAGCCGGATTCTGGACGGGGTTCATTGCGATTGTCCTGGGGCTCCTGCTCACGCTTGTTGCGTACCTCATTCTTGGCATGCAGTTCGTCCAGCTGGCGTTTCCGTCGGTTTCTCTGAGCGCCGCTCTTGCGGTGTTCTGGCTGTTCACCATCCTTATCATGTTTGTGAGCGACCGGCGCATCATGAGCTTGGAGCTTGCGGGCATTGCCTGCACGTCTGCCATTATTGTGTTCATTTTTGTAACGGCGTGGCCGGCAGTGACCTTTGGGGGGATACCGGCGGTGAATATCCAGGGTCCGGCCGCGGTCTTTGTGCCGTTCAGCGTGATGCTTTTTGCGCTTGCGGGATGGACGAGCGTGGAACCGGCATACGAATCGCGCAAGCGGGCCGGCGGCGGCCAGCGCGCATTCCGCGGCGTTTGGTTCCCGCTCGTCCTCGGCACTTTTTTTGTTGCCGCGCTCTATGTGCTCTTTGCGGCGGGGATCGTGGGTTCGGCATCCATGATCACGCAGAACACCGTTTCAGGGCTTGTGAACTGGCCGCTTTGGAAAAAAGAGATCGTGGCGATCTTCGGTCTCCTTGCGGTCGCGACGGTCTACATGCCTATTTCGCGCGAGATAAAGAATGCGCTGGAGCGGGACCTCCGCTGGAACAAATGGTTGTCGCGGGGGATGATCGTTTTTGTTCCGCTTGGTTTTGTTGCGCTGGGGCTGAACACGTTTCTGGTGGTGGTCGGTCTGGTTGGCGGGCTCTTTGTGAGCGTGCAGTATCTTTTGATCGTCGCCGTCGGCCGCCGCGCGCTCGCGCTTTCGCCCGCGCGCAAAATTCTGCTTGACCTTGTTTCCGCGGTCTTCATCCTCGCCGCCGTTTACGAACTGTGGACACTTGTAGTACACTGACGAACGTAGCCTGCATGCGGAGCGTGCGGCACAGCACCCCGTGCGGGAAGGATCGAAAGGCGGGCGCCGGAAGCCCTCGTAGTTCAACGGATAGGACGTCTCCCTCCGAAGGAGAAGATTGAGG
>VFSW01010802.1_pt1 | contig 12904 bp, 14 predicted proteins | sample 5358111 | NCBI WGS metagenome assembly VFSW01 (sample SAMN11554181, study PRJNA540505) | mine drainage metagenome | isolation source: sediment from site ElyBrook_90M | place: USA: Ely Copper Mine, Vershire, VT | collected 2017 | reverse complement strand
CGGCGACCTGCACGTGCCGCACCGCCGGCTCGTCGAAGGTCGAGGAGATGACCTCACCCTTCACCGAACGCTGCATGTCGGTGACTTCCTCCGGCCGCTCGTCGATCAGCAGCACGATCAGATAACACTCCGGATGATTGTGCGTGATCGAGTGGGCGATGTTCTGAAGCAGAACGGTCTTGCCGGTACGCGGCGGCGACACGATCAAGGCGCGCTGGCCCTTGCCGACCGGCGCCACGATATCGATGACGCGGGCGGACAGATCCTTCTTGGTCGGATCCTCGTATTCCATCTTCAGCCACTCGTCCGGATAGAGCGGCGTCAGATTGTCGAAGTTGACTTTGTGGCGCGCCTTCTCCGGGTCCTCGAAATTGAGCGAGTTGACCTTGAGCAGCGCGAAGTACCGCTCGCCCTCCTTGGGGCTGCGGATGTGGCCGTCGATGGTATCGCCGGTGCGCAAGCCGAAGCGGCGGATTTGCGACGGCGACACGTAGATGTCGTCGGGGCCGGGCAGGTAGTTCGCCTCCGGCGAGCGCAGAAAGCCGAAGCCGTCCGGCAGCACTTCGACAACACCTTCGCCGACAATATCGGTTTCGCGCGCAGAGAGCTGCTTGAGGATGCCGAACATCAGCTCCTGTTTGCGCATCGTCGAGGCGTTCTCGACTTCAAGCTCTTCGGCAAACGAGACCAGCTCCGCCGGAGTTTTGGTTTTTAGTTCTTGGAGTTTCATTTCCCGCATGCAGGAATGTCCTATGGAAATTGGGCCAGCGGGGAGGGAGACCGAAAGCGTCGCTGGCTGGAAGAAAGAAAGCCGCAGGTCTTGGGCAAGAAGGAGCGTTTAAGCTCCCGACCCGATGCTTAAGCCGGCTCCATTCCGTGGAGCCAAAGACTCAAACCGCATCCGCCTACGTTCGGTGGGATGTCACAAAGATAGGAAAAGATCGCCCTGCAGGCAAGGGGTCAGCGAGAGATTAGACAGGCTGTGCACCGTAAAACGCGTCAACGTCACAACGGTTTCAGCACCACAAGGAGCACGATTAAGACCAACAATACCGTTGGTACTTCATTGATAATTCTATAGAATTTCTGAGAATGCCGATTCCGGTCGGCGGCAAAATCCTTCACCCAGCGGGCGAACATTCCGTGCAGGGCCGAGAGCGCCAGAACGAGCACGATCTTGGCCTGCAGCCATCCGGAATCGAACCATCCGTACCGAGAATCAGGACCAAGCCAGCCTAGCGAAAGCCCCAATGCCCAGGTTGCGATCATCGCCGGATTGATGATGCCACGGAGCAATCGGCGCTCCATGACCTTGAAGGTCTCCGATTGCACCGACCCCTTTTCCGCGGCGCAGTGATAAACGAACAAACGTGGAAGATAGAGCATCCCGGCCATCCAGGCGATGACGGCGATGATGTGAAATGCCTTGAGCCAGAGATAGGCGCTCATGCGCTTTCAATCCTGCAGAACCGGAGCGTCACGCGGGTCCCGCCGTCCCGCGAACGCGCGCGACAAGGCGCTCGACGTGTGCAATCGGCGTTTCGGGCAATACACCGTGCCCGAGATTAAAAATAAACGGACCTTTCGAGAAGGCCTCAACAATAGCATCGATCGAACGATCGAGCGCCTCCCCTCCGACCAATAGCGCGAGCGGATCGAGATTGCCCTGAATCGGTCGCCGCGTCTGAATCTGATCGCGCGCAAAGCCAAGCTCGATGGTCCAATCCAAACCGATGGCGTCGATCGCGGTGGCTTCAAGATATGTTCCGAGCCCCGTGCCGGCACCGCGCGGAAAGCCGATAATCTTCGCCCCAGGAACTTCTTTGCGCACGGCGGCAACAATGCGCGCGCAGGGTTCTACACACCACTTCAGAAATTCACCGGCTGGCAAATTTCCCGCCCAGGTATCGAAAATCTGAATCGCATCGACGCCGGCAGCAAACTGCCGGACGAGATAGCTCGCCGACGCCTCGACTAATGTATCAATCAGTTTGGCGAATTCGTGCGGAAACCGATAAGCAAACAATCGCGCCGGATGCTGATCCACAGTTCCGTGTCCCGCAATCATATAGGTCGCCAAAGTCCACGGCGCACCGCAAAATCCAAGCAGTGTCACCGCCGGCGGCAGCTCCTTTTTCACCCGGACGATTGCCTCGTAAACCGGCTCAAGCCGATCATGATTGATATCTCGCCAAAGACCTTTCAGAGCTGAAGGATCCTTGATCGCGTCAAGCCGCGGACCTCCGCCTTCCTCGAACGAAACCCGCTGGCCCAACGCGTGCGGCACCACCAAGATATCGGAAAACAGGATCGCCGCATCAAATCCGAATCGACGTATTGGCTGTAAGGTCACCTCCGCAGCGCGTTGTGGATCAAAGCACAGATCGAGAAAGCCTTCGGCTTTCGCTCGAATCGCCCGGTATTCGGGAAGATATCTTCCGGCCTGACGCATAAGCCAGATGGGTGGGATGGGTGCACGTGCGCCGGCTAGAACACCGAGCAGAGGTTTATTCGTGATAGCTGTCCCCACTCGTCTATCCTAACCAAACTTAAATCTAATAGAATCTGTTGTAGTACTTGGACAGTTGATTGGACTCATACATCTGCCTCCACACGTCATCCACGGTCTACCCACATATTACCGGTGATTCCGCCATATTTGATGTGGTTCGTTTGGGCGCTGCCATGTGGGTCTTTCCCGACAAGTCAGCGCCCGGTTTCATGTCCCTATCCACATTTCACCGCTACTCCGCCCGAGGCTCGATTTTCTATGCCGGCCAGCACGTATGTGGACGGTTTGCATGCTATGGCGGCTATTAGCCTTGCGTGACTGCGAAAGCCGTGGCCTTCTCCCCATTCATCGACAGCTTATTCATTCGTTCCGATGACGCTTACAGCCGGTTATTTCCACCTGCATCTGGTCTCCGACGCCACCGGAGAGACCTTGATAACGGTCGCGCGAGCGGCGGCGGCGCAGTACACCAAGGTCATGCCGGTCGAGCACATTCACCCTCTGGTGCGCACCCAGAAACAACTTGACCGCGTCCTTGCCGAAATTGAGGAATCACCCGGCATCGTGCTTTATACGCTGCTGCAGGAGAACCTGGTCGCCAAGCTTGAGGAGAAGTGCCGGTCGCTTGGGTTGCCGTATCTTTCCATTCTCGGGCCGGTTTTGCATTTGTTTCAGGCCTATCTCGGCGCCGAATCGACCCACAAGGTCGGCGCTCAGCACACGCTCAATGCCGAGTACTTCCGCCGCATCGATGCGCTCAACTACACCATGCTGCATGACGACGGCCAATTGACCGACGACCTGGAGGAGGCCGATGTTCTGCTGGTCGGCGTATCGCGGACTTCGAAAACGCCGACCTCGATTTATCTCGCCAACCGCGGTATAAAAACGGCGAATGTTCCGCTCGTGCCCGGCGTGCCGCCACCTCCCTTGATCGAGCAGCTAAAGCGCCCGCTGGTCGTCGGGCTTTACGCCTCACCCGAACGGATTGTGCAAATCCGGCAGAATCGGCTGCTTGGCCTCAAAGCCCATCGCGACGATGATAAATACATTGATCAGCAGTCGGTGGCGGAGGAAATCGCCGCGTCTCGGCGGCTCTGCGCCCGGCACAATTGGCCGCTGATTGACGTCACGCGCCGTTCGATTGAGGAGACCGCGGCGGCCGTTCTTGCGCTCCTTGCCGAACGCCGCCGGCAAATGGCCTCATGAGCGATGTCGCTGTGGCTTGCCTCCGATCCACTGCTGCTGGCATCGAGAAGTGCGCCGCGCGGCACGCTGCTTGAGGCCGCAGGCGTTCCGGTCGAGCTGCATCCGGCCGACATTGACGAGCGTGGCGTGGAGGCCGGCGCGACATCGGCGGTACCTGGCGATATCGCCGTGCTTCTTGCACGCGCCAAGGCTTCAGTCGTCGCCGGATTGCGTCCCGGACGCCTGGTGCTCGGCGCCGATCAGACCCTGGCGCTCGGCGCCAAGCGATTTACCAAGCCGGCCGATCGCGCCGCCGCCCGCGCGCAGCTTCGCGCGCTGTCCGGCCGAACGCACGAGCTCCACTCGGCCATTGCGTTCGTCCAGGACGGAACGGTGGTGTTCGAATATGTCGGCGCGGCGCGGCTGACGATGCGCACATTGTCCGATCAGTTTCTCGATCGCTACCTCAACACGGTCGCTGGTGCAGCGATAACCAGTGTGGGCGCCTATCAGATCGAAGGTGTCGGCGTGCAGCTTTTTGAGCGGGTCGAAGGTGACTACTTCACCATCCTCGGATTGCCGTTGCTCGCCGCGCTCGATTTCCTTCGCCGGCGTGGATGCCTAACTTCATGAGCGGTACGCGGCCCCTTATTCTGTGCCTGACCGGCTCGCTCGGTATGGGCAAATCGCGGACTGCGCAGTTTTTTGCCGAACTCGGCGTGCCGGTACATGATGCCGATGCCGTCGTGCACGCGCTTTATGAGAGCGAAGCTGTGCCGGCGATCGAGAGCGCGTTTCCCGGCGTGACCGACGGTGGCAAGGTCGACCGGACGAAGCTCGCGAAAATGGTCCTCGGCGACGATGCGGCGATGGCCCGGCTGGAAGCCATCGTGCATCCGCTGGTCGCCGCCGCGCGGGACAGGTTTCTTGCCGATGCGCAGGTCCGCGGTGCGCCAGTGATAGTGCTCGATATCCCGCTCCTGTTCGAAACCGGAGGCGAGCGCGGCTGCGATGCGGTCGTCGTGGTGTCGGCGCCCGCGGAGGTCCAGCGTCGCCGCGCGTTCGAACGGCCCGGTATGACCGAGGAGAAATTTGCCGCGATCCTGGCCAAGCAGACGCCGGATGCGGAGAAGCGGCAACGCGCCGACTTTATCGTGGATAGCTCGCAATCGTTCGATCATGCCCGCGCACAAGTGCGCGACATCCTGCAGGCGGTGACTAAAATGCGCGGACGCGCCAGTGATTCGTGACCTCGGCGCGCCGCGGCGGCGGCTTAAAGAGCTTGAATGCGCGAGATTGTGCTTGATACCGAGACCACCGGTCTCGATCCCCTGGACGGGCATCGTCTGGTCGAGATCGGCTGTGTCGAGCTGATCAACCGGATACCGTCCGGGCAAACGTTTCATCGCTATTTCAATCCAGAGCGCAGCATGCCCGCGGAGGCGTTTGCAGTCCACGGCCTCAGCGACGAGTTCCTGAAAGACAAATTCTTTTTTGCGGAAGTTGCCGACGATTTGATCGCGTTTCTTGCCGAGGCACCGCTCGTCATCCACAACGCGGCGTTCGATATCGGCTTCCTCAATGCCGAATTGGAGCGTGCCGGCCGGCCACTGATCGCGCGCGAGCGCATGGTCGATACACTGCTTATTGCCCGCCGCAAGCATCCCGGCGGCTCAAATCGGCTCGACGATCTCTGCGCGCGCTATGCCATCGACAATTCCCGCCGCACCAAGCACGGCGCACTGCTCGATGCCGAACTTCTCGCCGAGGTCTACGTTGAATTGATCGGCGCCCGCCAGGCGCAGCTCGTGCTGTCGCAAACCGCCATGCCGGAGCGTGCCTTCGGCGAGCCGATCATCGTGCGCCAGCGTCTGGTGCCGCTCGTCGCGGCGATCACCGGCGAAGAACGCGCCGCGCATCGGGCGTTTATCGCCAGCCTCGGCGAGAACGCAATCTGGCGGGACTACGTCAGCTCGGATTGAGTGGTTGCGACGGTGGCGCGGCCTGAGCGGCGGCCAGGCGTTGCCGGTAGAGCGCGACAAAATCAATCGGGTCCAGCAGCAGCGGAGCAAACCCGCCGTTGCGCACCGAAGTCGCGATGATCTCGCGCGCGAATGGAAACAACAGGCGCGGACATTCAATCAGAACCACGGCCTGAACGCTCTCAGGCGGCACATTCTGGATGCGGAAAATGCCGGCAAAGATCAGTTCGAAGCTGAACAGCATCAGGCCCTGGGCTTCGGCTTTGCCTTCCAGGCGGAGCGTAACCTCGAAGTCGGTTCCGCCACCGGGCCCGGCGTTGGCAGGCGCGGCGTCGACGTTGACCTGGATGTTGATGGTCGGCTGCTGCGCGCCGGCCATCGAACGGGGCGCGTTCGGATTTTCGAACGACAAATCCTTCACGTATTGAGCGAGGACGCCGATGTGGGGCATCGCCGCTTGCGGTTGAGGACCGCCGTTCGTGGTTGACATGCTGTTACATCCCGGGCGCAGGCGTCGGGCTTGGCTAACACAGCCAAAGGGGCTGAACAATGGCGCGGCGGCACGGTTGCCGGCGCGCGGCGCCTGAAAGTATGTCATCCACGTGCCGCCCGTGACTACCGCCCGCTTTCGGCAGTGATCGCCCAGACGCAATATGAACGGGAACGGGTCGTGCGCGGCTCGTGCGGCTACGATGTTGGCGCGGCGGCTGTGATCGTTTAAAGTTTGGCCAGGCACGCGTATTCGGCTAACGGCTACTGGATGGTTCCCCCTGCGTGCTTACATAGAGCGGGGACCGGCTGTCTCCCGCGGGTGTGCCACTTGGGAGCCGCGATTAGGATTAAGCGTTCCGCCAGTCCCGACGCCGAAAGAGTTGAGACGTGTTCGACATTTACACCATCATCTTCCTGGCGCTCGCAGTGTTCATTTTCCTGCGGCTTCGCAGCGTTCTGGGCCAGCGCACCGGCCGTGAGCGGCCGCCCTATGATCCCTATTCGACCCGCGATGCCGTACGCAGCCCGGCGACCGACAAGGTCGTGACCTTGCCGCCGCGTCCGGCCGCCGAGCCGGCACCGTCCCGGCCGGTCGAAGTGACGCCGCCGGCGGTGGATCGCTGGAAGGGCGTCGCGGACACCGGATCGAGCGTCGCTTCGGGACTGGACGCCATTGTAGCGGCGGATCCGAGTTTCGACGCCAAACACTTCATCACCGGCGCGCGAGCGGCCTATGAAATGATTGTCACCGCTTTCGCCGAGGGCGATCGCCGCCAGTTGCGCAGCCTGCTGTCGCGCGAAGTCTATGACGGCTTCGACGCCGCCATCACCGAGCGCGAAGGCCGCAGCGAAACCGCCGAGACGCGATTTGTTTCGATCGACGGCTCGACTATCACCGGCGCCGAGCTGCGCGCCCGGACCGCTCAGATCACGATCCGCTTCGTTTCCAAGCTCGTTTCCGCGACGCGCGACCGATCCGGCAACGTGATCGAGGGCAACGCCGAGAAAGTGACCGATGTCACCGACGTCTGGACTTTCGCGCGAGACGTCTCCTCGCGCGATCCCAACTGGAAGGTTGTGGCAACCGAAGCCGGACAGTAACGCCAATGGCGGCACGTTGTTGCGTTTGGTTTATCGCCATCGTGTTCGCCGGTATGGGCGGGTTGCCCGCGGCCTATGGCGGCGAGCGGTCGCAGCTCGAGTTACCGGATACGCAGTATGAGCCGGTCGAGTGGAGTAATCTCGACGGCTGGGCGGGCGACGATCACGCCACCGCCTTTGCCTCCTTTTTGGCGAGCTGCAGTGCATTGAAACGGCGGCCGGTAAGCCGCGAGCCTTCGGCGATGAGCGATGCTCTTAGGGCGGTCTGCGAGCGCGCCGTCGCGGCTATCCCGCTCGAAGAGGATGGCGCACGCAAGTTCTTCGAGGATAATTTCCGGCCGCTGCGCATCAACAGGCTCGGCGACGCCGACGGCTTTCTCACCGGATATTACGAGCCGATCATTGAAGGCTCGCGGGTGCCCACCGGCGAATTCACCGCACCGCTCTATCGCCGGCCGCCCAATCTCGTCGTCTCCGGCCGGCGCAAACTTGGCGAGTCGTTCCCGAGCAAAGGCGTCAAAGTCGGCCGCCGTTTCGGTCGCCGCAAGATCGTGCAGTATTACGATCGCGGCGAGATCGAGGACGGCGCGCTCGATGGCTGGCATCTGGAGATTTGCTGGGTGCGCAGCCAGGTCGACGTGCTGTTTGCGCAAATCCAGGGGTCGGCGCGGATCAGGCTGGAAGACCGCACCATCCTTCGCCTCAATTACGATTCGCATAATGGCTCGCCCTACACGCCGGTCGGCCGCGTGCTCGTCGAACGCAAGCTTTTACCCAAGGACGAAGTGACGATGCAGCGCATCCGCGATTGGATGGAAGCCAATCCGGATGCGGCCAAGGACGTGCGGCGACAGAACAAGTCTTACGTCTTCTTCCGCATTACCGATCTGTCGACGGAGGATGAGGCGGTCGGCGCGCAGGGCGTGCCGCTGGTGCCTGGCCGCTCGATCGCGGTCGATCGTTCGTTGCACACTTACGGCACGCCGTTCTTCATTTCCGCCGATCTGCCGATCGCCAATGAGAAGGCGGGTACGAAGTTTCGCCGGCTTATGTTCGCGCAAGATACCGGCTCGGCCATCGTCGGACCGGCGCGCGCCGACATCTATTTCGGCGCGGGCGACGAAGCGGCGCAAATCGCCGGCCGCGTCCGCCACCCCGGCCAATTCGTCATGCTGCTGCCGCGCGAACTTGATCCGGTCGCCGCCGCAGCCGATGTACCGCTGCCGCCAGAGCGCCCGACGGGCTTCTTTGCCCGATTCAATGCCACGACGATGATCGATCCGACCGCGGAGGAAGTCCCGCTTCCCGAAGCAAAGCCGGTCATCGAGCCGGACCAGAAAGCAATCGCCCAGCGAAAACGATGACGCGGCGGCGTTCTTTGAGCAATGAAGAACGTGAGCTGTGGGCCGGCTTTGCGCGCACGATCAAGCCGTTGCCTGACGCGAAAAAGGCGACCGCCGAGCCGCCGGCAAGCAGTCACGGTGGCGAACCCGCGCCGGCATCGCGCCCGGCGGCGCGTCGCGACGCAGCAGCACCACCGAAAAACCCGCCGCCGCTCGCGCCGCTCGACCGCCGGCTCAAGAAACGCGTAGCCCGCGGCCACGAGCCGATCGATGCCCGGCTCGATCTGCATGGCTTCACGCAGACGCAGGCGCATGCGGCGCTGTTGCGCTTTCTCCGGCGCGCGCAGGCCGACGGCGTAAAAATTGCGCTCGTCGTGACCGGCAAAGGAACGGGCAAGGGCGTGGATCGGCCCGACGGCACGGTCGAGCGGGGCGTGCTCAAACGCCAGGTGCCGATCTGGCTTTCGCTGCCGGAGTTTCGGCCTCTCGTCGTCGGCTTTGAGGACGCGCATCTTGGCCATGGCGGGCAGGGCGCGCTCTATGTCCGGTTGCGGCGCGCTCGTTAAGCCGTTTCTTAACCTTAACGATCGGAATATCGCACCGGATACGAAAATGGCCACGTAAATCGGCGAAAATTGTCTCCTGGTTTGGAGCAGCGTGCGCCACGTCTGAAATCGCCATGTCTCAAATTGCCGTGTCTGAAATTGCCGTGTCAGAAATTAAGATGTCTGGAACTGCCGAGATCCACCAAAAGCCCGGGTCGGCATGCGGTGATTCAGCAGACAAACGAGCCCTCGCTCAAGTCGAGAAGTGGATGGCGATCATCCGCGAGATCAGCCGCGAGCGGCAGGGTCCGACATTTCTCCGCGGCTGACGCCCGCGAACAACTCAATATTACAAAATAAATTACAGAATGAACCGGCTCAGATCGGCGTTCTTGGCGAGATCGCCGACATACTTTTTCACGTAGCCGGCATCGATCTTGACCGTCTCGCCGGAGCGGTCGGGGGCCGCGAACGAGACCTCGTCCAGCACGCGCTCCATCACCGTCTGCAGCCGCCGCGCGCCGATATTTTCCACACTCGAATTCACCGCCACTGCGGTGTCCGCAACGGCATCGATGGCGTCTTCGGAAAATTCCAGGGTTACGCCTTCGGTGCCCATCAGCGCGACGTATTGCTTGATCAGCGAGGCTTCGGGCTCGGTCAGAATCCGTCGCATATCGTCGCGGGTCAGGGGCTTTAATTCGACCCGGATCGGCAGCCGGCCTTGCAGCTCGGGCAGCAGATCGGAAGGCTTCGCGGTGTGGAAGGCGCCTGAGGCGATGAACAGAACGTGATCGGTTTTGACCGAGCCGTGCTTGGTCGCGACGGTGGTGCCTTCGATCAGGGGCAGCAGATCGCGCTGCACGCCCTCACGCGAAACATCGGCGCCGATGCGTCCATCACGCGCGCAAATCTTGTCGATCTCGTCGAGAAAGACGATGCCGTTGTTCTCGACCGCCCTGATGGCCTCCTGGGTAAGCTGCTCGGTATCGAGCAGTTTGTCGGACTCCTCGTTGAGCAGGATGTCGTGAGAATCGTGCACGGTCACGCGACGGGTCTTGGTACGCCCGCCGCCGAGCTTGCCGAAAATGTCGCCGATCGAGATGGCGCCCATTTGCGCCCCGGGCATGCCGGGAATTTCGAACAGCGGCATGCCGCCGGACGATTGCACCTCGATCTCGATCTCCTTGTCGTTGAGTTCGCCGGCCCGCAGCTTGCGGCGGAATGCTTCTTTGGTCGATGCGCTGGCATTGGCGCCGACCAGCGCGTCGATGACGCGGGCCTCGGCGGCCTGCTGGGCTCTGGCGTGGACGTCCTTGCGTTTCCTCTCCCGCGTCAATGCGATGGCGACCTCGACCAGATCGCGGATGATCTGCTCGACATCGCGGCCGACATAGCCGACCTCGGTGAATTTCGTCGCTTCGACTTTGAGGAATGGTGCGCCGGCAAGTTTGGCGAGACGCCGCGAAATCTCGGTCTTGCCGACGCCGGTGGGGCCGATCATAAGAATATTTTTCGGCAGCACTTCTTCGCGCAGCCGCTCGTCGAGCTGAAGCCGGCGCCAGCGGTTGCGCAGCGCGATCGCGACGGCGCGCTTGGCGTCGCCCTGTCCAACAATGAAACGATCGAGCTCGGAGACGATTTCGCGGGGGGAAAAATCACTCATGCGTCACGTACCATCAGGACTGCGCTGCCGTCGGGCGAAGAGTGTAGGAACCAGTCACCATGGGTCAGGCGGCCTTCAACGTTTCGACGGTGACGTTTCTGTTGGTGTAGACACAGATGTCGGCGGCGATGTCGAGCGATCGGCGAACGATCGCCTCGGCGTCGAGCGGTCCGTCGGCGAGCGCCCGGGCGGCGGCGAGCGCATAATTCCCGCCCGAACCGATGCCGACGATCCCGGCTTCCGGCTCAAGCACATCGCCGGTACCGGTGAGCACCAGCGACACATCTTTGTCGGCTACACTCATCATCGCTTCGAGGCGGCGAAGGTAGCGGTCAGTGCGCCAGTCCTTGGCCAGTTCGACGGCGGCGCGCATCAGCTGGCCGCGGTATTGTTCCAGTTTCGATTCCAGGCGTTCGAACAAGGTAAAGGCGTCGGCCGTGGCGCCGGCGAAGCCGCCGATCACCTCGCCGCCGCCAAGACGGCGCACCTTGCGGGCATTGGCTTTGACGATGGTCTGGCCGATCGACACCTGGCCGTCGCCGCCGACGGCGACAACGCCGTCCTTGCGGACAGTCAGGATGGTGGTGCCGTGCCAGAGGGCGGATTGGCCGGATTCGGCGGGTAACATGTGCTGAAAAGCCTTTGTTCAGCGCATGATTTATGACTTGGTGACGGGTATTGCAAATCCGCTGCGAGGACGATGGCGAAGCGGACCAAGCCCTGATAAAAAGCGCCGCGCGCCGCGGAGAGCATGATGCGTAAGGCGTCGGTGAAACGGACTACCAAGGAGACCAGCGTCGAGGTCGCCGTCGATCTCGACGGCGAAGGCCGCGCGTCGATTGCGACCGGCATCGGCTTTCTCGATCACATGCTCGATCTGTTGGCGCGCCATTCGCGGATCGACCGCGACGTCAAGGCCAAGGGCGATCTGCACATCGATCATCATCACACCACCGAGGATGTCGGCATCGCGCTCGGCCAGGCGGTGAAACAGGCGCTCGGCGACATGAAGGGCATCACCCGCTACGCCGACGTCCACGTACCCATGGACGAGGCGCTGACCCGCGTCGCCGTCGATATTTCCGGCCGGCCGTTTCTGGTGTTCAGCGCCGAGTTCGTGCGCGACAAGGTCGGTTCGTTCGATACCGAATTGGTGCAGGAATGGTTCCAGGCCTTCGCCATCAACGCCGCGATGACACTGCATGTGGCAACGCTTTACGGCACCAACGACCATCATATTGCCGAATCGTGCTTCAAGGGTCTGGCACGGGCGCTGCGGGCGGCGGTCGCCGTCGATCCGCGGGCCGCGCATGAGGTGCCTTCGACCAAGGGCACGCTCGGCGGCTGAGCCGCAGGCTGTCCGTTACTGCCGTCGCAGCTGACAACAATGGAATGAGCTATGTCCGTTTACACCGTCCACGAGCCGCCGTTGCGCGCCAGTGAAGCCGCGCCCAACCCGGAGCGCTTTATTTTCGTCCGCGATGGTTTTTACTTCTGGGCGTTTCTGTTTTCGGCGCTGTGGATGTTGTGGCACCGGATGTGGCTGATCTTGCTGGTCTATGTCGCCGTTGTCGCCGGCATCGAAACGGCGCTGCGTTATACCGGGGTGTCCCGGCCGCTGCTTGCGTTTGTCGGCCTGCTGATTGCCTTGTTGGTCGGCATCGAAGCGGCGACGTTGCGGCGCTTTAAGCTGGCGCGGCGCGGCTGGAAGAACGTCGGCGTCATCAGCGGCGATAATCTTGAAGACGCCGAGCGCCGGTTCTTTGACGCCTGGGTCCGCCGCGCTTCGGGGGCGTCTCCGGAACCGTCTGCGGCGCCTCCGGCACCGCCACCGCCGCCGTCTTCACCAATGCCGCGGACGCCTTCGGCGCCCGATGTCATCGGTCTGTTTCCGGAGCCCGGAGTAAGCCGGTGAGCGTCGCGATCGTCGATTACGGATCGGGCAATCTGCACTCGGCGGCGAAAGCCTTCGAACGCGCCGCCCGCGACGCCGGGCTCGATCAACCGATCATCGTGACCAACGATCCGCGCACAGTGGCGTCGGCGGACCGCGTGGTGCTGCCGGGCGTCGGTGC
>VFSW01010801.1_pt1 | contig 12905 bp, 8 predicted proteins | sample 5358111 | NCBI WGS metagenome assembly VFSW01 (sample SAMN11554181, study PRJNA540505) | mine drainage metagenome | isolation source: sediment from site ElyBrook_90M | place: USA: Ely Copper Mine, Vershire, VT | collected 2017 | reverse complement strand
GGCGTGCGCGACGTCGAGGTTGGCCTGGTCTTCGACGCACTTGCCGAGCGTCGACAGCCCGCGACGGAGCGCGGTCTCCTTGACGTCGCGCGCGGTGCGACCCGCCTTGCCGGCGAGGCCCATGTTCGCCTGCGCGTCCCTGAGCTCCTGGTTGAGCACCGTGAGCTCGGCCATCGAGGGGGTGGGATTCTTCAGCAGGGGGTGCTTCGAGCAGGCGTCGATGATGGCCAGCGCGCGGGTGAGCAGATCGGGGACCTTGCTGGGTAGCCGGAGGGCGACGAAGACGCGGTTCTGGCGGCGGGTCACGGCGCGAGCCTAGCAAACACGGGTGCCGTCAGCCCGCAGAGGAACTCGTAGCTGGAAGGCTCGTGATGGAAACCTGCGCACGACCGCAGTAGGAGGAGAGCCCCGTGCTCCCGTACGTCTACGCACCCGATGGCCGGATCTTCGGGATCAGCGCGTTCGGAATCTCCCTCTTCCTCGCCGGGTGGGTAGGCCTGCACTTCGCCGAGCGCATGGCCAAGGCGCGCGGCCACGACGTCGCACTGTTCAACACGGCGATGGCGTGGGTCGTGGCGAGCGGCGTGGTGCTCGGTCACGTGCTCGACGAGGTCTTCTACCACCCCGATCTGCTCGTCGCGCACCCCGTGTCGATCCTCTACCTGAACGCAGGCCAGAGCTCGTGCGGCGGCTTCGTGGGCGCGCTCGGCGGGGCGCTGATGTGGAAGTACTTCGACGTCAGGCGAAAGGGCATGGCTCTTTCGTTCACCCGCCGCCCGCGCCCGCTCGCGCTGCTGCCGGTCGCCGACGTCATCATGGCCAACTTCCCGGCCACCTGGGCGGTCGCTCGCCTCGGCTGCGCGCTCGTGCACGACCACCCCGGTCGCCTGGCGCCCGCCGGCTCCTGGCTGGCGCTCGCCTGGCCCACCGGTCCCGACGACGGAGTCGTTCACACGCTCGGCCCGCTGCGCTGGGTGTTCGGCTCGACGAGTCGCTACGACCCCGGCCTTCTCGAGTGCGTGTTCCTGGTGCTGCTCGCCCTCGCGCTGGCGACGACCCGGCGGCGCCGGATGCCCGAGGGCTTCTACACGGCCGTCGTGTCGCTCACGTACGTGCCCGCTCGCTTCGCGCTCGACTTCCTGCGGGTCGCCGACGTCCCCGAGGCCGACGCCCGGTACGCCTCGCTCACCTTCGCGCAGTGGTTCTGCGTCGCGGTGTTCGCGTTCGGCGTGGTGTTCGTCGCCCGGATGCGGGGGCGATTCTACGAGGCCAGGAAGCGGTTGCGCGCGGGGTCGTTGTAGCGTGGCCAGTCGATGGCGAAGGGCGTGACGCGGCTGACGCCGTCGCGCCAGCGGATGGTGAGCCCCGTCGGCGTCACCTCGCGGTAGTTGCTCGCCTCGGGCAGATCGAGGCTGCTCGCGCCCCCGGCAGAGAACAGGGTGAAGAGGGTCGCGCTGGGGGAGTCGTAGGTAGTGCGGAAGCCCTCGACCACGCGCTCGTGGCCGCGCACCATCACCGTGCAGCCGATGCGCGCGAGGAAGCTGCGCAGCTGCTGCGAGCCGTAGCTGAAGCGGGCGCTGGCCTTCTGCAGCTCGTCGGGGACGACCTCCGTGTCGCTCGGGTCGCTCCACATCATCTGGAAGCGCAGGTCCGGATCGTTGAGCGACGACAGGTCGGTCCACTTCTCGGCGAGCGACGCGTCGCGCGGGACGCCCGCGTGCACGAAGTAGAAGCGGTCGAAGGCGAGGGACGTGGGCAGCGTCTCGAACAGTTGCATGTACTCGCGGAAGTAGGCGTCGTTCGCCACGCCCTGGAGCCCCATCATCCCCTCGGCCGGGCGCACGGGCGCGAGGATGCGCCCCTCGTGTTCGAGGTAGTACTCGTGGTTGCCGCGCAGGAAGTACACGCTGTCGGGCACCGTGACGAACAGCCGCATCGCCATCCGCAGCACCCCGTCGAAGCTGAATCGCCCGCGATCGATGTAGTCGCCGAGCAGCACCAGACGCGTGTCGGGCGTGCCGTCCGGATCGTCGGCGTGCGCCTGCACCTTCGCGAGGAAGTCGGTCTGCATCAGCGCGGCCTTGAGGCACGAGTAGCAGCCGTGCAGGTCGCCCAGGACGATCAGCTCGTACTCGGCGCGCGGATCGGGCGGCAGGACGTACACGTGTCCGTCGAGGAACGGCGGCTGGCCGGCGAACTCGGCGAAGCTCTTCGCGCCCGCGAGCTTCCCCGCGCCCGCCGCGCGCTGCTGCCCGAGCGTGGCGTGGACCTTCTGCACCAGCGCCAGGTCCTGCTCGGCGCTCTTCGTGAAGCTGGCCTTGTCCCGCGGGTACACCCGCTCCTCGCGGGTGAAGAACGGATGGTCGTCGACGCGCGGCACCAGCACCTGCGGCGGCTCGATCTCGATGTGGCGTTCGACGACGGTCTCCGGCCCCGCCTCGATCTCGTCGAGCTCGATGGGCGCCGCCAGCAATCGCTGGAGGTCGTCGCGCAGCCGCTCCTCGCTGGGATGGGCGACCCCGTCGGCCAGCATGAGCTCGTGGACGACCCCGAAGAGGTTCGCGCGCGCCTCGTCGTCGAACGGACGCAGCAGCTCGTAGCAGCGCAGGGCCAGCTTCGCGTACACGAACTGCTCGGTGCTCTCGCCCTCGGCGACCGACTCGGTGAACAGCGCGACGATCTCCTTGTCGATCGCCGCCGCCACGCGCTGAAACTGGGCGGTCACCCGCGCCGTCGCCACCTGCCGCGCGAGCGGGTCGGCCACCGCCTCGAGCATGCGCTGCTCGACCAGCTCGGCGACCTTCTCCTGGACGAAGCGCTTCTCGGACAGGGCGAACTTGCCGTCCATGTGCCCGAAGGCCGTCAGCAGGAACACGATCGCCAGCATCTGCTTCTTCGCGATCGCCGGATCGGAGCTGAACATCGCCATGTCGAGCCTTTTTCGACGGTATCCGTGAGGCCGGCCGGAGTCCACGACGTGGGCGGCCAGACACACCCTTGCGGCTCTGCGGGGACCCGCGACGCGCCAGGTCCGCGTCGCGCCTGCGTTTCACCGACGACGCCTGCGGATGCGCCGCTGGCCCCTGCCTTGCTGAAGGACAGGCGATGGTCGCCACTTCCTTTTCCGCCCTCGAGCCCGCGCGACGGCGCCCGGCAACGCTCCCGAAGAACACGCGTGCGACGGTCGCTGCCGCGAGCCACTCCGTGTACGTCCCGGCCCTCGACGGCATCCGTGCGCTCGCGGTGGCGGCGGTGGTCGCCTACCACCTGCAGGTGCCCGGCTTCGGAGGGGGCCTGCTCGGCGTGAGCGTGTTCTTCACGCTCAGCGGCTACCTCATCACGTCGCTGCTGCTGCGGGAGGTGGCGCAGCACGGGCGAATCGACCTCAAGGCCTTCTGGGGCCGGCGCGCGAGGCGCCTGCTGCCGGCGCTCGTCTTCATGCTGACCGTCGTCGCCCTGACCACGGCCATCGCCCGGCCCGACAAGCTCGTCGCGACGCTCCGCCAGGCGCTCTGCGCTCTCTTCTACGTCGCCAACTGGACCACGATCGCCAGCGGCGACGACTACTTCCAGCGGTTCACCGGTCCGGGGCCGCTCGACCACCTCTGGTCGCTCGCGATCGAGGAGCAGTTCTACGTCGTGTGGCCGCTCGTCGTGTTCGCGTTGCTCTGGCTCGGCGCTCGCGCGCGCCGCGGCCGGTGGCTGCTCGTGGTGGTGACCGTGCTGCTCGCCGCCGCCTCGACGTGGGTCATCGGCCATGTCTACGACCCGAACGCGATGAACAACACGCGTGCCTACGAGGGGACGGACTGCCGGGCCGCAGCGCTCCTGGTCGGCGCCCTGGCAGCGTTCGCGCTGCCGTTCGATCGTGCGGGCGCCGTGTCGCCGCGCCTGCGCCTCGGGCTCGGCGTTCTCGGTGCCCTCGGTCTGTCCGGCGTCGCGCTCTGCATCGCCCTCACCGACGAGTACTCGCCCTTCCTCTACCGGGGGGGCGAGGTCGTGCTGGCCGTGTCGACGGCGCTGTTCGCGATGGCCGCGTCCCACCCCGGGACGCTGGTGGCACGCGCGCTGCGCATCGCGCCGCTCCGCTGGATCGGCGCGCGCTCCTACGGCGTCTACCTCTGGCACCTGCCGGTCGTGGTCTTCATGCCGGAGACGGTGCTCGCGGGCATGCCGGTGGCGCGCGCCGTGATACAGGTGGCGCTCATCGTCTTGCTCGCCGCGGCCTCGTACCGTCTCATCGAAGAGCCCATCCGGCGCCGCGCCCCCGCGCCGCGCCTGGGCGCGATGGTGCTCCTGCCGGTCGCGACGCTGGCGCTGTGCGTGTGGCCTCTCAGCTGCCGGCCCGCGCTGGGCAGTCAGGGGGTGGACTCGGCCGGCATGCCGCGAGAAGCCGAGGCCGAGGCGCCCACAGCCGCGTCCCCGGTGCCGATGCCGACCGTTTCTGCGACGGCCACGGCGGTCGAGGCCAGGCCGCCAGGCGCGCCGATGACCTCGTGCCGCGAGGTGCTCCACGTCGGGGACTCCACGTCGATCGGCCTCGTCTCGAGCCAGATCCTGCCGAGTCTCGACGACCAGATCGGAGCCCGGTACCGCGCGGTGGGGGTCGAGCGCTTCGTGCCGGAGATCGCCGGCGCGCGGAGCATGGTGGAGACGTACAAGGACCAGCCGAACGCCACGCAGGTCGTCCGCCGGCAGCGGGCGAGCGGGTACGGGGGCTGCGTCGTGCTCGCGCTGGGGACCAACGACTCGGCCAACACGGGCGGCGACGTGGAGAGGCTGGGCGCGCGCATCGACGCGATGATGGCGCTCCTCGCGCCCGACCAGCCTGCGCTGTGGACCACCACGAAGACGCTCCGGGATCGCGGTCCCTACCAGAACGACAACACGCAGGGCTGGACGCAGGCGCTCACCCGGGCGTGCACGCGCCACCCCAACATGCGCGTGTACGACTGGGCGAGCGAGGTCAAGGACGAGTGGTTCCTGAAGGACGGCATTCACTACAACAGCGGCGGCTACCGCGAGCGCGGCGCACGCATCGCCGGGGCGCTCGCGCGGGCGTTCCCCAAGGATGGTCCGTCGCCGGCGGCGTGTATGGTCCGCTCCGACTGATCGCCGGCCTGCCGGACGTTTCCGTGCATTGGCCTCGCCCTCGTGGGGGGCTAGGCTGGGTCCATGTCCTCCGCATCCAGTGGACGCTGGCTCGTCTGGCCGCTCACCGTCGGCACCGCGGTGGCGCTCTCGTTCTCCAACGGCTGCAGCAGCGGCGGCTCCTCCGGCGCGGCCGGCGACGGCGGCACCGACGGCTCGAGCGGCGGCTCGGGCGGATCGTCCGGCGGGTCTTCGGGAGGGTCTTCGGGCGGCTCGGGGGGATCGTCCGGCAGCTCCGGCGGGAGCAGCGGGAGCAGCGGTGGGAGCAGCGGCGGGAGCGGCAGCAGCTCCGGAGGCACCAGCGACGGCGGCGTCGTGGGTGACGTCCCGGGCGGCGTGGCCGGGCCCGGCGTCACGGTGCAGGGCTGCGAGATCTTCCCCCCCGACAACCCGTGGAACACGATGATCGACGGGATGGACGTCGCGCTAAACCACACCTACGACGCGAACATCCCCCAGGGCACGCACCTGCACCCCGACTTCGGCGCCTTCTCCACGCAGGGCTACGGCATTCCTTACGAGGTGGTCCCGGCCACGCAGACGTTCCAGGACACGGACTTCACGCTCTACGCGAGCGAGAGCGATCCGGGCCCCAACGGCTGGATCGGCGCCAACCCCGTCACGACCAACGCCGCCATGGGCGAGACCCTGTATCCCTTCTTCACCGGGATGCACATCGAGGGCAACCCGCCCGCGGGCGGTACGCCAGGAAGCCTCAACGGCGACCAGCACGCGCTGGTGATGGTGCAGGGAACCTCCGGCTGCAAGCTGTACGAGGCGTGGCAGTGCGTCGCCGGCGGCGGCCCGCCGTTCCAGTGCGCCAACGGCGCCGTGTGGGACCTCACGTCCAACTCGCTGCGCACGCTCGGCTGGACCAGCGCCGACGCGGCCGGTCTCGCCATCATGCCGGGGCTGGTGCGTCTCGCCGAGGTCAAGGCGGGGGTGATCAACCACGCCATCCGCGTGACCTTCAACGCCATCGCCAAGGACTACATCCTGCCGGCAACGCACGCCGCCGGCAGCCACGCGCTGCCCGACCCGCCCATGGGCCTGCGCCTGCGCCTCAAGTCCACCGTCGACATCTCGTCCTACCACGTCGAATCGAAGGTCATCCTGACGGCCATGAAGAAGTACGGCCTCATGATCGCCGACATCGGATCGGACTGGTACTTCTCGGGCGACAGCAACGACGGATGGCTGGGCAACGCCCAGGACGGCGCCGGAACGATCATGGACGAGCTGTCCACCGACTTCGGTAGCATTCACGGCTCCGACTTCGAGGCGGTCAAGTCGTCGACGACCGCGCAGAACACCGGCCTCTGACGGGCCGCGCGTCGAGCGGGGACGCCGAGGTCTGCCGATGATCATCGTCACGGGCACGAAGCGGTCGGGCACGTCCATGTGGATGCAGATCCTGAGCGCCGCGGGCATCCCCCATTTCGGAAACGCCTTCCCGAAGGACTGGGAGATCACGCTCAAGGAGGCCAACAAGGAGGGCTTCTACGAGTCGTTGCTGCGCACCGGCATCTACTACGCCACCAATCCCCACCCGCGCACCGGCGCCTACTTCTTCCCGGAGCAGGTCGAGGGGCACTGCGTGAAGGTGTTCATCCCGGGCCTCGTGCGCAGCGATCGAGCGTTCATCGGCAAGGTCGTCGCCAGCGTGCGGGAGTGGCGCGAGTACGAGGCCTCGATGCTGCGTCTGTATGCAATCGAGGACGCCGAGCGCGCGAAGGGCAAGCACGGCGACCCCACGCCGCCCGAGCGCATGCCCCCGGCGCTCGAGTGGTGGGTCGAGAACTTCGCCCTGATCCGCGACATCTCGATCCGCCGCTACCCGGTCCACGCGCAGTCGTACGACGGGCTGATGCGAGACCCCGAGCGCGTGATCCGCGACACGATCGCCTGGCTGGGCCGAGGCGACGCGAACGCGGCCCTGGCCACGCCCAAGCCGCAGCACCGCCATTTCGAGCGCCCGGCGTCCGACAGCGTCGAGCCGGCGGTGGCGCAGGTCTTCGACGAGCTCTACGCCGCGATCGACCAGCGCCGGGAGCTGACCGGCGCCCTGCTGCTCGAGCTCGACGAGACCAACCGACGCCTCATGCCGCTGCTCGAGGAGAACGGCCGGCGGGTGATGGCGGACGTGCAACGTCGGCGCGGCAGCACGTAGGAGGGACCAGGACGTTGCCCCTGGAGATGACGGCCTCGACCCTTCGCTACTTCCAGCGGTCTCGTTACGCGCGGGGGTCACTTCTCGGGGTGGTGGCGGCGGTCCTGTGCTTCGTGGCGGTTCCGGCATGTGCCGGGTCCCCTCGCGTAGCGCCCCAGGAGGATGACTCGCCGCCGTGGTGGCTCGACGGGGGTCCCGGTCGCTGCCGACACGTGCCCTACGTCGCGGGCGACTTCTATCGAACGTACGTCCCGTCCGGCTCGCGGTATCTCAACGACCACACGGTCGTTCGGGGTCCCGACGGCACCTGGCACCTGTACGGAATCACCAGCGACTCCGCCGGCGATCCGGAGGCCGAGCACCAGTTTCTCCATGCCACCGCGCCAGCCCTCCTCGGGCCCTGGACGGAACAGCCTGACGCGCTCGTCGCCGACCCTCGCTCGAACGAGAAGGTGCTGTGGGCGCCGTACGTCGTCGAGCCACAGCCAGGGCGCTGGTCTCTCTTCTACTACGCGGACCTGTTGGACGACGACCCGATGCGGGGCCTCCGCCGGGCGGAGAGCACGGACCTGTGGCACTGGCAGCGCGTACCGGCGACGGCGTCGCCGAACGGACGGCCGCCCGGGGGACGCGATCCTTTCGTCCTTCGGAACGGGGATCGCTGGCTTCTGTTCTCGGTCGGGGTGGACGGCGCGTCGCACGGACAGATCCTCTCGAGCGAGAGTCGGGACCCGTCGCTCGACCAGTGGTCCCCCGTGACGCCCGTCATCACGGATCCGATGGCGACCGATCCGTGGCGGCGAGGCAACCTGCAGAGCCCGTTCGTCGTGGTCTATGGCGAGCAGTTCTACTTGTTCGTGACGCGCAAGTCGCCTTCGCCCATCGACTACGTGCGCACCGACGTCTTCTGCTCCGACGACCCTCGCCACTTCGCCTGGCAACCGATCGCCGAGCTGCGGGCGCACGCCGCCGAGATCGTGGTGGACCAAGGGCGGTACTTCATCACGTCCGCGGGCTGGACCAAGGCGGTCGGGGAGAATCACCGCGGCCTTTCGATCGCGCCGCTCGACTGGGCGCCCCCGTGAGGCGCCCGCCCGCCGCGCACTCGCCTACCTGCGCCTCTTTGCTCAGTTGCAGGGCGTGCCGCAGTCGTCGTCGCAGGCCGTGCGCGTGTTGCCCGTCGCGGGCGTGAACACGTTACCGCTCGAGGTGCCTCCGTAGGGCTGCGGGTAGTCGGTCACGTCGAAGCCTACGATGCCGCCCATCGAATAGTGCGAGAACGTGCAGTTGGTCACGGACGGTCCTTGCGGGAAGCTCACACAGGTGCCGGGGGTCGCGGCGGAGCCGTTCAGGAAGAGCTCGGCCCCATCCGCGTAGGCCGAGCCCGGGTTGGCGGCGTAAGAGATCGTGCAGTACGAGAGGCTCGTCGTGCCGAAGGCGCCCGCCGCGGCGGGATCGGCGTCGATCTCGATTCCGCCCCAGTCGCCCGGCTGCGGCGTGGCCTGCGCGGAGGTGAACACGATTGGGGCCGACGTCGTGCCGTTGGCGATGAGCCGCCCGCCAATCGTGACGGGACCGGGTGAGTTGGTCTCGATGACGAGTCCGCACGAGCCGCCGCCCGTGGGCTTGGTGAACTCGATGGTGTTCGGCGCAGCGATCGTCAGCGTGTTCGGCGTCGACTGGCCGCCGACGCCATCGACGAAGATGCCGCACCCGCCGACCTGCGCGAACTGGGACGCATCGAAGATGTACGGGATGGGCAGCGATGGCCACGTCTCGTCGTGCAGGATGATGAGCTGGCCGCCGCCCATGGTGTTCTGTTCCTCCTGGACGAGGCCGATCCCTCCGTCGTGCCCGCTGCTGCCGGTCGTGAGCGTGGTGGGAATGGTGTCGCAGGAGTTGCCGTCGATGACGACGGGGTAGCCGCCGGTCGCCCAGTCCGGGATCGTCAGTTGCCCGGACGACGCGGCGAAGCCCGCGTACGGTCCGAAGAAGACGATGCCGCTTCCGCCGTTGTGGCTGATCGTGAGGTTCGACAGCAGCAGGTGAAGCGGAGTCGAGCTCTCCAGGGGCGACTTCGTTCCCGCGTCGACGTAGATGGAGCCGCGATCGACCGGCGTGTTCAGCAGCGGCGCGAACTGTTGCCCGGCATAGCTCACCGTGGCGTTGCTCAGCGTCGACGTCGCGTCGGCGGTCGGATTGAAGTACACGCCGCCCCAGGCCCCCGCGCTCGGACTTGCCGCGCTCGAGGTCAGGACGATCGGGGAAGCAGCGGTGCCCACCGCCTGCAGCCCGCCGGGGGCCGTGGTGTCCTGGTCCATGCCGATGGACAGGTACGCGCCCGACGCGAAGGCGACCGTGACGCCGGGCTCGATCGTCAGGACCGGATGTTTCGTGGCATCACCCACGAAGACGGGCAAGGGAGCGCTGTACGGGCTGCACGCCTTGGTCAGCGTGAGGTTGGTCGTGACGAACTGCGGCAGCACGCTGTTGCACGCCGTCGCGTCGCCGCCGTCGGACCCCGTCTCGGGTGCGCCCGAGTCGACACCGGCCTCCGTGCTCGTCTCGCTCGTGCCCGAGTCGGAGGGGAACGAGGTCTCCGACGCCCCGCTGTCTTGCGCGCCTGGGCCCCCACTCGAGGACGAGCAACCCGCGCCTATCGCCAGCCAGGACAAGGACACACACGTCAGGACTCGTGAGCTTCGCATCGCAACCCCGCTTTCTGTCTCTTCGACGAAGCCGTACGCCCCATCATTCTCGATGTCGACCGTTCGTGCGGCACGATCGCCCATCTCGGCGGCATGGGCCAAAGTGAGACCATTTTGCGTGAGACAATCGCTCCCGAGAGGGCTCCATGACGTGGGTTGTTGCGCAGCGTGGAACCAACGAGCGGCGGCCGCGTTGTCGCGCCCAATGGTTGGATCGCGCCTGATCCATGCCCCATCAGGCCGGGCATCCATTGCGTCTCCCGCGATGGTCGCCGCTGGGCGCGGCCATTCCAGTGTGGTGCAATGGTTGTAGCAGGGGTGCCCATGCGCCGGATCAGGTTTGCCTCGGTCTTCGCGTTCTCCTCGGTGGCGGTCGCCGTGCTTCACGCCGGCTGCGGATCGAACAACGACACGAGCGGCTTCGTCCCCGGGCCGCCCGACTCCTCGACGGGCGACGCCCTGGGTGGCGACGGCTCCTCGAATGACGGCAGCCTGTTCAGCTCGTGCTCGGGCAGCGGCGCCTGCGACGGCGGCGGAGTGTGCATCTCCGGCAAGTGCTGTCCGGGGTCCGACGTGTGCGGCAGCTCGTGCTGCGGCGGCAGCGAGGTGTGTCTGTTCGACTCGTGCGTGACGCCCGGCGCTCCGTGCCAGACGAGCGACCAGTGCCCGATGGGCCAGTACTGCGAGCCGGCCCTGGGCAACGGCGTCGACGCCGGCGCTCCTCCACCGGACGGCGGCTGCACGTCGGTCGCGTCGAACGGGCGATGCCTGCCCATCCCGTCCTCGTGTCCCGGCGATGCCGGAACCCTGCCCGACGGCGGCTCCTGCCTGGAGCAGTGCGAGTACCACCCGGGCGGGAGCGGAATGCTCAACGCCGCCGTCGAGTGGCAGTGGGGGCCGGTGGCGCAGAGCAACCCGAACAAGACCGACGTCTGGTCCACGCCGACGGTCGGGCGCATGTACGACACGAACTGCGACGGCAAGATCGACACCCTGGACTCGCCGGTCGTCGTCTTCATCTCCGGCGACGTGGGCGGCGTGAACTGCCCGGGCAGCGGCGCCGCCAGCACGTGCGAGAACGGCTCGCTGCGCATGATCAACGGGTCGAGCGGCGCGGAGATCTGGACGCTCGACAAGGCGAGCCCGAGCTCCACCGGCTTCCTCGGATCGGCGCCTGCCCTCGGCGACGTCGACCACGACGGCGTGATGGACGTCGTCACGATGACCGGCGAGGGGTACGTCGTCGTGGTCGATCACCTCGGCAACGTGAAGTGGACCAGCGACAAACCCTACACGCACATGCAGGCGGACACCGGCTGGGGTGGCGGCCTCGCCATCGCCGACATGGACCTCGACGGCTTCCCCGAGATCACGTTCGGCGACACGGTGTGGACCACCAAGGGAGGCGCGGTCACCCGGCGCTTCGTCGGCGGCGCGGGCACCGGTGGCGGATTCGACTCGGAGACCAGCGCACTCAGCGACATGGATCTCGCGCCCAACGGGCACCTCGAGCTGCTGGCCGGAAACACCTGCTACAAGGACGACGGCACCATCCTGTGGAACAAGTCGGGGACGCTGCCCGACGGCTTCCCGGCGGTCGGCGACTTCAACAAGGACGGCAAGCCCGAGGCGGTGCTCGTGGGCAGCGGCAAGGTCTGGGTGCTCGACGGCGCGACGGGCGTGCCGGTCACGTGGCTGTCGGCAGCGACCAATCCGTTCACGCTGCCGGGGACCGGCAGCGGCGGGGCTCCGACCGTCGCCGACTTCGACGGCAACGGGTACCCGGACATCGGCGTCGCACAGGAGAACAAGTACACCGTCCTCAAGCCGGACTCGCAGGCGGGGGCGATCACGCAGCTCTGGTCGATGGACAACCACGACTTCAGCTCGGCAGTGACGGGGTCGACCGTCTTCGACTTCGAAGGCGATGGCATCGCCGAGGTGGTCTACGCGGACGAGTGCTGGCTCTGGGTCTTCAGCGGCCCGACCGGCGCGGTGCGCCTCGCGTACTCGCACTCGTCCTTCACCGGCACCGAGGCCGCGATGCTCGCCGACATCAACGGCGACGGCCACGCCGACATGCTCATCCCGTCCAACGGCGTGAACATGGGCACCGGCGGCTGGGACTGCGACGAGTACGCGACCACCAAGACCATGAACGGCGTGCACTGGAAGCCGGGCCCGGGCACCGCGCCCGACGACTGGTACCGCGGCCTCGTCGCCCTCGGCGACAGCGCCAACTCGTGGGTCGGCACGCGCACGCTGTGGACCGAGCACACCTACCACGTGTCCAACGTGTGCGACGACACCGACACGGCCTGCCCGTCGCCCAACGTCTACGGCTCCATCCCGACACCCGAGCCGGAGAACTGGACGCTGCCCTGGCTCAACGACTTCCGCCAGAACGTGCAGGACAGGGGCATCTTCAACGCGCCCGACGCGGTCGTCGCGCTCGCGGTCGACTGCGCGACCCCGCCCACCGCGACCGTCGCCGTTCGCAACATCGGCCAGGCCGGCTTGCCCTCGGGCGTCGAGGCCGACGTCTACCTGGCGTCCGGCAACACCAAGGTCGGCGCCGTGACGACGACCTACCCGCTGCTGCCGGGCCAGACGCAATCGCTGACCGTCAAGCTCTCGGCTCCTGCCACGGGATCGGGGACGTACTACGCGCAGATCTACAACGACCCGATGATGCCCAAGTTCCACGAGTGCAACACCACGAACGACACGAGCCCGGACCAGATGGCGCACTGCGCGCAGTAGCTGCACAGTCACGGTGACGGTGCGGTCGAGCTGCGCCGTGCGGGCTCACGGCATTCGTTATGCACCCACGACGGAGGGAAAGCGGAAACCAGGGAGAGAAGCCATGATGCAGT
>VFSW01010800.1_pt1 | contig 12906 bp, 12 predicted proteins | sample 5358111 | NCBI WGS metagenome assembly VFSW01 (sample SAMN11554181, study PRJNA540505) | mine drainage metagenome | isolation source: sediment from site ElyBrook_90M | place: USA: Ely Copper Mine, Vershire, VT | collected 2017 | reverse complement strand
CCCGGCGGCCGCGGGCCGCGCCTGACGGCCAGGCACGCGCCGTACACGCGGCGCAGCGCCGCCGCGGCGGCGGTGGCGAGCAGCCCGCGGTCGGCGCCGGCGCAGAAGGACGGGCCGGCCCCGGTGACCACCACCGAGCCGATACCCGGGTCGCCGGCCAGAGCGGCGACGGCGGCCTCGATCTCGTCGGCCATCGCCAGCGTGATCGCGTTGCGGTGGTCCGGATCGTCGAGGGTCAGCAGCCCTATACCGTCGCGATTCTCGACCGAGACAACCGCCATTGGCACCTCCGGGAGCGGGTCGTTACCCGTCAAGTATTGCGCTTGAATTGAATCTGGCGCAAGATTAGCCTAATTCGACCGATGGGGGTGGGGAGCAACGTGGAAGGGCTGACCGAGGACGCGCTCAAGCGCCGCCTTGCTGCTCGCGGGGCGGTCGTCCCGGACGGCCGGACGGTCACGGACGCCGACGCGGCCGCCCGCGCGGCCGCCGAACTGGGCGGACCGGTGATGATCAAAGCCCTGGTCGCGCTGAAAGACCGGGCCAAGCTCGGCCTCGTGCTGCGGGCCGAGGGCGGCGATGCCGCGCGGGCCGCCGCTGCGCGGCTGTTCGCCTGGCCCGGCCCCCCGCCGGTGACGGCCGTGCTGGTGGAGCGGCTGGCGGCACCGGGCGACGAGTACTACCTCGCCGCCGCCTTCGACCACGTCCGCGGCGAGCCGGTGCTGCTTATCGGGTCCGGCGGCTCGGGTGTCGAGCACCGGGACGAGAAGCCGCGCACGGTCGCGGTGACCATGGACGGTGTCGGGCCGGACGGGTCGGTGCCGCCCGTACTTGAGCCGGTCGTGACGGCCCTGCTGGCCGAGTTCTTCGCCCTGCGGGCGCAGCTGGTGGAACTCAATCCGGTGCGGGTGGTGGACCAGACGGCGATCATCCTGGACGCCAAGGCGGTACTCGACCCGGCGGTGCCCACGCCCGCGGACGCGATCGAGGTGACCCCCGAGGACGCGGTTGGGGCCGCGCTGCGGGCCGAGGCCGAGGCGATCAAGGGCGGCACCGAAGTGCGCTTCGGACGCCTAGACGGTGATGTCGGCCTGGTATCGGCCGGCGGAGGAGTGCTCGCCGTCGTGCACGACGCGCTGCGGCGCCGCGGGCTGCGGCCCGCCAACTTCGCCGACGTGTCGGGTGGCAGCGCGACGACGCCCCTGCTCGGCTCCGTGGCCCGCGAGGTCGTCAAGCTCCGTCCGCGCGGTGTGCTGGTGGTCACCGGCATCACCTCGAGCGTGTCGGTCGAGGAGTTCGCGAGCACGATGGCGGTAGAACTGGCCCCGCTCGCCCGCCTCGACCCGCCTCCGCCGATCGTCGCCCGGATGGCCGGCACGGGGGAGGACCAGGCTGCCCGCACCCTGTCGGCGCTGCCCAACTGCCGCACGGTGGGCAAGGACGTCACCGTGGACGAAGCGGTGGACCTGCTCGCCGACCTGATGGAGAAGGTCTGACATGGGCATCCTCCTCGACGAGAACACCGCCGTGGCCGTCGTCGGCATCACCGGGGGCCGGGCCCGGGTGGACACCGCCCGCAACCTCGCGTACGGCACCAACATCGTCTGCGGGGTCGCGCCGGGGCGCGGCGGTCAGGCGGTCGCCGGCGTTCCCGTCTACGACTCGTGCATGCTCGCGGCGCAGCACCACCGGATCGACGCGGTGGTCGCCTACCTGCCCCCCGCGGCCTACGTCAGCGCCATGCGGGACGTGCTGGCGGTCCGCCCGTCGTGGGCGCATGTCGTCACCGAGGGCATCCCGCTGCACGACAACGTGCGGATCCTGAACGAGGCGCGGGCGGCCGGAGTCCGCATCGTGGGCCCGAACACCAGCGGGATCATCACGCCCGGACACGCCAAGGTGGGCTTCCTCGCGCACGCGGCGTGGATGATCAGCCCCGGCCGGGTCGGCATTCTGTCCCGTTCGGGCGGTTTCACCCACGACCTCGCCTACCTCGTCACCCAGAGCGGCCTCGGTGTCTCGACCGCGATTCCGATCGGCGGTGACCCGGTGGCCGGGCAATCGTTCGCCGACCTGCTGCAGCTGTTCGAAGCCGACGACGGCACCGACGCCACCGTCATCTACGGCGAAGCCGGGCCGGCCGTCGAGGCCGAGGTGGCCGAGCGCGTGCGGGCAGGGACGATCCGCAAGCCGGTCGTCGCGCTGATCAGCGGCGATTTCCTGGATGACTTCGCCGCGGGCACCGTCTTCGGGCACGCGGGCGCGTTCCTCGACGGGCCGGAGACCCGGGCCGCGGCCAAGCGGGCGATGCTGCGCGAGGCCGGCGTCCACGTCATCGACTCGCCCCCCCAGTTCGCCGAGCGCCTGCAGCGGGCCGTGGTGTCGCGTTCCGCTTGTCGACGCCCGGGCGCAGGCCGAGTTTCGCGAGCGGGTGCGGCGCTGGCTCAACGAGGTGACGGTGCCGCGCGCCCCGGGCACGGCCGACCGCGCCGACACCGCCGAGCAAGTCGAGGCCGGACGGCAGTGGCAGCGCCGCAAGCAGGCGGCCGGCTTCGGCGGCCTCACCTGGCCGGCCGCGTTCGGCGGCCAGGGGCGCGACGCGATCGACCAGATCATCTGGGATCAGGAGGCGTCGGCGTTCGACGTCGCCGAAGAGGCCTTCATCGTCAGCACGATGCTGGCCGGCCCGACGATCATCGACGTCGGCCGCCCCGAGCAGCGCGGCCGCTTCCTGCCGCCCATCCTGGCGGGCGATGCCGTGTGGTGCCAGCTGTTCAGTGAACCGTCGGCCGGGTCGGACCTTGCGGCCGTGCGCACCCGCGCGGTGCCCGACGGCGATGACTGGGTGGTCGACGGCCAGAAGGTCTGGAGCTCCGGAGCGCACTACGCCGACTGGGCGCTTCTGCTCGCGCGCACTGATCCGGACGCCGGCAAGCACGCCGGGCTATCGATGTTCGCCCTCGACATGCGCACGCCCGGTATCACCGTCCGTTCCATCAAGCAGATCACCGGGGCCGAGCACTTCAACGAGGTGTTCCTCGACGCAGTCCGCGTCCCGGCGGGCAACCTGCTGGGCGGCGCCGGGAACGGCTGGCCGGTCGCCCGCGCCACCCTCGGCCACGAGCGGCTGGGGCTGATTCACCGCCGCCGGGTGGACGTGGCCGACTTCATCGAACTGGCCCGCCGCCAGCTCGGAGCCGACCTGGCCACCGCGGACGCCGGCCAGCGCCGCCAGGTAGCCGACATCTGCATGCGGGCAGAGGCGCTGCGGCTGCTCAACGAGCGCATCGTCGCCGCCGTCGCGGCCGGCGTCGCCCCCGGCCCGGAAGCCTCGGTGGGCAAGATCGCCGGTGCCCGCCTGCTCAACGACATGGGCAGGTTCACCACCGAACTGCTCGGCGCCGGCGGCCTGCTCGACGGGCCGGACACGGATGACGGCGGGCGGTGGCAGTACGCCTTCCTGGACGCCACCGCGCGGCGCATCGCCGGCGGATCCGACGAGATCCAGCGCAACATCATCGCCGAGCGGGTGCTCGGGATGCCCCGTGACCCTGTTCGTCCATCCGATCGAACCGCTAAGAAGGAGCAGGCGTGACCGACCGCGTTGCAGTGGTAACCGGGGCCGGGCGCGGCATCGGCCGTGCGATCGCCCTGGAGCTGGCCGCATCGGGCTGGGCCGTGGTCGTCAACGACCTCGGCAGCGGCCCGGAAGGCACCGGCTCGGACAGCGCCCCCGGCCAGGAGGTAGTCGAGGAGATCCGCGCGTCCGGCGGCGCGGCCGTGCTGAATGACGCCGACGTGAGCGACTGGGACGCAGCCCAGAGCCTGGTCGAGACCGCGACCCGCGAGTTCGGGCGGATCGACGGCATCGTGAACAGCGCCGGCATCCTCCGCGACACCATCTTCCACCGGCTGACCGAGCGGGACTGGGACGCCGTGATCAACGTGCACCTGAAAGGCAGCTTCAACGTCAGCCGCGCGGCCGCCCCGGTCTTCCGGGAACAAGGCAGCGGCGCCTACGTGCACATGACGTCCACGGCAGGCCTGATCGGCAACCTCGCCCAGGCCAACTACGCGTCCGCCAAGCTCGGCATCGTTGGCCTCTCCCGGTCGATCGCGCTGGACCTGGCGCGGTTCGGCGTGCGTTCCAACGCCGTCGCGCCGTTCGCCTGGAGCCGACTGATCGGCACCTTGCCGGAGAACACCGAGGCGGAACGGGCGCGGGTCGCGAAGTTCCGCAGCATGACCCCGGAGCAGGTCGCGCCCCTGGCCGCGTACCTGCTGAGCGACCGGGCAACGGACGTGACCGGGCAGATCTTCGTCGTCCGGCGCAACGAGATCATGCTGATGAGCCAGCCCCGCCCGATCCGCACGCTGCACCGCAGCGACGGCTGGAACCAGCAGGACCTGGCCGACCAGTTGGTCCCGGCGCTGCGCAGCAGCTTCGTTCCGCTCGAACGCTCGCCCGACGTGTTCTCCTGGGATCCGGTGTGAGGGGCGGACGCGGATGACGATCAACGTAGACAAGCTGCTCGCCTGGGAGTTCCCGGTCACCGAGCATCGCTACACGGAAAAGGACGCGATCCTCTACGCGCTGGGCGTCGGGCTGGGCACGGACCCGACCGACGAGCACGAGCTGCGCTACGTCTACGAACGCGAGCTGTCGGTTCTGCCGACCCTCGCGGCCGTCATCGGCCACCCGGGACCGTGGTACGCCGATCCCGGCACCGGCATCGACTGGGTCCACGTCCTGCACGGCGAGCAGTCGGCGACCTGGCACGCACCGCTCGCGCCGGCCGATACGCTCACCTGCCGCACGGAGGTGACCGACGTGGAGGACAAAGGCCCCGGCCGGGGCGCGCTTGTCCGCTGGCGGCGGAGCCTGCGCCGCGGATCGGACGGGGCGCCGGTGGCGACACTCGACAGCGTCCTGTTCTGCCGCGCAGATGGCGGCTTCGGCGGCGCGCCGCGACCGAAGACGGTGGCGGCCGAGTGGCCGGACACCGCGCCGGCGCTGACGGTCACCCGGCGGCTGTCATCGCGGGCGGGGCTGATCTACCGGCTCAGCGGCGACCTCAACCCGGTCCACGTCGACCCCGAGGTGGCCAGGCAGGCAGGCTTCGAGCGGCCTATTCTGCATGGCCTGTGCACGTTCGCGGGCGCCGCCTGGGCGCTGGTCACCGGGGCAGCCAAGGGCGATCCGGCCGGGCTGCGCTCGATGCGCGCCCGCTTCCGCGCTCCGGTCTATCCCGGGGAGACGCTGCGCACCGAGATCTGGCCGGCCGCCGGCGGGGTCAGGTTCCGGACGAGCAGCGTGGAACGCAACCTGTTGGTGCTCGACTCCGGGTCGGCTGACATCGTGGAAGGTGCCGCATGACCGAGGCTGATGATGAGCTGACGTTCGCTGTCGATGACCGTGGCGTCGCCACCATCCGGCTGTGCCGACCCCACGCGCTGAACGCGCTGACGTCGCGAATGTCCGATGACCTGCTGCCCAGCGCCTGCGCCCAGGCAACGAAGGATCCCGACGTCCGCGTGGTGGTGATCACTGGCAGCGGGCGCGGGTTCTGCTCGGGGGCCGATGTCGAAGCGCGGATCCCCGAGGTCACCTCCAACAGCGACGCGACCGCACTCGAGCGGCCGATCGGGAACTTCGCGGCGGCCGTCTGGGCGGTACCGAAGCCGGTGATCGCCGCGGTCAACGGCGTCGCCGCGGGCGGGGGAATGGCGCTGGCGGCCCTGGCTGACTTCCGGATCGTGGCCAGCTCGGCCATCTTCGTCCCCGCGTTCATCCGCCGCGGCCTGATGCCCGACAGCGGGCTCACCTATACGCTCCCGCGGATCGTCGGCACCCGCGAGGCGACCCGGCTGCTAATGACGGACACGCAGGTCGACGCCGAGGAAGCGCTCCGCCTTGGCCTGGCCGATCAGGTCGTGCCTGACGATGCGTTCAGCCAGGCGGTGTCGGATTTCGCTGGCGTCCTCGCCTCCGGCCCGTCGGTGGCGCTCTCCTTCACCAAGCGGGCGCTGGCGCAGTCGGCCCGGTCCACCTTCAGCAGCCAGCTCGAGTTCGAAAGCTGGGGACAGCACGTGTGCTTCAAGACCAAAGACTTCGATGAGGGGATTACCGCTTTCCGTAATCACCGCGAGCCAAAGTTCACGGGACGGTGAGCATGAACGACAAGTACGAGGACATCCTGTACACCGAGGCAGCCGGGGTGGCGACGCTCACGATCAACCGCCCCGAGGTGCTCAACGCGATGCGGCTGGTAACCATCGCTGAGCTGACCGCTGCCTTCCACCGGGCCGACGCGAACCAGTCGGTTGGCGTGATCGTGCTGCGCGGGGCGGGGGACCGGGCCTTCTGCGTCGGCGGCGACCAGAAGACGATGGTGTCAAGTCTCGACGGGCCGGGCTGGCGGGTGCTGGCCCGCGCGCTGCGCGAATTGTTCGCGACCATGCGCGGGACCGCTAAGCCGGTGATCGCCGCCGTGCGCGGCTGGTGCATCGGCGGAGGTCATGAGCTGCACTGCTTCGCCGACCTGACGATCGCCGACGAGAGCGCGCGATTCGGCCAGGTCGGTGCCCGGGTGGGCGGGGCGCCGATTTTCGTCACCCGGCTGCTGCCGCGCATAGTCGGTGAGAAACCAGCGCGAGAGATGCTGCTGTTGTGCGAGCAGTACTCGGCCGAGCAGGCACTCGCGATGGGCCTTATCAACAAGGTGGTGCCCAGCGCTGAGTTTGACGACGCGGTGGACCGGCTCTGCGCCGACCTGCTGGCGAAGAGCCCCACCATCCTGCGCACGCTGAAGCTGGCCGTCAGCGCCGACGACGTCCTCGGCGACGATGTGGTTCCGATGGTGGTCGAGTCGCTCGTGCCGTTCTTCGGTTCAGCGGAGCAGCGCGAGGCGACGACGGCGTTCAGCGAACGGCGGGCGCCCGACTTCAGCGCGTTCAGGAGCGAGTCATGACCGCCGACGACGTGCTTTCGTCCGGAGGGAACGCGGGTGCCCGGGTCAGCGGGCCGCTGAACGGCGTGCGGGTGATCGCGTTCGAGCACGCCTGGGCGGGCCCGTACGGGACCATGATGCTGGCCGACATGGGCGCGGATGTCGTCAAGGTCGAGCCGCCGGGGCTCGGCGATCACGTGCGGGCCTGGACGCGCAACGACCTCGAGGGGCTAAGCCCGCACTTCCTCTCGGTCAACCGCAATAAGCGCTCGATCGTGCTCGACCTCAAGAACGAGGAAGGACTGCGGCTGGCCCGCGAGCTGATCGCGCAGGCGAACGTGGTCGTCGAGAACTTCTCGCCCGGCACTATGGACTCGCTCGGGCTCGGCTACGACGCGGTGCGGGAGATCAAGCCGGACATCATCTTCTGCTCGGTGAGCGGGTTCGGCGGAACCGGGCCGTACCAGCGGCGCCGCGCGTACGACCTGCTTATCCAGGCGGAAGGCGGCCTGATGTCGGTGACCGGCGGCCAGGACGGTTCTGTCGCCAAGGTGGGCGCTCCCGTCGTCGACATCATGGCCGCCATGGTGGCTGCCTTCGCGGTGGTCAGCGCGGTGCGCGAGCAGGAGCACCAGGGCCGCGGCCGTCACATCGACCTGTCCATGCTGGACGTCGCCGCATCGGTGATGGCGTTCAACATATTCAGCTACGGCATCTCGCAGGAGATGCCCCGCCCGCTCGGGACGGCCCATCCGCTCCTCGCTCCCTACGAGGTATTCCAGACGAGGACCGGCCCGGTCGCGGTCGCCATCTTGACCGAGGCGCACTGGGCGACGTTCTGCCGGGTGATCGAACGCCCCGACTTGCAGCACCGGCCGGAGTTCGCGCTCGCCCCGATGCGGGTCGGCAATCGTGAGGCGCTCAACCACGAGCTGAGGCCGGTGTTCGCCGAGTGGGATCAGCACGAGCTGGTCGACACCCTGGTCGCCGCCGGGCTGGCCTGCGCGCAGGTCAACAATGTCGCCAACCTGCTCGACCACCCGCAGCTGCGCGAGCGCAATTTCTTTACCGACTGGAAGTTCGGCGAGCACAGCCTGGTCGCGCCCGGCGCCCCGTGGCGGATGGGCGCCGAGCCCCCGCCCGAGCCGGACACGCTGCCGGCGATCCGGCCCGGCATGCACGTCGAGTCGGTCCTGCGGGACTGGTGCGGGATCGGCGACGACGGCACCGAGCAGCTGCGTGCGTCCGGAGCGCTCGGGTGAACGCCGTCGGAATCAGCGCCGCCGCCCGGTACCTGCCCTGGTTCCGGCTGACGGCCGAAGAGATCGCGCGTACCCAACGGCGCCCGGCGCCGCGGCGGGCGGTAGAGCGCCGGCTGGCGGGCTACGACGAGGACGCCCTGACCATGGCCGTGGCCGCGGCCCGGCTGCTGCCGGCTGAGGCACTCGACGGGGTCGAGCGGCTGCTCTTCGCTACGACCACGCCGCCGTACCTGGTGAAGAACAACGCCAGCGCCGCGCATGCCGCACTCGGGTTGGCCGAGACGGTGCCGGCGTTTGACGCGGGCAGTGCGCTGCGCTCCTCGTTCGGCGCCATCCTGGGTGCCGCCGACGGGTCGCTGCTGCTGACGGGCGATGTGAACACCGCCCGGCCAGGGGCGGCGACGGAGCTGAGCCACGGCGATGCCGGCGTTGCCCTGCTATTCGGCCCGGCCGAGGACAGCATCGCCGAACTGGTCGACTCCGCGTCGGTCACCGACGAGGTGCTCGACCACTGGCGGTTGCCGTCGGAAGCCACGCTGCAGGCCTCGGAGGACCGTTTCCCGGTGTCCCGGCTGCTGCCCGCCGTCGACCGGGCGCTGGCCAAGCTATCGATCGACACGGTCGAGCATGTCATTGTCAGTGCCCCGTCGTCGCGGGTAGCGGCGGCGGCCGGCCAGCGGGCGGGCGCGCTCGGGCCGGTGAGCTCGGTCGCGGGTATCGGCTTCGCCGGCAGTGCCGACCTTCCACTGCAACTGTGCAACGTGCTGGCGCTGGCCCAGCCAGGCGACCGTATCCTCGCACTCAGCGTCGCCGACGGCTGCGACGCGCTGGTGCTGCGGTGCACGCAGCGGCTGGCCGTCCGCCGCCCGTCCGCGGCCAGGCAGAGCGGTGACGGCGTCGCGGCGACTTACCTCGACGCGCTCGCCTGGCGCGGGCTGGTGCACCGCGAGCCGCCCCGGCGGCCCGAGCCGGCCCCCGTCAGTCCCGCCGTGGCCGCCCGGCGGACGGAGTGGAAGTACGCACTGCACGGTTCGCGGTGCGGCTCGTGCGGTGCCGTCGCCACGCCGCCGCAGCGCGTCTGCCTGCGGTGCCGGTCCACCGACACCACCGAGCGGGTCGACCTCAGCCGGCTGTCGGCGACCATCCGCACGTACTCGGTGGACCGGCTCGCTTACAGCCCCAACCCGCCCATGATCGCCGCGATCGTCGACTTCGACGGCGGCGGGCGGCTTGAAGTCGAGCTGACCGACACCGCCGGCGCCCTCGCCGTCGGCAACCGCGTCCAGATGACTTTCCGGCTGCGCCACTCGAGCGGCGGGATCCACAACTACGCATGGAAAGCGATACCGGAGGGCACCAGACATGGCTAGGCACGGAATCCGTGACAAGGTCGCGATCGTCGGCATGGGTTGCACGCGGTTCGGCGAGCTGTGGGACTACTCGACCGAGGACATGCTCGTCGAGGCGGTCACCGACTGCCTCACCAGCGCGGGGGCCAGCGCGCAGGACGTCGACGCCTACTGGCTCGGCACGATGGACTCGGGCTACTCGGGCCTCACCCTGTCGACCGCGCTGAAAACCGAGAACCGGCCGGTGACCCGGGTGGAGAACCTGTGCGCGTCCGGGTCGGAGTCGCTGCGGGCGGCCGTGTACGCGGTCGCCTCCGGCGCCTACGACTGCGCGATGGCCGTCGGCGTGGAGAAGCTGAAGGACTCCGGCTTCGCCGGGCTGGTCCGCCGCTACCCGCCCGACGACGGAACCGCGGCGGAAACGTCGGCGCCGGCCGCGTTCTCCTATCTCGCGCCCGCCTACATGGACGCCTACGGACTCGATGAGCCGACCATGCGCAAGGTGCTCAGCCACATTGCCGCCAAGAACCACGCGAACGGCGCCAGGAACCCGCGGGCGCAGTTCCGCACCGCGATCTCCGCGGATGCCGTCAGCTCGTCGCCCATCGTCGCCGGGTCGCTCGGCGTGCTTGACTGCTCCGGCGTGGCCGACGGCGCGGCGGCCGCTCTCGTCGTCCGGGCGCAGGACGCGCACAAGTACACCGACCGGCCCATGTACGTCAAAGCCCTTGCCCTGGTGAGCGGCAGCGGAACCGCGATCCTCGACGAGCAGGCCTCCTTCGTGACGTTCCCCGAAGTCACCGCGTGCGCCGCCGACGCTTATGCGCAGGCGGGGATCACCGACCCCCGCGCGCAGGTCTCGCTGGCCGAGGTGCATGACTGCTTCACCCCGACCGAGCTTGTGCTCATGGAGGACCTGGGCTTCTCACCGCGGGGGACCGCCTGGCGCGACGTGCTCGGCGGGGTCTTCGATCACGACGGCGCGCTGCCCGTGAACATCGACGGCGGCCTCAAGTCGTTCGGGCACCCGATCGGCGCCACCGGCCTGCGGATGATGTTCGAGTGCTGGCTGCAGTTCCGGGGTGAGGCAGGCGAGCGCCAGCTGCCCGGGCCGACCCTCGGCCTGACGCATAATCTGGGCGGGCGCCCGGGCAGCTGCGTGTGCTTCGTCGGCATCGTCGGCAGCGAGCTGTCGTGACCGGGCAGGATGTTCCCGCTGAGCCTGGCTGGTCGCTCGACGGCCGGGTCGCGATCGTCACCGGCGCCGCCGGCGGCATCGGCGCCGAGGTCGCCAAGGCGCTCGCCGCCCAGGGCGCCGCGGTCGTCGTCAATGACATCGGCGCCACCCTGGAGGGTGCCGGCCGCAGCGACCAGGCGGCGCAGCGGGTCGTCAGCCAGATCGAGGCGGCGGGCGGCACCGCCGTGGCCAACGTCGGCGACGTGAGCGACTCCGCCGAGGCCCGCGGCATCATCGACGCGGCCGTGGGTGCCTACGGCCGCCTGGATGTCCTCGTCAACACGGCCGGCATCATCCGCGACCGGATGATCTTCAACATGCCGGAGGAAGACTGGGACGCGGTCATCCGCGTCCACCTCAAGGGCACCTTCAACACCACCCACTTCGCGTCGCGGTACTGGCGGGCTAACCGGGGCGGCTCGTACCGGCTGCTGAACTTCGTATCGGGCGCCGGGTTGTTCGGCGCGCCCGGACAGCCGAGCTACGCGGCCGCGAAGATGGGCATCGTCGGGCTCACCCAGTCGTGCGGCAACGCCCTGGCCCGGTACGGCGGGACGTCGGTGGCGGTATCGCCGGGCGCCGCCCCCCGGCGGGCCGGCGCGGGGCCGGCCGCCCGGGCGGCGCAGGTCGGCATCAGGGACGATGACGAGATGTCGCCCGCCAACGTCGCACCCGGCGTCGCCTACCTGGCCGGGCCGCGCTCGGACTGGCTCAACGGCTGCACCGTCGGCCTGCGCGGCTACCGGCTGATCCTCTACACCCCGTTCGAGGTCAGCCGGGAGATCGTGGCCCGCGAGCCGTGGACGCCGCGCACGGCGGGCGAGGCAATGGAGTCGGTCTTCCGGCCGGCGCTGGACCGGCGCAACATGTTCGAGGACCAGACCAAGTGAAGCGGGACGAAGAGGTAGCGATTGTCGGTGCCTACGAGCACCCGGACCGCCTGATACCTGACTACAGCCCGCTGCAGCTGCAGGCGATCGCCGCGGCCGAAGCGCTCGCCGATGCCGGGCTCACCGGCCGGGACGTCGACGCGATCTACAGCGCGCTCGACGGCGGGCTGACCAGCCGGCTGGCCCTGGCCGAGTACCTCGGGGTCACCCCGGCGACGGTCGACACCACCATGGTGGGCGGCGCGTCCTTTGAGTTTCACGTGGCCCACGCCCGCAGCGCGATCCGGGCGGGCAAATGCCAGGTTGCCCTCATCACCTACGGGGCGACCAACCGCAGCGCGGCCGTGCGCCTCGGGACCGGCGCCGCGCCGCAGTACGGCAACGACAACCCGGCCGAGAACATGGAGGCGCCCTGGGGCGCCACCCTGGTTGCCAACTACGCGCTGGTGGCGATGCGGCACATGCACGAATTCGGGACGACCCCCGAGCAGCTGGCCGAGATATCGGTGGCGACCCGGGCCCATGCGCTCCGCAACCCGGCCGCGGTGGCGGCCATGGAGGCACTCAGGTTCAAGGAGCGCGGCGAGATCACCGTGGACGACGTGGTGTCGTCGCCGGTGATCGCCGACCCGCTGCACAAGCTCGAGTGCTGCATGGTGTCCGACGGCGCGGGCGCGGTGGTGCTCACGTCCGCCACGGTCGCCCGCTCGACCAGGTACCGGCCGGTGTGGGTACTCGGAACCGGCGAAGCGGTCGGGTACAGCACCAACGGCGGCGACATCTGCGCGACCGCCGCATCACGGTCCGGGCCGATTGCCTTCGGTGAAGCGGGCATACGGCCGGAGGAAGTGGACATCGCGATGATCTACGACTCGTTCACGATCACCGTCCTCACCGCGCTCGAGGGGCTCGGCTTCTGCGGACGCGGGGAGGGCGGAGCCTACGCGGAAGGCGGCCGGCTGCGCTGGGACCGTCCGGGCGGGCCCGCGCTCAACACCGACGGCGGCGGACTGTTCTCCAACCACCCCGGCATGCGCGGGGTCTTCCTGCTGGTCGAGGCGGTCCGCCAGCTGCGCGGCCAGTCGACCGCGCAGGTGCCTGACGCCAAGATCGCCGTCGCGCACGGAAACGGCGGCATGCTCGGCTCGCGCCACGGCGCGGGCACGGTGCTGCTGGGGGTGGCCTGACATGGACCAGGCCACGACGCCGCAGCCCGAC
>VFSW01010798.1_pt1 | contig 12907 bp, 10 predicted proteins | sample 5358111 | NCBI WGS metagenome assembly VFSW01 (sample SAMN11554181, study PRJNA540505) | mine drainage metagenome | isolation source: sediment from site ElyBrook_90M | place: USA: Ely Copper Mine, Vershire, VT | collected 2017 | reverse complement strand
GAGATGGACGGATTCCTCCAGCGTTTCCGCCAGTTCCCGTGTGGGCCTGGAAGCGGCCCGCACGAGGCCCTCGACCGGCGAATGGGTATGGGACAACTCGAAGAGCTTGAGGCTCAGGCTGTAGCGGCCGGATGCGAGGTCGCGAATCACGTATCCTCGCGTATCCAGCCGCGTTAGTAAGCGAAACAGCCCGCTTGGGGCGTAGTTCAGCGTTCGGGCCAGTTCGGTGAGCGATTGCGGCGCCGGACTGGCCGAGAGCGCTTCCAACACGTCGAGTCCGCGGTCCAGGGCGGGCACCGCATACCTCGGGGAGGATTTCGGCTTAGCGGTGGTCGAGCGGGCCATTCTTCGATTCTATCTGGTAAAACTCTTTTTTTTGACAAAAACTCATTCGACACAGTATAATTGCCTCAATCTGATGGCGAATTCGAGCCGGTCGATCGTGATCATCGGCGCCGGAGGCATTGTGCGGGACGCGCACCTGCCGGCTTACTCCAAAGCTGGTTTCCGTGTGGCCTCGCTCTGTGACCTCGTGCCGTCGAAAGCCAGGGAACTGGCGGACCGTTTCTGCATCGCTCGCGCCGCCGCGGACGTTCGGGAGGCGGTAGCGACCGCACCCCCCAGCGCTATCTTCGACATCGCGGTGCCAGCCGCTGCTTTGATGCGCGTTTTGAACGAACTGCCGGATGGAGCCGCGGTGCTGATCCAGAAACCGCTGGGCGAGAATCTGGCACAGGCACGGGCCATCCGCGAACTCTGCCGGGCGAAACATCTCACCGCCGCCGTGAATTTCCAACTGAGGTTTGCCCCCGCGGTGGAAGCGGCACGCACGCTGATCGGGCAAGGCCGGATCGGCACGTTGACCGACATCGAGGTGCGCGTCACCTGCTATACGCCCTGGGAGATGTGGCCGTTTCTCGAGAACGCACCGCGCGTCGAGATCCTTTACCACTCGGTGCATCACGTGGACCTGATCCGGTCCTTCTGCGGCGACCCCTCGGCGGTTTATGCCAAGACGCTGAAGCACCCGCGCGCCCCGAAACTGGCTTCCACGCGCTCGACCATCATTCTTGACTACGGCGATTCCGTTCGCGCCAACATCACCGCCAACCATGCCCATGCCTACGGACCCAGACACCAGGAGAGCTACATCAAATGGGAAGGCACCGCTGGCGCAATCAAAACCAAGATGGGCGTGCTGCTAGATTACCCGCGCGGGATGGCAGACGAATTCGAGTATGTGGAACTCAACGGCTCGAACAGTCCGAAATGGAAACCGATGCATTTGAATGGAACGTGGTTTCCGGACGCCTTCTCGAGGCGCATGGCCAGCCTGATGGCGTATGTGGACGGTGCGGCGAGCGAACTGCCGGCTTCGGTGGAGGATGCTTGCCGGACCATGGCGGTGGTGGAGAGCGCCTACGCTTCGAGCGAGCAGGGCGGGACGTCCGTGGCTTATGAGTGAACTCCGCGGCATCACCTGGGCGCACACGCGCGGGTATCTGCCGATGGTCGCCACCGCGCAGCGCTTCGAGGAGCAGAACCCCGGCATCCGCATCGAGTGGCGAAAGCGCTCGCTGCAGGACTTCGCCGATCGACCCATCGAGAAACTCGCCGAAGAGTACGACCTTCTGGTCATCGATCATCCGTTTTGCGGCTACGCCGCCGCGCATGACGTGCTACTTCCACTCGACCAGTACCTGCCCGCGGACTTTCTGGCCGATCAAGCAGCTAACTCGGTAGGCTACTCACACGGGAGTTACTTCTTCGGCGGGCGCCAGTGGGGCCTGGCGATAGACGCGGCCACTCCGGTGAGCGGTTATCGCCCGGACCTCCTGGACCGCGCTGGCTCCTTCCCGCCCCGCACATGGTCCGAACTGTTGGAACTCGCACGGCGCGGTCTGGTCGTCTTCCCGGCGATCCCGATCGACAGCCTCATGCACTTCTACATGTTCTGCATCGCCGTTGGAGAAGAGCCCTTCCAGTCGCGTGATCGGGTAGTAAGTGAGGCTACGGGCGAGAACGCGCTCTCCATGCTGCGGGAGTTAGCGGGCGCCTGCGATCCGGACTGTCTGAAGCGCAACCCGATCGCTACGTGGGACCTGCTTTCGCGGAGCGAGTCGGTAGCGTACTGCCCCTTCGCGTACGGATACTCGAATTACGCGCGGGCGGGCTACGGCCCAAATCCGCTTGAATTCGCGGGCCTCGTAGAAGATGACCACGGCGAGCTGTTGCGCTCGACGCTGGGCGGCGCCGGGCTTGCGGTGTCCTCGCGCTGCCGCCATCGCGCTGAAGCACTGCTTTATTGCCAGTACGTCGCCGGCGCCTCATGCCAGAAGACTCTGTACTTCGACTCCGGCGGACAGCCCGGACACCGCCAGGCTTGGCTCGACGCGGAAGTCAACCGGCGCAGCTCCGGCTTCTTTCGGAATACTCTGTGCACGCTGGACCGCGCCTATTTGCGCCCGCGCTTTGACGGATACCTTCCTTTCCAGGACGCCGCGGGCCCGGTTGTGCATAAGTGTCTGGCAGGATCGGCCGGCGTCGAGGAAACGCTTCGCGAACTCGATTCTATATGGAGGATGCATGAAGCCGCTGAGCGGTCTGCTGATCGTGGATTTTAGCCAGTTCCTTTCCGGGCCCTCCGCCTCCCTGCGGATGGCCGACATGGGTGCGCGCGTGATCAAGATCGAGCGCACGGAAGGCGGGGACCTTTGCCGGCGTCTCTACGTGTCGAACCTGGAACTCGATGGCGATAGCACCATCTTCCACACCATTAACCGCAACAAGGAAAGCTTCGCAGCCAATTTGCGCAAACCAGAAGATCGCGACGCGGTAACGGAACTGGTCAAGCGGGCCGATGTCATCATCCAGAACTTCCGTCCCGGCGTAATGGAGAGGTTGGGATTCGATTACGACTCGGTGGTCCGGCACAATGAGCGTGTCGTGTACGGCGAAATTACCGGCTACGGTAAGGCAGGACCATGGCGCGACAAGCCGGGCCAGGACCTGCTCGCGCAATGCCTGTCCGGCCTCCCCTGGCTAAATGGCGATGCCGATCAGCCGCCGGTGCCATTCGGCTTGGCGATCGCAGACATGCTCGCCGGCGCGCACTTGGTGCAAGGTATCCTGGCGTGCCTGGTGCGCCGCGGCATCATTGGCAAGGGTGGACACGTGGAAGTAAGCCTTCTTGAGTCGGTGCTGGATTTTCAATTTGAGGTGCTGACCACGCACCTCAACGACGGGGGCCAACCGCCGCGCCGCAGCGCCGTCAACAATGCGCACGCGTATCTCGGCGCACCGTACGGCGTGTATCAGACGACCGATGGTTATCTCGCGCTGGCGATGCAGCCGGTGGTGCGCCTGGGCGAGTTGTTGAGTTGCCCCGCGCTGCTCGACTACACCGATCCCAAGGCACTGTTTGAGAAACGGGACGAGATCAAGGGCATCCTCGCCGCCCACCTACGGCAGAATACAACCGCGCATTGGCTCTCCATCCTCGAACCGGCGGACATCTGGTGCTCCGACGTCTTCACCTGGGCCCATCTGCTGGACCACGAAGCCTTCCAGTCCCTCGACTTCATCCAACAGGTGACCCGGCGCGAAGGCGTGACGCTGCGCACGACCCGCTGCCCAATCCGCATCGACGGACAGATGTATAAGTCTCCGGTTGGCGCGCCGGAGTTAGGGCAACATACCGCGCAGATCCTGGCGGAACTGGCGGCGCCGGCGCAGGAGGCACGCGCATGAATCCGAATCCCGATCCGGCCAAACACGGCGAGATCCCGCTGTTCAACACCGAGACGTGGCTCTACGAAGATTTCGAAATCGGCTGGCGCATCCGCTCCATCCGTCGCACCATCTCCGAGGGCGAGGCGGCGCTGTTCAATTCGCTCGTACTCGACTGCCACCCCTACGTGGCGGATGATATCTTTGCGAAACAGGAGGGCATCTTCGGCCGCCGCCTCGTAGCCGGATCGATGGTCTTCAGCTATGGGCTCGGCCTGATGGCGCACAACAACGTGAATACGTTCAGCTACGGATACGACAAGCTTCGATTCATCAAACCGGTGTTCATCGGCGACACCATCTATACCATCCGGACGAACCTCGAAAAGCGTCCGAAGTATCCCACCATGGGCTTGGTGAAAGTCTCCTACGAGGTCTTCAAGAACGAAGGCGAACTTGCGCTGTATTGCGAACACCTGCAAACAGTGAAGTACCGGAACGCGGCCAGCTATCCGGGGCAGAGTGAGCCATGATGCGCCGGAGCTTTCGCATTGCGGTTCGGAAATTCGGGCCGTTTGAATCCGCGGTACGCAAGCAGTGGGATACCTTCGAGCGGTCCGTGCAGAGCCGCCTCGAACTCGAGGCAATTCCCATGGATCTTCCTCCGCTCTCCGCTTGCCTGTTTGAAAGCGGCGGCCTCGAGCGCGGCGATTGGGACGTCGTGTTCCTCAACACGGACTGGGTAGCATCGGCGCATCGCAAGGGGTGCCTCGCGGATCTCGCACCGATGATCCGCGCCGATCCGCCGGCAGGATTCCCCCACGCCTGGCCACCGTCGTTGCTGCGCCTGCAGGAGCTCGAAGGCCGGGTGCTCGGGCTGCCGTATCATGATGGACCGGAATGTCTGATCTATCGAACCGATCTTCTCGAAGACCCATCGGAGCAGGTCGCCTATCAGGCGCGATTCGGCATGCCGCTCCGAGTGCCCGAAACCTGGGACGCGTTCCGCCAGGTGGCCCGCCACTTTCAGCGTCCCAGGCAGGGTCTCTTCGGAACCGTTTTCGCCGCCTATCCCGATGGCCACAACACCGTCTACGATTTCTGTTTGCAGTTGTGGTCTCGCGGCGGCGAACTGGCCGCGGAGCGCGGCGGGATCAGCCTGGAGTCTCCCGCGGCCCGGGGTACTTTGCAGTTTCTTCGCGAAATGATCAACGACACCGCGGCCGTTCATCCGGCGTGCCGGGAAATGGACTCGGTGAAATCGGGCCTTGCCTTCGCCGCCGGAGAAGCCGCCTTGATGGTGAACTGGTTTGGATTCGCTTCGATGGCGCAGACGGTTGCCGGTTCGGCGGTGAGAGGAACCATCGGTATCGCGCCGATACCCCACGCCGAAGGATTCGCGGGGCCGTCGCTGAACATCTATTGGCTTCTCGGAATTGCCGCAGGCAGTCCCTACCTCGATCTCGCATGGCGCTTTCTGCGGCACTGCGCCTCCCCCGCGATGGACAAACTGCTCACGCTCGAAGGCGGAATCGGCTGCCGGAAATCCACGTGGACAGATGCGGAGGTGAACCGCACGATTCCCTTCTACCAGCGCATGGAAGCCCTGCACGAGTGCGCCCGCGAGTTGCCGCGCTTGCCCGGTTGGCCCCAGGTAGCCGAGATCATCGACCGGATGGTGACCGAGGCCATCGACTCGGCGGACCCCATCGACGCGATTCTCGCCAAGGCGCAGCACGCCCTTGTCGCGGGAGGATTATCATGAATCCCACACGACGCACGTTTCTCGCAACCACGGCCGTCGTGGCTGCGGCCGAAGCAATGCCCGCCGGCCAGACGGTTTCCGGCCCGCTCGACGCCGTCACGATCGCGCGGCGGCACGCCCTGGTGCGGACTCAGCCGACGCCGAATTTTTTCGAGGGCATGCTGCTGGGCAACGGCGACATCGGAGTATGCGTCACGGTGCGGCCTGACGCCATGGGCCTGCACATCGGCAAGAACGATGTCTGGGACATCCGGGTCAGTGAGGAGCACGCCGCCCACATCAAGACATTCGAGGAAGTTCTCCAACTCTGGCGCCGCGCGAGCGAAGAAGCCAAACGCGAGGGTAAGCCCGACATGACTTACCTGGAATCGAAAATCGATTTCTTCCGCACTTACTCGGACCTGATGCAGTCCTCCTATCGCAAGCCTTGGCCGCGGCCTTGGCCCTGCGGAACCGTCTGGCTGCACTGGGACTCGCGCATGGTGCGGGTGGTGCGACAGGAACTCGATCTCGCTTCCGGCGTTCTCACGATCGAGTTGGACTACGACGATCTCCGCGGCGCCGTGCGCCCCGTGCGCCTCGCATGTTTCGTGAGCCGGGAGAACGGTCATATCTCGGTAAGCAGCGATTCCCTCTCACCGGTTGTCTCCGTGGCCTACCAGGCGAACTGGGACGAACAGGCGAAGCTGCCTGAGCCCGAACTGACTTCCGCCAGCGGCCGCTTTTCCGGCTACCAATCCTTCCCGGCGACCGCGCCCACCGAGGCGCAGCCGAACCCGCCGCCAACGGCCCAGGATCGCAACTTCGCCTTGTACGGTCTGCTCGCCGGCGATTGGACCGCGGAGGCGCCCGACCCACGGCGCCGGCGGGTGTTGCTGCGCAGCGCCGCCGCACAGCCACTGCGGCTTGATCTGACTCTGTTTACTCCGCTCGAGGTCGCCGACACCGTCACGCACGCCCGCAGCGAAGCCGGCCGGCTCGCGGCGGCGCCGCTGGACACTTTGCGCAGCCAGTCGACATCGCAGTGGGCTCGCTTCTGGTCCCGATCCGCCGTGGAATTGGAGGACCGGGTCCTGGAACAGCTCTGGTATCGCAATCAGTACTTCCTCGCCTGCTGTCTCAAACCCGGCAAGGTGGCCCCAGGGCTGTTCGGGAACTGGAGCAGCGGCAAGATCGGCACGGCCTGGCACGGCGACTACCACATGAACTACAACACGCAGCAGGTGTGGTGGGGCGTCTTCTCCAGCAATCACGTCGAGCAGCACGAGCCGTACACCCGCCTCGTCGAGAACCTGATGCCGATCGCCGACTGGAACGCCCGCGTGCAGTTCAATCTGCCGGGCGCCTATTTTCCCCATTCCGCTTACCCGGTGCCGAGCAAAGTGAATCCGTACCCGGCGCCTCCGTGGGGCTACGAAATCTGTGAAACGCCCTGGACGGTGCAAAGCCTGTGGTGGCAATACCGCTATACGCTCGACGAGCAGTATCTGCGGCGCGTCTATCCGATGCTGCGCGCAGCCGCGGAGTTTCTCGTCGCCTACTTCAAAAAAGGCAGCGACGGCAAATATCATGTCATCCCCACCGTGTCGCCCGAAAACTGGGGCGCCACCGTCGATTTCCGCCTCAACAAAGACTGCATCATCGACCTCGCCCTGACGGAGTTTTTGCTCGACGCGATGCTGGAGGCCTCCACCGTGCTGGAGCAGGATTCCGGCCGGCGCGAGACTTGGCGCGAACTACGTCACAATCTTGCTCCGTACCCGGAGGGTGACGGCCCGTACGGAAGAGTGTGGCTCGATGTCGTCGGAGCGCCACCAGAGGTGGTCTATAACGTCCCGGTGACGCTTGCGCCAGTGTTCCCAGGCGAGCAGATCGGGTTACACTCGAGCGCCGAAGTCCTAGACCTCGCGCGCCGAACCGCCCACACCTTGCGGCTCGAAGGCGGCAACGACCTTGTGTGGCAACCGCTCGCCCGGGCCCGCCTCGGCATGCTGGACCTTGACTGGTTCAAGCGCGAGGTACTCTACTCGATGACGCCCCTCGGCGTGGCAAACGACCGCGTGCGGCAGACCGGCGGGCGTTACCACGACGAGACTTCATTCGATTTCATGATGCGCATGGGCGTATGGACGGAAAACCTTTCGCTGCCCTCGGTTATCAATGAGTGCGTGTTGCAGAGTTACGACGGTGTGATCCGGCTCTTTCCGAACACCTGGAGTCTCGGACCCGCGAGGTTCCAGAATCTCCGCGCCGCCAGCGCCTTCCTGGTCTCGGCCGCCTGGGACGGCAACTCGGTCTCGAACCTGATCGTGAAGAGCGAAAAGGGGGCACCGGCGCGCATCGTAAATCCCTGGGCTCCACATCAGGTCGTCGTGCTGACGCTGTCGGAGGGTACAGCCGTTCCCCATACGGAGCGAAACGGCATCATTGAATTCGCCACAAAGCCGGTCGAGGCATATCGAATCCAACAGAGTGTTGTGGGGCATCGGTGACCAGTACGGATCAGCCGCCGCCGGCCATAGGAATTCCCGCGCTGTATTTTGTCAGCCGGACCGAGACGGCTGGTGAGTCCCCTTCCGACGACCAATGGAAGTACCTGGGCGGTGCGTGGAAGGCATACATCCAATCGCTCGGGGGCGCGCAGCCGCCCAGGCCGGGATTTCTTCGGAAAGGATGCGCCCCGCTGTCAACTTCGCCCGATGAGTTCCGGAAGGATCTCGCCGGCGCGTCCGCGAAGCGACGCGGTGACCCTCGGCGAGTAGGGAGTCTCTTCAAGATTGACTTCGATAACGTGGGCGCCGGCCGTGCGAGCCAAGTCGATGAGCCCGGCGGCGGGATAGACGACGGCCGATGTTCCCACCACGAGCAAAACGCCGCAATCACGAACCGCGCGCTCGGCTTGCTCCCAAACTTCGGCCCGCAGCGGTTCGCCAAACCACACCACACCCGGCCGCAGGAGGCCGCCGCAGCCGCAGTGAGGCGGAAGTCCCGGCAGCGGCACGCGTTCATCCAGTGTTTCGGCGCCGCAGCCCAGGCAGCGAAGCGTCCAGATGTCGCCGTGCAACTTCAAAACGCGACGGCTGCCCGCCCGGTCATGCAGGCCATCGACGTTCTGCGTCACAAGCGTGAAGCCGGGCGTCCGCTGTTCGAACCCCGCCAGCGCGACGTGGCCCGCGTTGGGTTGCGCGGCCGCGCACACAGAGCGGCGCCAGTCGTACCACTCCCAAACAAGCTTGGGATCGCGGGCGAAGGCCGCAGGCGTAGCGAGTTCCTCAGCGCGGAACTGCTTCCAAAACCCTCCCGCCCCGCGAAACGTTGGGATGCCGCTCTCCGCCGAGATACCCGCGCCCGTGAGGGCGACCACCTTGCCAGCCGTTAAGAGAAGCTCCCGTGCGCTGGGAATCAGTGGTTCCCCGTCCCGCGCTCGGCCCGCTGAAATACCTTCTTCAGCTTCGAGATAGCCGCGTCAATCTCACGCTCGCCGAGGATGTAAGGCGGGAGGAACCGCAGCACTGTGTCGTGCGTGCAGTTAATCAACAGTCCCACCTCAAGCGCGTCCAAAACCATTTGCTTGCCCGGGCGGTCTAACTCGACGCCGATCATGAGTCCCTCGCCGCGAACTTCTTTGATGAAGGAAAAGCGCTGGGCCAATTCCCGAAGCCGCGCTCGAAACATTTCGCCCATCGTTCGGATCGACGGCAGCAGGCCTTCGAGCACGTCGAGAAATTCAAGCGCTACGCGGCAGGCCAGTGGTCCGCCGCCATAGGTTGAGCCGTGCATGCCCGGCCCAATCGCCGCGGCCGCCTTGGCATTGGCCACGATCACCCCAAGCGGAATTCCGCAGGCCAACGGCTTGGCCGCCACCATGATGTCAGGCAGCACGAAGGGGTCCGCCAGTTGATAGGCGAAGTGAACGCCGGGCCGCCCCACGCCGCATTGAATTTCGTCGAACACGAGCAGCGCGTTGTGACGGTCCGCCAGTTCTCTCGCGCGCCGGGCAAAGTCCACGGTGGCCGGATGAATTCCACCCTCGCCTTGAATCCACTCGATGACAATGCCCGCCGTTCGCTCGCCCACCGTCTGGTCGAGCGCCTCGACATCGTTCAATGCGACAAAGCGGGTTCCCGGCAGTAACGGTTCGAAGTCCGCCCGGTATTTCGCCTGTCCCGTTATCGAAATCGCGCCCAGCGTCCGGCCATGGAAGGAATTTTCGAGCGAAACCATTTCGTACTTTTCCGGATGAATGCGCCGCCCGTGCGCGCGAATCATTTTCAGCGCGCCTTCCATGCTCTCGGCGCCGGAGTTACAGAAAAACGTCCTCTCCAGCCCGGTGAGATGCGCGAGCTTTTCCGCTAGGCGGCCCTGATACTCGTGGTAGTAAAGATTGGAGGTATGCAGCAGTCGCCCCGCCTGTTGGCGAATCACACGGGTGATGCGCGGATGCGCGTAGCCCAGCGCGTTGACGCCGATCCCGGAGATCAGGTCCAGGTAGCGCTTCCCACTTGCGTCATAAACGTAGCAGCCCTTGCCGCGCGTCAGTACGACCGGCAACCGGGCGTAGTTCTGCAACAGGTACTTGCCTTCCAGGGTCTGTACATCGGCCGCTAGCGCGGCTCCAGCTTCGGCCGGGGTCATCACGGACATACGTCCATGATAGGGCACCGGCGCGGGCGTAATCAGTGCGCGGGCGTATCCGTCGCCATCACCGCGCTTCGCTTCATCAGCAGGACAAACGGGGCAAGGGCCGCCACCGCCAATGTCATCACCGAGAGCACATCGACGTAGGCGAGCGTGGTGGCATGGGCTTGTAGCATGTAATAGACCCGCGCCTGAGCCTGTTGCGTGGCCACGCCTTGCGACAGCCCGGCTTGGTGCAGCGCGGCGCTCATGCCCGCCACCATCTGGTCGAACACGGGATTCCCGGGCGCTGTGTGGGCCGCCAAATAGGTCTGATGCACCTGTTCACGCCGCGTCAGAAACGTCCCGATCATGGAGATTCCGATGCCGCCGCCGATGTTACGAATGAAGGCATTCATTGCGGAAACCTGGTTGTTCTTCTCGCGTGGCACTCCGAGATAGGCGAGCGTATTCGACGGAAGGAAGATGAACGCCAACCCGGCAGCCTGCAGCGTGCGCAGCATCGCCGCGGTGAAAAAGTCCATGCCCAGCGTCATGTGGGTCATCATGAAGTACAGCGCTCCGGCCGTGGACAAAAATCCCGCCGCCATCATCGCGCGCGGATCCACCCGGTTCACGAGGACGCCGGCGATCGGCATCATGAACATCATCACGATGCCGCCGCCGGCAAGCGCCTCGCCCGCCTTCACCGCCGGGTAGCCCAACAGCGTCTGCAAAAACTGCGGGATCACGAACGTCGTGCCATACAGCACCATGCCAAGCACGAAGGTGAAGCCCATCGCCATGGCGAAATTCCGCCGCTTGAACAAGCGCAGGTCGACGATCGGGTCCTTGTGGTGCAACTCCCAGTAAATCCAAGTTGCCAGCGAGATGATCGACAGCGCCAGAAATATAACGATGCGCGTCGAGGAAAACCAGTCATCTTCCTGGCCCTTGTCGAGCACGAACTGCAGTGCACCGACACCAAGCGTGATGAGACCTAACCCCGTGTAATCCACCTTGACGCCGCGGCTTCGTTCGCGCTCGCGCCCCAGATAGGGGGGATCTTCGACCAGACGGCTGCTCAACAGCAGCGACAGAATCACGAACGGGACGTTGATGTAGAAGATCCAGCGCCAGCTCGAGTTGTCCGTGATCCAGCCGCCAAGCGTCGGGCCGATCGCCGGCGCCACAACGACGGCCATGCCGTAGACCGCGAACGCCATGCCTCGCTTCTCTCGCGGAAAGGTATCGGCTAGAATTGCTTGTTCACTCGGCGCCAGCCCGCCGCCGCCGAAGCCCTGCAGAATGCGGAAGAAGACCAGCATCCCAAGATTCGGCGCCAGCCCGCAAAGAAAGCTCGACGCGCCGAACAGCGCGACACACGTCATGTAGAAGCGCTTCCGCCCGAACCGCGTCGCCAACCACGCGCTGATCGGCAGAATGATCGCGTTCGAGACGAGATAGCTGGTCAGCACCCACGCGGACTCATCCTGGCTCGCCGACAAGTTGCCTGCGATATGAGGCAGAGCGACGTTGGCGATGGAGCTGTCGAGCACCTCCATGAACGTCGCCAGGGTGACGGTCAGCGCCACAGCCCACGGATTGTGCCGAGGGCGCCACTCCAAGTCACTCATGCGCGTGCGGCCGTTCGGCGTTTTGGGGACAGAACAGGCAGAATGGTCTTGAGGGCCATGGCGAACGGGGATCTCTTGAAGTGTGGCACGTGCCCGGCGGGCGCGTCAATGTTCCTCACGGGCTGAGAAAAGTCGACCTCTCCCAGCGTTCGGACCGCAAAGCGAGCCGAATGGCATACTCGATTTGATGCTGCGGGTCTTTGTTTATCTCGCTACGTTCCTCGTCGCCGTCGAGGCCCAGAACACATCTTTCCCGCTTGAGTCCGTTACACTCACCGGTACGGTCTTGCCGAGACAGAGCGTTCTGGAAATCTCCGAATTGCGTCTCGGCACACCGATTGACAAATCCGCGATCGAAGCCGCGTGCGCCAGGCTCAATGACAGCGGCCTGTCCGCTTCGATCGGTTACCGTTACGCGCCGAGCCCAAACCACGGCTATACCCTCACTCTCACCCTCGCGGATCAAACGCCGCTCGTCGATGCCGCCATCGACGTTCCCGGCGTGAATGAGGACCTCGTCTGGCGCTGGCTGACCGCCCGATATCCACCCTTCGACCACAAGGTGCCCGGCGACGATGCAGCGCAGCGGTTCCTCGCAAAGACGCTTCAGGAGCACCTTCAGGCGAGCCTGGATGGCCAGCCCATTGTGGCCCGAATGGACTCCGACTTGACTCCTCGTCCGCGATCGATCGTTTCATTTCAGCCGGAAACGCTTCCGCAAATCGCGTCGATCGCTTTTATCGGCGAACACGCGATGACCTCCGTGGAACTTACCAAGCTCATCAGCGGCCCGCTCGAAGGCCAGGGCTTTACACCGTGCGGCTTCCGCCAGGCGCTCGAACTGAACATACGGCCCGCTTACGAGGACCGCGGCATGTATCGTGTGCGCTTCCTGAGCGTCACCGCACAACGGACTTCTCCGTCTGCCGTTGCCGTCACCACCACAATCGACGAAGGCCCCACGTTCACGCTCGGCGACGTGCAACTCATCGGAGAGAACCTTCCCGCCGAGACGATGCTCAGCACGGCTAAGGGGCTGTTCAACAATAATCTGTACAATATTACGGATGAACGGTCGCGGTAGGGACGGCCATTACTGACCGCCGCCGAGTCGGCCCGGGGAATTTCACCCCGAGCCGCTCACAGAACCGTGCGTAAA
>VFSW01010797.1_pt1 | contig 12907 bp, 11 predicted proteins | sample 5358111 | NCBI WGS metagenome assembly VFSW01 (sample SAMN11554181, study PRJNA540505) | mine drainage metagenome | isolation source: sediment from site ElyBrook_90M | place: USA: Ely Copper Mine, Vershire, VT | collected 2017 | reverse complement strand
AGGGGAAGTTATGAGTTGCTCAATCTGCAGGGATCTGGAACAGGCTTTGGAGGGCAGGAAACGCGAGTACGTCGCGGCCTGTTCTTCGCCGTACTCCCGAGTCAGTTCAAGGTTTGTAGCCTATGACATTGTCGAGATGGAGCGCGCCAGAAGTGCGCTGGACATGCACCGCTCGGTATGCATCTTCGCCGGCGCTGACGGTAGCTTGCGCGCCTCGAAGCACGAAACTGTGAACCCCAGATTTAGCCCGGTGCTTGTCGAAGCGTCTCGCATCTGAGGCTGAAATCAACAGTCAACGCGGCCAGTAGCGGCCCGTGCCCCACATCCCTGTAATGCGACCAGGAGATGGGCCATCTGCCCTTCGAGTCCGCTCAGCGATGACAGCGGGCAATTTGGTTTTGTGCTCGCCCGCCTAGGTCTGAAGCGGACTCAGCTTGAACCGGAGGGTGAGCAGTCCACCCTCCCGGTCCGATGAGCAACTCAATTCGTGCTGATGTGTGTGTGTAAAACCTCTACGCTCGATGGAAAGGTCACGCTGTTGCTCTGCTCGGCGGTAATGAACACATCGAATTCCTTTGACGCCGTTTCCAATTTCAATTCTCCGCTTAGATTCTTGTCAACGCCGATCGCGCCTTGTTTCAATGCGTCTCCGCCGTTTGGGCGAATCCAAACGAGATAAGCATCGGCAGAAGGAGTGAGGCTCGAGGGTCGAGCAAGATGATCTACTTTTATATCAAGCTTTACATTTTGGTTGTCTTTATTTTTGTGAACTTTTACAATCCCTGTCGCTGCCGGGACGCCGGCACCGGATGTCATTTGGTATTCCTTGGCGTAAGGGAACGGCCAAATTAAGAGCAACGCTACCATTGCGATTGTAACCTTCATATTGTCTCCAGACGTTGTAGGATCGCGCGACCAGCTGCTCTATCTATCTCAATCAACCACGTTCAAGACGCGGCAGGCACACGCGCGGCGCATGTACACAGCAAGTGTGGAGCATGGCGGGTGTCGAACGCCGCTCACAATTGCTCATCTATGAAACCTTCGACTATTGTGCTGGTATCCGCCTCGTGTCCAGAGGCAACGCACATACGAGTCAACTGGCAGGTGGGCGGGCAACCAGACCCGCGGTGAATCCGGCTTGAACCTGCGGATGGATGAGCCGCCCGGGCCACTCCTCACGCATTCTCATGGTCAATTTGTCACATTCAAATCAGGGCCGCCCGCTCTATAGTTTCCGGGGGATCAGTATGCAAAAGGAGAACCGCCTATGAAGAACTTTGAGTACACCGTGACGACCGGAAAATCATTTGATGAAGCGGTCGGCGCGGTTGAGCAGAACACAGCCGCAAAGGGGTTCCGCGTTCTTCACACGCACGATATTGCAGCGACACTTGCCGCGAAGGGCTTTGAGCGCGAGCCATTGAAGATTGTCGAAATCTGCAATGCGAAATACTCGCATGAGGTGCTGCAGAAGGACATCACCGCGGCCCTGATGCTTCCATGCCCCATCTCCATTTACCAAAAGGAAGGGAAGACGCACATCAGCACCATGCTGCCCAGCATCATCGGCGAGTTCTTCCCCGGAAAGGGCATTGAACCCGTCGCCGCACTGGTAGAAAAAGTAGTTGTATCGATTGTCGATGAATCGGCCAAGTGACCTTGCCCACCGGCACACACATGAAAAGAGAGCGCAAGAATGGCTAAGGTCAAGATGGAACAGCACCGAACAGAACGCATCGGCTGGCTGCGGGCGGCGGTGCTGGGTGCGAACGACGGCATCGTTTCAACATCCAGCCTGGTGCTCGGTGTGGCCGCCGCGCACGGGACGCACAGGAGCGTTCTGGTTGCGGGGATTGCCAGCCTTGTGGCTGGAGCCATGTCGATGGCTGCCGGTGAGTATGTGTCTGTCCACTCGCAGGCAGACACTGAAAAAGCCGACCTCGCGATCGAGCGTGCGGAACTGAAAGCAGACGCCAAGGGTGAACGCAAGGAGCTGATGGAAATCTACGTCGCGCGCGGGCTCGATCGTTCGCTTGCGGCGCAGGTGGCACAGCAGCTCATGGCCCATGACGCGATAGGCGCGCATGCGCGCGACGAACTGGGCATCGTTGAAAATCTCCGTGCGCGTCCGCTTCAAGCCGCCTGGGCATCGGCAGGCAGCTTCGCTTTTGGAGCAGTCTTGCCTCTGTTGGTGACTGCCATCGCCAGCGAGGCGCATTTGATCCCGATTGTCTCTGGAACTTCACTGGTATTCCTCGCACTCCTGGGCGGGGTGGCCGCACGCGCGGGTGGCGCCGGAATGACGGTGGGCGCAATACGTGTCACGTTCTGGGGTGCGCTGGCAATGGCGCTGACCGCAGGCGTCGGGTGGCTCTTCGGAACAGTTGCCTGAGTAGAGCCGCGCTGGAGGCCGAGTGCCGGAGGTTGCTGGAGGCCGGGCGCTTCCTGAATCAGGGGACACCAGCCTGCTGTCGGCTCTATCCTCACTTGCCGGAGAGCATTTTGATGAGGGCCGGCAGATCGGCTCCTCTATAGATCGCAGCAATCACCAGGATCACCAAGGCAAGTCCGATGTAGTCTGCGATACCCGTGAGCAGCTTGATCTCTGACTTGTTGTTTTTGTCCTTTTTTACGGCTACGAGAGTTCCAAACAAACCAAAAGGGATGACCGAACCGGACAGTCTCCACGAGGAAGGAACAAAGCTGAGGCCGACCCAGACAAGAGCTGCAAATGCGATCCAAAGAGATGCGCGCCTCAGGTTTGTCATGGCTCAGAATCGTAAACCATTCAACCGCCGGGTGTCCTCATTTTTGACGAACCGGGGGCCCATCGCGCAAGCCGGGGTCGCTCAGATCGCTTCAGGCAATTCCATTGCAGGCCCGCAACAACACGAAGGGCGCCACCCGGTTCCCCGGCGGCGCCCCCGTGCTGCTGAACCTGCAACTCCTCAGAAGTGGTTGCCGAAGCCCTGCTCCTTCGTCTCGGCCACCAGTGGGCAGCCGTCCTGCGGGAAGAGGCCCCGGAGATCGCTGCGGTGCCGCTTCGAGTCCACCTGCAGCGTGAGCGTCTGCTGCTTCTTGTCGCGCAGGATGGTCACCTGCACCGGCTTGCCCTGGTTGGAGCGCAGTGCGCGTTCCCAGTCTGAAACCGTAGACACGCCCTCGTTGCCAACCTTCAGAATCACGTCAAACGCCTTGAGTCCCGCGGCCGCGGCCTCGCTTCTGCGCGCCACCTGCTTCACCATCAGTCCGCTGTTCACCCCCAGGTAGTCGGCCATCTGCGAAGTAAGCGGCTCAACCAGCGCCCCCACGTTCAACCCGCTTCCAAAGAAAGGCAGGTGGAAGCCGCCGGACGTTGGCACATCGCCCCCGCCGTTGCCGCCGGCGAGAATGCCCATGCCGGGAACCTGCGTGAAGTCACTGCCGCCGTCGCCGATCTTGTTCCAGACGTCGTGCTCCATCTTCTTGCGGTCGGCCAGTTGCACGGCGAGGGTCTGCGTGTTGCCGTCGCGGCTGATGACCAGGCTCACCTTGTGGCCCGCGGGAATTTCGCGCAGCATGCGGCTGAACTGCTCGGCTCCCTCCACGGTTCGCCCGTTCAGTTCGAGCACCACATCGTTTACGCGGAGCCCGGCCTGCGCGCCCGGAGCGTCATGATCGATGAGCGTGACGACTGCTCCGCGCGCGTCCTTGAGCTTGAGTTTGGGGGCGGAGTCCGAGTCCACGTCGGTGACCATCACGCCCAGGTAGCCCTGCGAACTGGAGTGCAGCAGCAGCGGGACGGGCGCTTCGATGATTTGTACGATGCGCGATATCTGCGCCCCGGCGCCGGTCGGCGCCAAAGCCACACCGACCCCCAGCAGCGTGGCGAATCCAAGACAACGGTAAGGCCTCAAAAAGTACTTCATTGCTTCTTCTCCTGCACTCCCACTCATTTTGGCCCGCACTCTGTAATGGACGGTGCGATGGCCTGAAGGTAAGGCAGTGTCATTGAATCTCTGGCGCGCGGCTCAGCACCTGCCGTGAAACAGTGCGAATATGGGGGTTCTGGTCAGAATTTGCAACGGTGTTGAGCACTTGCCGCACGCTGGTGTCGGCTTCCACCGGTTCCAGCAGGCTGATGGCCGCAGTGCGGATGCGCGGGTCGCTGTCGTTTAAGAGAGCTTCCAGCACCGCATTGCGCACGTCCATATCCTGGGCGACGTAGGGCTCAAGGCCCTGCAGCGCCTTTTCGCGCACGCCGGCATTCCTGTCGTAGCGCAGAGCCACCATCAGCGCGTCGCGGATGCCCTGCGCCTGGCAACTGTGCCCGGCACGGCACTCGGCTGCCAGCAGGCCCACGGAGTCGTCGCGCACGCCGGCTGACGGGGCGTCCTCTGAGGCCAGCATCAGCAATTGCCGTATGGTCGGGTCGTCCAGCGTGCCTTGCATACGCTGCGGCACCACCTGGTTGTAGCGCACCTCAACCACATTGCTGTTGGGCTGCTGCACGATGCTGGAGATGCTGGCTACGTCGGCTGGCGCAAAGGAAATCTGTTGGTGCGCCGGGACAACCTGTTGCGCCCTCTGTGCAGCGTGGGCGATGCGGCCTTCGGCATACTGATACCCGCCGAGAACGCCTGCGCCCGCGCCAGCCACAAGCAGCAGACACGCTGCCACGGGGGCTGCCCGCAGGCTGGCAAAGTTGTTCAGCATACGCTGGCTCAGCCACTCATACCAGTGCATCGGCGGCAATGCGTCCAGCGCCTCTTCCAGCCGCAGCCGGGAGCGCGCCGCCAGGTTTGCGGGCGGCTCAATCACGGGATGCATGGCGGCCAGCGTCTTCAACGCCAGCAACTGCGCCCGCTCCTCGCCGCACTGGGTGCAGCCAGCCAGGTGCCGCTCTAACTCGTGGGTTTGCTCATCCGGCAACTCCCCATAAGCCGCCAGCACGATTCGCTCGTGTGCAAGTTCGCAATTCATTGCTTGTCGTCCTTCCAGCCTCAAAGAGTGCTGCAATGTGCGTCTAAAAGCCCGTCGCCCGCGAGGGCCACGAGGACGCTTTACCGCAATCCCGCCAGTTGTGTCCTCAACTTCTTGGTCGCTCTGAAGAGCGTATTTTTGGCGGTTTCTTCCGTGGTGTTCAACATCTCTCCGATGGTGCGCAGGCGGAGACCCTGGTAGTGCTTCAGCTCAAAAACCATGCGCTCGCGCGGGGTAAGCTTGCCCAGCGCGGCTTGAATCTTTTCGCCCAGTACCTTGCGGTCCAGCTCTTTGGCCGGATTGGAAAAGGCTCGCTCGTCAGAGACGCTGGCCAGCAGGTCGATCTCGTCGCCGGAGTGATCCACGTACACGGAACGGTCTTCGCGGCGGGTCTTGCGCCGCCGTAACTGGTCCAGGCAAAGGTTGGTTACGATCCGGTAAATCCAGGTGTAAAACGAGCACTCGAAGCGGAAGTTGCCGATATACCGGAAGGCTTTCAGGAAGGCTTCCTGGTAGATGTCCTCGGCGTCGTGCTCGGAACCTGTGAGGTGCAGCGCCAACCGCAGAACCTGCTGCTCATACTGCCGCACCAGCGCATCGAACGCGACCCGCGAACCCGCCTGCGCCTCGCGAATCAGTTCCATCTCTGAGGCGCGGGCCTGCGCGCGATCCTGCTCGCGGTTCGGTCCGTCCATTGCCCTGGTCGCAGCCATACCTGGGATGGATTGTACCTTCCGCACGGCTGCCCAGGCCAAGGCGGCCGGCCCACCGGCCGGGGAAGAGGGGTAGATCGCTGCTTCCATTGCCATCGAGATCTCTGCTCCGGTGCTAGAGAAGTATTCGCACTCCAGTAGACGCAGCCTGGCTGGGTTTGTGAGCGTACAGCCCTGGCTGGACTCCCACCCTGAGGGGTACCCGGTACACTAGGAATCGATGCACGACAATCTCTTTGCCAATATGGATTCTTCGACCGTTGCCGATGATGGGTGGCACGTTGCCCATTGCGACGGCGGTTCACGCGGCAACCCCGGCCCGTCCGGCTACGGCGCGGTCGTTGAAGACCCGCAGGGCCGCGTGGTGGCCCGCCTCAGCGGATATCTGGGCCGCCAGACCAACAACTACGCCGAGTACCACGGCATGCTGGCGGTGCTCGACTGGGCTCTGGAGAACGGCGCCAAAAAGCTCCGCGTCATCTCCGACTCCGAACTGATGGTCAAGCAGATGAAGGGCCAGTACAAGGTGGCCAGTCCAGTCCTGCGCCCGCTGTGGGAAGAAGCAAAACGGCGCTCCGCACGCCTCGACCGCTTTGAGATGCGGCACACCCTGCGCGGCGGCAACCAGGAAGCCGACCGCCTGGCCAACGAGGCTATGGACAAAGGAATGGGCAAAGTGTCATCCTAAACGGCCAACGAACCCCCGGGACATTAACCTACAGGAAAAACAGAGTGTTTCGTGGGGTGAAGCTGGACGTTTCGAAGTTACTTTGGTAATGATTGACTGGGCGGACCGGGGGTTGCAGCCGCAACCTGACCGGACGTCGAAAAAAGTTAATCGTTGGGACAACTTGTTGACCTTGTTTGTGTTTCTTATGAGACAGTGGCTCAGGCCCTTCTCCTGAACGAAAGATGCAAGCCTTGGCTCTTCTCCTGAATGCTTGAGGAGTCCAACCGGAGGAAAACCATGAAAGATCAGCCCAGGAAGGGTATTTTCGGCAGCATTTGGCAACCAGCAATCGTGCTTGTTTGCCTGCTGGCGGTGGCAGGAATTGTAGTGGCGTGCGGCGGCAGCTCGTCCAGTGGGACAACGGCTTCCGGAATGGCCACCGTCAGCGTAAAGCTCAGTGACCCGGCGACCTGTTCGGCGTCCGGCGGTGGGCCGTTCCAAAATGTGTATGTGACCATCACGGATGTTCAGGCCAACATAAGCTCCTCGGCCAGTGCGACCGATAGCAGTTGGACCGATCTGACTCCCAACCTCGCCTCGGCTCCCATGCAGATCGATCTGCTGGGCCAGGCGAATAACCAATGCTTCCTGGCCTCGCTGGGCGATAATCTGCAACTGCAGGCGGGCAGCTATCAGCAAATCAGGCTGATACTGGCTGATAATAGCGCGACCGTCGCCAACAACAAGTGCAACGGCTCTGCCAACTGCGTGATTCTCGCAAGTGATTTGAGCGTGCACGCCCTTCAGCTTGCCAGCGAAGACAAGACCGGCATCAAGATTCCCTCCGGTCAGATCGCCTCAGGCGCCTTCACAATTGCAGCGGGCCAAACCAAGGACCTGGATATTGACTTCAACACCTGCGCGTCCATTGTTCAGCAGGGCAACGGGCAGTATCGGTTGAAGCCTGTTCTGCACGCGGGCGAGGTGAGCACAACCTCTAGCTCGATCAACGGAACGGTGCTGGACTCCGTGACAGGGAAACCCGTCAGCGGGAATGCATTCGTTTCACTGGAGCAGCCGGATTCGAACGGAGTATACCGGGTGATTCAGTCTACGCCAGTCGCCACCGATGGCACTTTCGTCTTCTGCCCGCTTCCGACAGGTATGACCTATGACCTCGTCGTTGTGGGCAACACATCGGCCGGGGTGCTCTATCAGCCCTCCATCGTTACCGGAGTCGCTGTGGGCAGTACCACGGGCAATGTAAAACTGTATGCTCCGGCAACAGCCCTGTTGGGGGCTTCATCCGCCAATCTCACGGGCACCGTTACATCGGCAGGCACTTCAGGAGCCGTGTCGGCGACCGTCACACTGAGCGTGCTGGAGTCGGTGAACTCCAAGACGTACACCATTCCTCAGCAACCGCCGAGCACCGCGACCGCGCCGTACACACCGTTCTTCGAGAGCACGCTCGGTGTGACGACCGGCGCGACCGCAACCCCCGCATGCACCACCGGGACAGACTGCTTCAATTACTCCCTGCCGGTCACTTCGGGCGGTGTGTACTTTGGAGCGTGGTCCGCGAGCGGCACAACCCTTGCGCCGGTCAGCATGACTACGTCGTTGGCGGGCTACACGGTTGAAGGACAGGCTGACACCTGCCCCACCGGCCAAACCACCACCATGACCTCATCCCCAGCTGTGCAACTGACGGGGACGGGGCCCTTCACCAGCGTTGCCATCACGCCGACCCTGGCCTTCACAGGGTGCAGCTAGGCAGCAGTCAACCAATCCACAAGGGCCGGAACTCCGCAAGGAGTTCCGGCCCGCTTCATTTGGGGGGATTTGAGTTCTTGTCCCGCTTGTCTTGGAGCGCCCTTTTCTCTGGCCGGCGTACAAGCGCCGCGGTGGTTCCGTGTGCCGAAGACGCGCGCTATCTCACACTGGAGGGTGGAAAGAATCCACACGGCCGAGAAGAATGCCGGGAAGGAAATGAAAGGTGCGACCAAAGGCTATTTGAGCCGCCCTAGGCTCAGCCTTTCGGGCGCTTAGGATGCGGATGGTCCGTTCGCTGTCCGTATGCACCACAACCAGGAGCAGTTGCTGAACTGACGAGCAGTTGCCGAACTGACTTCCCCAGGGCGATCCAACGTTCCTCATGAAGAAGAATGCGATCCATCCGGCTGAACCCGCTCGATGGCTCGCGAAAAACCGTCGCCGCCTCTTCAAAATCTACGCATGCTTCCCTGTGTTGAGAAGGGCTTTCGCACGGTCCCAGACAACCGATTACGGCTGCTGCTACACCCCGACCGGGAACGGCTTGGGGCTGGATTCGTCGGTATTGGCTCCGCCGGTGCGCCAGCGCTCAAAGCGCCCTTGCAGCAGGCTCATCAGGCCGGTGTACCAGTAGCCAATGACGAACAAAATCAAAAATGGCGCGGTAAAGTAGTTGTGATTTGAGAAGGTGTAGAGAATCGCCAGAAAAAAGTAGCCGCCAAAGGCCAGCTCAATCCACGGAGCCAGCACCAGCCGCTTGCGATATTTCGCGGCCTGCGACTTTTCGCCCTTCTTGGCCACGCGGTACTTGGGCGTGCGCACAAACGCGCTTTGAACGCCGAACAGCGCTTCCATCACCGCCTTGGTGTTCGTGACCGTGAGGCCGATGCCCAGGGCCATCAGGAAGGGCAGGTACAGAATGGTCTTCAGCCAGGTCTTGGGGTAGAGTTCGCGCTGGCTGGCCAGGTAAAACACCGCAATGGAAAATGTGGAGGCGGTAAACAGCGGCACATCGATCAGCAGCATCTGGAACCAGCCCTGGTAGAAGCGCACAATCATGGCCGGAATCAGCAGCGCCGACATGATGACCATCAGCGGGTAGCTCAGGTTGGCCGTCAGGTGATACACCGCCTCCACCTTGATGCGCCTCTCCACGTTCGCTTTAAAGATCACGGGCAGCAATTTGATGCTGGTCTGGATGAGTCCCTTGGCCCAGCGCGCCTGCTGTGTCTTGAAGGCCGTCATCTCAATGGGCAGTTCGGACGGGCACTCCACCTCGGGCAGGTATTTGAACTTCCATCCGGCCATCTGCGAGCGGTAGCTCAGATCGGTGTCTTCGGTCAGCGTGTCGTGCTGCCAGCCGCCGCCGTCTGAGATGGCCTGAATGCGCCACATGCCGGCCGTGCCGTTGAAGTTGAAGTAGTCGTTGCTGCGTACGCGCGCGCCGTGCTCCAGCACAAAGTGGCCGTCCAGCAGGATGGCTTCAATCTGCGTCAACATGCTGTAGTCACGGTTCAGGTGGGTCCAGCGCGTCTGCACCATGCCCACTTCCGGCTCGGCAAAGTGGTGGATCACCTTCATCAGCCAGTCCGGCGGAGGCACAAAGTCCGCGTCGAAGATGGCGACAAACTCGCCTTTGGCCACCTTGAGCCCCGCGTCCAGAGCCCCGGCCTTGTAGCCGTGGCGGTTGGTGCGGTGGATGTAAACGATGGGATGGCCCAGCGCCGCGTAGCGCGCCACAATGCCTGCGGCCACCTCCTGGGTCTCGTCGGTCGAGTCGTCCAGCACCTGGATTTCGAGCTTCTCGCTCGGGTACTCCATGGCGCACACCGCTTCAATCAGCCGGTCAATGACGAACTGCTCGTTGAAGATGGGCAGTTGCACAGTCACGCGGGGCAGTTCGTCGAAATGCCGCGGCGGGTTCGGATTGTAGTTTTTGCGGTGCTTGTAATAGAGGTAGCAGAGCGTGTAGCGATGCACGCCATACAGCGCCAGCACAATCATCACCGCGAAATACGGGATGAGCAGCGCCAGGTCAAACCAGTTCCAGTGGTAGAGGCCCCTGAAGGTCTGGTCGGCGTACTGCATCTTCAGATAGTGGCGCAGGCCGTTCTGGGGAACGAACATCAGATGCTCTGCCACCTGCGGCGGCAGTGCGCGCAACAGGCCGGCGGCTGGGTTCAAGCTGGTCACAAGCGCGGCGAACAGGGCAGGCCTCCACGATCCGGATAAGGGCAATTGTAAGCGATGAAGGCAGTGAAGAGAGCAGGATCGCTACCCGAGTTGCGGCAGTTTAAGCCCGTGTCGTAAGGTGAGCATTGGCAGGAGGCCGTCGCGCCCATGTCCGAGATCACCGCTTCTCCCATCGTTGCCGCCGCGGGCGGCAGCTTTTTGCTGGAAAGCCGCACACCTGCCGAGGTCTTTACTCCCGAAGATCTGAACGAGGAACAGCGACAGATTGCCGCGACGGCCGTGCAGTTTGCGCGCGATGAGATTCTGCCTGCCGCGGCGGCCATTGAGGCCAAGCAGACCGGCGTGTTGCCGGGCCTGCTGCGGAAGGCCGGTGAACTTGGTTTCACCGCCGTCGATGTTCCCGAAGAGTACGGCGGCATGGGGATGGATAAGGTCAGTTCCACGCTGATTACCGATCACATGTCGGTGCTGGCCAGTTTTTCCACGGCCTTTGGCGCGCATGTCGGCATCGCTACCCTGCCGCTGGTCTGGTACGGCACTGAGGAGCAGAAGCGGCGCTATCTGCCCAAACTGGCCACGGCCGAGTGGATCGGCGGCTACGCGCTGTCTGAGGCCACATCGGGCTCAGACGCCATGAACGTTCGCACGCGCGCCACGCTCTCGCCCGACGGCAGCCATTACATCCTCAACGGCGAAAAGCAGTGGATCACCAACGGCGGCATCGCCGGGCTGTACACCATTTTTGCCAAGATTGACGGGGAAAAGTTCTCCGCATTTCTGGTTGAGCGCGACACGCCGGGCCTTACCGCCGGCGCAGAGGAGCACAAGCTGGGCATTCGCGGCTCGTCTACCTGCCCGCTGGTGCTGGATGACTGCAAGGTTCCCACCGCCAACCTGCTGGGCGAGCCGGGCAAGGGCCACCACATCGCGTTCAACGTGCTCAATGTGGGCCGCTTCAAGCTCGGCGTAGCCTGCGTTGGGGGAGCGCGCCATGCGCTCAGCCACATGATCCGCTACGCCAGGGATCGTCACGCCTTCGGCAAAGCCATCGCTGAGTTCGGGCTCATCCAGCGCAAAATATCAGCGAGCGCCACCCGCCTGTACGCGGCGGAAAGCATGGCCTACCGCACGGCGGGCATGATTGACGCTGCGCTGCGGCAGCTTGGGCCAGAACTCGGTCCGGGACAGGCGCCTGCCTCGCGCGAAGTCCAGCGCCGCATTGAGGAGTACGCCGTCGAGTGCTCCATCCTCAAGGTCTACGGCTCTGAGATGCTCACGCTGGTGGCCGATGAGCTCATCGCCACCATGGGCGGCTATGGCTACGTCGAGGATTACCCCGCCGAGCGCTATTACCGCGACGCGCGCATCAATCGCATCTTTGAGGGCACCAACGAGATCAACCGCCTCATCATCACCGGCTGGTTGATGAAGCGGGCAATGAGCGGAAAGCTGCCGCTGCTGGGGGCCATGAAGAGCCTCATGGACGAAGTGACCCAACCGCCTTCGTTCGATGCCGGGGCCGACGCGGACGAGGTGTTGGCGCGGGAGGCCGAGGTGCTGGCGGGGGTGAAGAAGATTGCCCTGTTTGCCGCTGGAGTGGCCAGTCAGCGCTTCATGACCGACCTCCAGAACCAGCAGGAGGTGATGGCCGATCTGGCCGACATCATCACGCAGGTCTATGCCCTGGAATCGGCGCTGGTGCGTGCGCGCAAGCTCGCCGGGCGCGCTTCCGCTGAGGTTGCGGCGGCCATGACCGGCCTGCTGGCCGACGAGACTCTCGCACTGGCCGAGCAGGCGGCCCGCCGTGTGCTGGCGGCCTCAGCCGAGGGCGATATGCTGCGGACACAGTTGGCCATTTTGCGGCGGCTGGCCCGCTTCACTCCGGCCGATGCGGCGGCGCTGAGCCGCACCGTTGCGCAGCAGGCGATCCAGTTGGAGCGGTACCCGCTTTAGCCTCGGCGGCTGCAAGCTTGCAGAATGCGGCACGCACTAAAAAGGAAATCCTCCATCCTGACGGCGGGTCCTTCGCCAGGATGGAGGAGAGATGCTGAGTGAGTGCGGCGGCAGGCTGCGACTCACTTTAGTGCTGCACATCGAGAGTGAGCTTCATGTCGACTGGAATGGGCTGATTGTCCAGCTTGGCGGGGCGAAAGCGGAACTGGCGCACCGCATCCACTACATGCGGATTCAGATCCGGGTAGAGGGATTTGACGACCTGAACATCCTGCACCTTGCCCGCCTTGTCGACGTTCAAGTGCAGGACAACTTCGGCATCGTTGGGGAACCGCTCGGCGGTTCCGTCGCCGGGGAGTTCAATTTCGGTGGCGTAAATGACCTTTGGGGGAATGACTCCGGTGCTGACGGGAAGAACGCTGGTTGAGGCGGCGTCGGTCGCGGGCGGGCTTGCGACTGCTGCTGCAGTGAAGAGCAACGGGCAAAGCAGGGCGCTTGCTATGTGAGTACGGCGCATATATTTCCTCCTGAGCGTTGATAGTAACCATCACAATATTAAACCTACAGTAATACGACTGTCAAACATTTTATTTCAACATCTATATTTCAATGACTTGCGATTCGCTGATCCCCATCC
>VFSW01010796.1_pt1 | contig 12908 bp, 18 predicted proteins | sample 5358111 | NCBI WGS metagenome assembly VFSW01 (sample SAMN11554181, study PRJNA540505) | mine drainage metagenome | isolation source: sediment from site ElyBrook_90M | place: USA: Ely Copper Mine, Vershire, VT | collected 2017 | reverse complement strand
CTTCAACCCAATTTTGTCTTTCGCAGACGAAACCACACTCCACACTCAAGGCAGTGTAACGAAGGATCAGGAAGCTGAGCTTGCGGCCACTGCGGCAAAGATGGTTGCCGAAAATGCATCAGGAGCAACCGCTCCAACCAAAGTAAAAGAGTTCCAACAGTGGGTTGATCTCGGTCAGGCTATCGGTTCTGGTCTCGCATCAACTGCACGTGAACTTGGTGTTGCTGCAAACGACTTCGTCAAAACTCCAGTCGGAAAGTTGACAGCCGCTCTTATTGTGTGGCACTTTGTCGGAAGCACGATCATCCACATTGCATTCGGCATTACATGGCTGACTGTTGTCGGCACGGTTCTGTATTTCCTCTACCGTCGCTCTGCATATCGCGTAACTGTGACCAACTACGACAAGAACGAAAAAGGTCTCAAGAAGGTTACGGTTCGTGAACCAATCAAGTTAACTGATGGCCAGAATGGCTTCTTTATCATAGCCAGCTTATTGACCGTGGCGATCGGTGTGATCTCAATCGCCACTTTCTGAGGTGCAATCATGTCCAGTATAAAATGCGAATGCGGTTCTTGTGGTGGAACTGGTTTGTACTCCGGTATGTGTGAAGCCAAAGGCGAGGCAGTAATTTGCCTCGGCTGTGGTGGTAGGGGTTGGATTGATTTCAAGTACAAAGAGTTCACCGGCCGTAAGCGGAAGTCTGGCATCAAGACAATTTCTCAGTCTCGAGGAACATTGATTGCAACAGGAGTTGGAGCAGTCGGTAAGTCAATGACGTACGACGAATTCGAACAGAAAATTCGACCGTAATGCGTCTCGCATTTCTTTACTTGATTCTCATCAACCTGCTTGACTTTGGCACGACCTCCATTTTGATTGAGAAGGCGGGGTTCTGGATTGAGGCGAACCCCATTCTCCACTTCTCGATGGTTCAAGCTTCCTCCCCCTACCCAATTCTTCTTCACAAATTCATTCCAATGTTTATTTTCGGTCTCTTTATGTGGATAATGAAAGTCCGTCGTCCAGATCGCTACAATAAACCGATCTGGTTATGGATAGTGATGTTGATCAATCTCAGCCTTACAGGAGTAGTGATTCGATCGATCTACACAATCTACTACGTATAACAATAATAAGGAACGTATGTTAGTTTATCTCGCAGGACCTATTACAGGTCTGTCTTACGCAGGTTGCACAGATTGGCGCGAAGAAGCAATCACACATCTTGGCAAGTTTGGTATTCAAGGTCTCTCACCTCTACGCGGAAAGGAATACCTTCAAAACGAAAAGTCGATCAGTGACAATTATGACGAAGGTCTTGATGGCCAGAGTAAGCTAATTGCAACAATGTCCGGTCAGCGTGGCATTTACGCTCGCGATAAGTTCGATTGTGAACGTGCTGATCTTGTCCTTGTCAATATGCTTGGTGCACAACGCGTCAGCATTGGTACAGTAATGGAGATCGCTTGGGCATCAGGTGTCGGCACGCCAATTGTTCTGGTTATGGAAGAACAGGGTAACATTCACGAACATTCGATGCTTCGAGAAGCATGTGCATTTAGGGTGGACAATCTGAAGGATGCCCTTCATGTGACGACGGCTATCCTCGCTCCGCGAAAGTAAATAGCCTTATGGCGGACAAAGTAGACCAGACCCAGAAACAAACTAAAGAGCATATTGATAGTTTGCAACGAGCTATTCGAGTTCTAGAGAGTAGAGTTCGACACCTTGAAATGCAAAACCGATCTTTGGATGCTCTTGTTCGTCGTTTGGGAAATGAAGCTCAACGAGCCGGCGCAGCCGCTTTGAAAGCCAACCAAGAGATAGCTCAAATTCACAACATGCTATCAAGGCGGGGCTAATGTGGAAATTTTTATTGAACTTTATTCTTGGGGTCGGTCCGTTTCTTTCTGAAGGTGCAACACTTGTCGGCAATGCTTTTAGTTTTGTTATGAAGCATTGGCTTGTATTTCTATTCTTAGGGATGGCTGGAACAATTGCATACCAGAACTTTGCGAACGACCGTTTCCTTCTTGGTTTGCAAACAGTCCCTCACCTCGAAGCACAAATTGCTCAAGACCAGAAAGATATTACTGGCTTGAAGGCTGATCTCGCAACAGCCGTAGCCGCTAATAACAAATTGACAGGCGATATTGGATCGTTGAATGTAGTTGTTGGCCAGTGGAAGAGTATTTCTGACGATCTTCAAAAGAAGAATGCAGCTCTACAAGGTACTCTCGACAAGGAACGTGTTGCAAACAATAAAAAGGTCCAAGACATCCTTAACGGTAAGACACCTGTCACATGTGAAGACTCAATTGGATTCCTACGTCAGGAGAAAGGAGCACTAACATGGTAAAGACACTTGCCACTCTTGTTGCCATCATTGCCTTAGCAGGCTGTGCTACAAATCCAAATAAAGTTACGATCACAAGTGATGTGAAGCCTATTGCTGTGCCAATCATTTATAGTCCTGCACCACCTGTTGTTACTCGCCCTGATCTACCACACTTAACAATTACAACGACAGATTCTGATGGTGTTGTTGCAAAGAAGTATGCGGCGTCGGTTGAAGCATTGATTGGCTATTCTGAACAATTGGAAGACGTGATCAAGCAATATCAAGCCATTCACGATTCATATAATACGTTGGCAACGCAAGTTGCGTCGGATTGGAAGGCCAAAACCGGCACGGAACTACAGATTCCCGCTCAACCAACTAATACGGTAACGGCAAAACCAGCTCCTACTGTACCGCAGCACTAATTCGATAAATAGCCGCATGAAGCTACTAACGAATCTTTTGCAATCCACGATCAACGAAGGTGATGATTTAGACGCATTGCCTCCTGACGTGATGACTGAAATTCAGAAGAATATTAGAACAGGTGCAAAAGACGTTGAACAACGTTGGGCAAATGCCCTTGAGTTGGTACACAAAGCTTATGAAGTTTCAGGAATTGAACGCCCAACCCCCGATCTAAAGAATGCATGGAAACAGTACGAAGAAAATTTGTCATACGCTGTCCAACAACTTGCAAAGTATCGTGGTATGGATGGCGATTGGCGTACAACATCGATGATCTTTACTGAAGCTTCTCTTGCACCAAAACAAAAGACATTTAGGGTTACCTATTCGGGACCTGATGCTGGCGAAGGTTCAACCGTCTCGGCTGACTCAATTGATGAAGTAATTCATGAGTTAACAGACACTCCTGGTGGTTATCAGGCAAAGATCCACAAAACAGCTCATGAAGCTCACATCACGTTCTCGAAGTGGGGCATCAAGAAAGGCGGAACTGTCACAATTCGTCGCGTTGTCTAATACATACCATTATCGTACGCTCAAAGCGCACACTGGAGATTAGATGACAATCCTACAAAAGACAAAGCGACTTGTACACTTCACATGCGTTGCAGTTGGTGCACTAACGCTTCTAGTTGGCCTTGGATCATTCGTCTACTTCTCCAATCAACCACAAATATCAGAACAACAAGATCATATTCAACATGAATTCTTAGCACAGGCTGCCGCTCTTCAACATCGCATTGATGTTTGTAACGAGCACGTGGACTCGATGAGTCCTGAGTACACAGAAACGGCTGACTTTCAGTGCGTTATGATGTGGGTGCAATTTAAGAAATTTGAAGCGTTTGTTGGACAAATGCACATTGAAGATCCAGGCATTCAACCACTTGCGGAAGCTGCAATGCGTACAGCCGCACGTTACGCTGAATACCAGCGAATGCTTAGCGGTGGTAGACATCCATCACATTCTTCAGGCGAACCACTCCCTCCCGCCACAAAAACTAGCCAAGTTTAATTGGTTGACCCTAAAAAGGACATTCTGTATAATATGGTCCTCAACATGAGGTTACTATGATCACTCCACGTCAAATTGAAATTTACAACAACCTGCTGAAATACACTCAGACAGGAGAGACATTCTACTTTGCCGACCAAATGTGGAAGGGTGTGAAGTATCGCATCTTTTCATATCGCTTGGGTGGCTACACAGAATTCATGCAGCCTGACGCTCTTGAAGGTCGTGGAATCATGTTCCAGTTGGATGAGAATGATCAGCCTGTTCGCTTGGCTGCTCGTCCGATGCACAAGTTCTTCAACTTGGATGAGAATCCTTCGACGATGAACTTGAATCTTGCTCAGGAAAACATTTCCATCGTCATGGATAAGGTCGACGGTTCGTTGATCTCTTCGTGGGTCGACCACGAGGGTGAGTTGCAGTTGAAGTCGAAGACGTCGCTCAGCTCGGATCAAGTTCGTATGGCATGGGATGTGCTAAAAGCCGAAGGTCCGGTTTGGTATCAAAGCGGCGAAGAGCAGCTTGATATCTCACTACTTGGATGGCTACGTCAGTGCGATCATCATGTTGCAACGGTGAACATGGAATACTTGGGACCAGACAACCAGATCGTCATTGGTTACGATAAGCCTCAGCTGCGTGTGCTTAACACACGTTTGCTTGAGCCAACAACTCATGACGAGGAATACGATCTGTCGATGCACTACTGGGATCAGCATCCGTTCTTTGCTTACGCTGCTGGATCGTATCCTGTCGGCTACGATTTGAAGGAGCTTGACGGCAAGCAGGGGATTGAAGGTGTCGTTGTTGTGCTCGTATCCGGTGAGTGGTTCAAGTTGAAGACTCCCTGGTACGCAGCATTGCACAAGACAAAGGATTCGATCAATTCGAAGCGCAAGCTATTCGAATGTGTAGTATCGGAAGCTTCGGACGACCTGAAGGCAATGTTCCACGCGGATCCAATCTCGATTGCAAAAATCGTTGAGATGGAGGAAAAGATCCGTCCTGTGTTCAATCACGCAATCAAGTCTGTAGAAGACTACTATGCTGCGAACAAGGATCTTGACCGTAAGTCGTTTGCAATCAAAGGCCAGCAGGAATTGCCTCGTGAGTTGTTCAGCCTTGCGATGAGCAAGTACTTGGGTCGTGAAGTGGACTACAAGGAGTGGGCAATTAAGCACTTCGAGTGGTTCGGTGTGAAGGATGAAGTGTTGAACGTCGAGGAGTAATTATGCCACACGAGCGTTACAAACCTGTGGATCCGTCTTTCGCGTATGTGGATGCGTCGGAAGACCAACTCAAGTCTCTTTGGAAGGCTTGGTATCCTGGTGGCAGTGGTCCGTTAGGCGCAATGCGACAGATTTGTGTCTTAATCGAATCGATTGCGTATTTGCGTGGATTTGATGTCACCAAGTGGAGTGATTAAACAATGCCTCAACTATCACCAAATGAAGCCTTTGTTCGCCTACGGAATGGTGGTGCGTTCGCAGTCGATGAAATGATGTGGTATTGGCATCAGCTTGGCAATGGCTTCAAAATCATGGCTTGTCGTAGTGCTGATGGATTAAATGCACCAACACTTTTCCACGAATTTCACGAAAAGGAAGCACCTCTAACACCCAAACGCTACTTCTAGGGTTATCCTTGATGTTTAAGGCCCCGAATTCGGGGCCTTTTCTTTTGTCATAATAAATACTCGGTCTCACCATAACCGGAGTGATTACTATGACAGATTTGAACAAACTTCGTCGTCTCGCAGGTGTCCCAGTCGATCTTTCAAAGATCGATAATGCTCGTGGCACAGTTACGACCCCAAAGCGTCTACCTTTTCAAGGCATCCTAGGCGAAGCCGCAAAAGTCCCTCAGCATCGTGGTGAACTATCACCAAAGACAAAGAAGAACATGCGTCAGCGTGTTTCATGTGCCAAGAAGGCATTGGAAGCATTGGAATTGGCTCGCGATGAGCTAATGTCCCTACCTGCAATCGACTACATGGAAGACATCCCAGATGTAATCCGTCAATTACACAAGATGCTCCATGGTGAAGACGGCACGGGCGGTTTGCATTCACATGCACGCCAGTACGAACGCGAATATAATGACATGGAGTTCCCAGAAGACTTGGAGAACACGGAGCCTGGTGAGGACGGTAATCCAACTCAAGAAGAACTCGATGCTAAGGAAAAGGAAAAAGCCAAAAAGGCTAAGGAAAAGGAAAAAGAAGGCGGTGATAAGAAGAAGCTCAAAGAAGGTGAACAAGCCGTTGACCGTATGTTAAAGGGCAAGGATTCACTTGCAAATTCTGTTCAATCGACCGCTGCTTTGGAAGATGGTGAAGCTGGTAATACAGCAGACGATAATTCCGAGCAAGAAGAAGAGTGGGGTGTCCACCACACAGGACAAAACACCAATAAGAGTGTTGAAGAGCTTCGTCACGAATTAGCGTCCGCAAAGAAGGCTGGTGATACAAAGCGTATCAAGCAAAAAGAATTTGCAATTCGTGCAAAGACGGGTTGGGGTTCTGTTGAACAAGAAGAACATCTTGATGATGAAGATGATCATGATATCGACAGCAATTTGAAGCAATTGGCCAAAGAAAATGCTGGTGAGATGCGGAAGCGTGTCGTAAATGCACACGGTAATCCTTTCAAGGAAGAGGAAGAAAGTGGTCATTGCGTCAAGTGTGATGATAAGGGCCAGGTATTAAACAAGGCTACTGGTGAAGTAGAGGATTGTCCAGCATGTTCGGATGGTATGCATGGTGATGAAGAAGACTGTGCAATGTCCATGCCTGTAGCTGAAGGCAAGAAGCCAAAGTGGCTTGAAAAGGCTGAAGTCAAGGCTGAAGAAAAAGCTGGCAAGAAAGTTTCCAAGAAGGAAGAGAAAAAGGTTGGTGTGAAATCTGAAGAGGAAGAGAAGTCACATAAACCAAAGTGGCTTGAGAAGAAAGAAGTTGAAGCTGAAAAGAAACAAGGCAAAAAGGTTTCCAAGAAGGAAGAGAAAAAGGTTGGTGTTAAGGAAGCTGTAGGTAGTCGTGCTATATTTCCATCTACCAAAGAATGGGGCAAAGGTGCGGACAAGAACAAGTTTGCAGCTGATGCAGATTTGAACAAGAATCCATCCGCTCCATTGGCATCGGAAGTTCCTGGTGAAGTGTTCAAAAGTGGTGATCACGACGAAGGTCCAAATCAACTTCAAACAAATCCATACAATGAAAGTCAGAAGGTTCACGTTCCAGCTACAATCAAGTCTGCTCTAAAGGCAGAAGCTGATGCAGCACAAAAGAATGCAGATATGTTCATGTCGCGTAAGGATCTTGATTCTAAGAACTTCTACGAAGATATGGCAAAGGCATTCAATGAGCTACACATGAAGCTTGATGAAGGAACTCTATACAGCATCAAGGAAGCACAGATCCTAATGACATCAATGATGAGCATCTTTACAAACAAGATTCCACCAGATGTTGTTAAGTTCATTGCTGGTGGCGGTACAGTTCGCCCATTGAAGGATTACTTCAAGAAGGTAACAGGTAACTTTGATGAGTGGCATATCCACCCAACAAAGTAAAATGAAGGTCTGTGAAATATTGAACATATCGGAAGGCAAAGTCTTGCTTGCGAAAAGTGAATTCGACAAACGAGGCACACCAATGAAAATTCCGAATATGTTCGATAACAAGAACTGGGGTAAAGTAACAAAGGTTAGCCCTAAGACTGTGCAAGTGAAGAGCTCCGGTAAAGACGGCAAAGTGTATACGCATCGAACGATTTGGTCAAAGTGAGGCAATTGTGGATATCAAAAAAGTATCATTCATGCAATTCCTTCAACTAGACGAAAGTGTATTGCTCGAAGTTGAAAAGAAAAAGAAGAAGGTGTTGAAACCAAAGCCCCGTCCAAAGAAGATTCTGTGGTTCCAAGATAAAAACTTGTGGCATGGTGATCTTCAATTTGCACATGGTGGCAAGTATCATTACCACACTTCTCAGGAAGAGGAAGAAGAGGCACGTAATATCTACGCGATCGATCAAACGCATCAGCAAGCATGTTACGGAGTATGGCAAGGCAAACAAAATCGTGGTGTTACATTCCACAATCCTAAGCCACTGCACGCCGTCAAGCATCCACGCCTGTTGATCAAACGCTTGAATCATAGTAACGTGCAAGCGTCAAACATCGCCAAGAAATAACCCCCTGATTTAACAGGGTGGTATACAGGTGTTGACCTGACTACTAAATAACCGTAGAGTGACGACAACAATTCGTGATTTTTGATGAACAGATTTTACTACGAAAGGAAGTAATGCAAATGAGTATGACAAGACTACATTCATGGCAAATACCAAGCATGCCCGTACGCGGGACGCTGGGCTTGTGCCTCGGATTTAGTCAGGAACAACGCTCAGATTATAGCTACACGCCTTTCGTAGGAGGAACAGAGACTATCTAATCCTCAAAATCCAAAAGGGATAATACGAAAGGCGGAACTGGAAACGGCTCCGCCTTTTTTATTGGACTTTTTAAACAGGTGTTGAGTATATCGCATGTGGCAAATTGCCCCCGAATATTCATCACGCAACTTAACGGATTGGCGGGAAGCCAACTCCGGAAACTCGGCACGAGGTTACTCACGAAAGTGAACCTCTGAAAGTATTAAGGTTATTGGTTTACCTTAAGAAACCTAAAGAATTCAAAAGCAGATGGTCCTTTCTGCGACTGAGACGTTATATAATACGTCAGTCAAAAAAGGAGTTTCATATGAAAATTTTGTCAGCATTGGTGTTGAGTGCGTTGATGGCAAGCATCTCAGGATGTGTCGTCGCGCAGACAGCTGAATGCGAAGCTGTTGATGTGAATGGCAACTGTGTCGCACTTGTGTACGAACCAGATGTCATCGTTGGTGAGTACTACGTTGGCTTCTACCGTCCTGGCTTCGGCTATTGGACTGGTTTTGGATGGGATCCATACTTCTATGTCTACGGACATCCAGGCTATAGTCACTACTATCGTGGTGCTCCTCGTGGAGCATGGGGCGCTTATCATGGTGGACCTCACTTTCACGGTGGTGGTCATGTAGGTGGTCACGGACATCGTTAAGTCTTCATGTGGAAGGTGTTATTCGAGCAGGGAGTAACACTATCTCGCCTTCAAAAGAGATCAACTGAATCCCCCGGTTGAAAACAATAGGGGATAATCTATTCCATATTCTATGGTGGCTGTGGTGTAATGGTAGCACCCCTCCTTGTGACGGAGTTAGCATCGGTCCGATTCCGATTAGCCACCCCAAATTGTTGTCATGGGTTCAAAACTAACATATAATTGAACCCATGCTAAAGAAAACTTGTTGTCGTTGTAAGCAAGAAAAGAATTCAACTGATTTCCGTCGAGACAAATCACGATCAGATGGACTTAACGTAGCTTGCAAACTTTGTGTTCGTACCTCACAATCAAAACGGTACAAAGAGAAGTACTCCATATCGAGAGGTATACGCGATAAGAAACTTCGTGATGAAAATCGCAAGCGTCTTAATGAGTACAAATTACAGAAGGGCTGTTTGTGTTGTCCTGAAAAGGAACTTGTTTGTTTAGAGTTCCATCACACAGATATGTCCGAAAAAGATTTTGGAATTGCCAGTAATACACACCGAACGTGGCCATACATTGAGCAGGAAATTGCTAAATGTGTTGTAGTGTGTTCAAATTGCCATAAGAAGATCCATGCTGGAATTCTGACGATTTAGACAAAGGAAGTTCCTTAACAAATCCAACAGCCCAAAAGGCTGTATTAATTACTTCCCGTCTTCTTTTGAGTGTACATCGGCGTGAAGTTGATGTAATGGCTAGTACCACGAGTTGTGTCCTCGTGCGAGCGGGTTCGAATCCCGTACTTCACCCCACTGTACATTCTATGCAGGTGCGTCCCTATTGCGCATACTGGGAACGCGTGTTCGAACATGGACTGAATAGAGCATGGTGCGCCAGCTCGCAACAGTCGCCTGCTCCATCGGCAAGACTAATCACATGGAGCGTTTAGTGGTTAGCACCAGACGTGGTCATCGCTCCAAATTTTATGTCCTCGTAGTTCAGTTGGATTAGAATGCGACGCTACGAACGTCGAGGTCGGGGGTTCGAGTCCCTCCGAGGACGCCATTTTCTATGCGGATGATTAGTGTAACGTGAGCACCGTGCAATGTTCTTGCACAAGAAGTCGAAAGATAAAGCTCAAAAGTACAATGAGCATATTAGAGGTTAAATTCCTCGATGTCCGCCCAGCTCTGGGGAAGCATACCCGTGGTCCAGATAGCAACTGCTTCAAGATTTTTATGCCTCTGTGGTGGAATAGGTAGTCACGCTACGCTTAGAACGTAGTGCTTTTTAGCGTGCAGGTTCGATTCCTGTCAGAGGTACCAAACAATGTCCGTGTAGCCTAGAGGAGAGGCACAGTCGTGCGAAGGCTGTCGACGTAGGTTCGATTCCTATCATGGACGCCAAATTCGATACCAGCAGGCTCACAATGCTGAAGCTATGCAAGTAGTTTGAGAGAGTGGGTGGGAAGTCCGATGGAGGGGCGTAACCTGATTCACAACCAGCTTTCAAGAATCTATCCTTTAAACTCGTATCGACGTCTGTGCCGTTCACAGCCATCCTCAAGGAAGGTAAGTGTGGTGCTGCGGGGCTGATTACCGTGTCCAACATGAAAAACAAGAGTTGGATGAAAAGTCAGCAAGAATTATTGATCCTTCGTCTAATGGTAGGACACGATGCTCTGAACATCGGAAACGTACGTTCGACCCGTACAGGATCAGCCAATTGATTGTCACACCTCTGCATTGGGTGACAATAAATACACGATGAAAACAAAAGTCTGTACTAAATGCAAACGTAGAAAATCTACAGTTATGTTTCACAACGTAACACGAAATGCTGACGGTTTAGCTGATTGGTGTCGTAGATGTTTTAACAACGCTAACATAGCTTGGCGTGAAAAGAACTGGGAACGCAAAATTGAACAACAAAAAGAACGAAGACATGAACTTCGTGAATATGTTGAATCAATCCGTGCAACAAAATGCACACTATGTCCAGAAGCTGAAAGTTGTTGTTTGGAATACCATCATGTTGATCCAACAAAGAAGGATATTAATCCTGGTGATATGGTTGGACGAGGATGGTCCCGAGCTCGCATTGATAAAGAGCTTGCGAAGTGTGTATGTCTCTGTAGCAATTGTCACAAAAAGGTACACAAAGGAATTTTGAAGATATAATGGTCTGTTGGTATAATGGTAGCACGGCACCCTGTCACGGTGTTAGCGCGGGTCCGATTCCCGCACAGACCGCCAATTTAATGCCGCTGAAGCTGATCTGGTGATACTAGCAAGCACTCGCCTGAAGAGCGAGATTAGGTCGGTTCGATTCCGACTGGCGGCACCAGTTGATTATGGATAAGGCAATGCCAATGCCGTGGCAGTCCTCCTTGAAAGAGGATGATGCAGAAATGCATATGTGGGTTGGACTCCCACCCTATCCGCCAAAAATGTCTCCGTGGACTAAACTCGCATTTTGAACGCGAGCGAAGAGCGGAGCGGCGCCAGCCATTGGAGGCTGGAATGCACTTGATTGTGAATAGTCCAAGACAATCAAAATATTTTACGGGCGCGTGCGTGAGCGGTTGAAACGGACTGGCTGTAACCCAGTTGCTTAATAGCCACGGTGGTTCGAATCCATCCGCGCCCACCAGTTTATGCGGGTATAGTTCAATTGGCAGAACGACTGATTTCCAATCAGTAGGTTGAGGGCTCGAATCCCTCTATCCGCTCCAAATCGATCGTCCTTAGAATGGTTGGCAGAATATTCTAAGCGACGTACTTCACTGCCCTTCTGAACCGAAAGAGAAACTAAGTCTTGCCTGCGGGCGAGCGGGAGTAGGTGACGACGTAAGAGAGAAAGCATTGGTGTACCGGTAGCACAGCCGCCCTGAAGCGGTGTGGGAAGGTTCGATTCCTTCATGCTCGTGGGAACTCTTCCGTGAATTAAAAAGCCCATACAAATTCAAGTTTTTCGTGCTGATAGTTCGTTGAGTAATATTCCAACGACAAGGGCGTGAGGTTCCGGCCTCCATTGTGGTCCTCGAAACTCCATGGTGTTGCCTGCGACTCAACCTTTAAATTGGGCCAGTACGAATTTATTTGCTTCTATCGACTAATGGTTAGGTCGCCACCCTCTCAAGGTGTGAATCGGGGTTCGAATCCCCGTAGAAGCGACAACATGTCTGGGTTCGCTTATAAATACTAAAACGAACCCAGGAGCGCACATGACAATATTGAAAATCTGTTGCAATTGTAAACAAGAAAAGAAGGTCGGTGAATTTCGTCGAGACAAATCTCGAAAAGATGGTCGTCAATCTTGGTGTAAAATTTGTGCTCGTTCTAAAATTCAAGAACGGTATCAACTGAAGTATGGTGAAAAATATCGAGAGCGAAATCGAAGATATTATGCCGAAAATATTCAACGACTCCAGGCTTTAAAAGAAACACTTAAGTGTGAACTATGTCCCGAACAGGAAAGCGTTTGTCTTGACTTTCATCATAAAGACGAAAGTACAAAGGCATTTGGTGTTAGTGAGAGTATGTTTCGTTCATGGAAAACTATTGAAGCGGAAATTCGAAAATGTTCGGTTGTATGTTCGAATTGTCACCGAAAGATTCATGCTGGCTTGCTCAAACTTCAGTAAATACTCCAAATGAGGGTATTATCATGATTCTAAACGAACTTATGAAGATGAACGAAGCTGTCCAACCGCTTCCAGCTGATATGTCGATCGAAGAGATGATTGAAGCTTTGGAAAAGCGTCTGGCCGCTGCAAAACGTGGTCTAGGCTTTGCAAATCGCATGAAGAATCCTCTCCAGAAGAAAAAGCACAAAGCAGCAGTTTTGGGCAATCTGAACTCGATTCGTGGTCAACTTACGAAGTTGATTAACCAAATGGAACAATTCAACCGTGCTGAGATGGATCATGATTATCCACCAGATGCGGCGCGCGGCCAGAAAACATCTACTGATGCGTTTAACGACTTCCAGTT
>VFSW01010795.1_pt1 | contig 12908 bp, 10 predicted proteins | sample 5358111 | NCBI WGS metagenome assembly VFSW01 (sample SAMN11554181, study PRJNA540505) | mine drainage metagenome | isolation source: sediment from site ElyBrook_90M | place: USA: Ely Copper Mine, Vershire, VT | collected 2017 | reverse complement strand
GCCCAGCGTAATCAGCGCCGCCTGATCCGGGTCCACGCTGCGAAATTCCTTGGCCGCGATCCCCTCCGCCAGCGCCCCCGCCAGCCGCTCGTGCAACGGCCGGAAATATTCCCGCACCATCCAGTCGAAACTTCCCGTCCCTTCCAGCGCGGCGCGCTGGACCAGCCGAGGATAATTCGGGTGGGTCGCCAGAAAATCGAAATAGCCGCTGACGTATGAAAAAAACCGCTCGCGGGGGGAGCGGGTCATTTTGGGAGGCGCAAGAACGCCGGCGCGGAACTGCCGCAGCAGATTTTTCAGCACGGCGCGGTGCAGGCGGCTCTTGTTCCCGAAATAATAAAAGAGCATGGCCTTATTCGCATGCGCCGCCAGGGCAATCTCGTCGGTGCGCGCGCCGGCCAGTCCCTGCGCCGCGAACTGGTGTTCGGCCGCGGAAAGAATGCGGCGCGCCGTCGAGGAATCCTCGGCCTTTCCGCGTCCGCGTCTCATGGGCGGCTCATCATACTCCCACGCGCGACATGTGTTCGGCCGGATAGCGCGTGCCCGCTGCGACGCCGCGCGGCGCGATCTCGTCGATCCGGCGCAGTTCGGCTGGCGTGAACGAAATATCGAGGGCCGCGAGATTCTGATCGAGGTAGGTGCGCCGCTTCGTGCCCGGAATCGGCACCAGATCGTTGCCCTGCTGCAGAACCCAGGCCAGCGCCAGTTGCGCGGGCGTGCAGCCCTTCTCCGCGGCCATCTTTTCCACGCGGGCCACCAGTTCCAGATTTTTGCGGAAGTTCTCGCCCTGAAAACGCGGCGAAATCCGCCGGAAATCATTCGGCCCGAAGGTTTCCGGATTCTTCACCTGGCCGGTGAGCATGCCCCGGCCGAGGGGGCTGTAGGGAACGAACCCGATTCCGAGTTCGCGGCACGTCGCCAGGATGCCCTCCTCGGGGTCGCGCGTCCACAGCGAATACTCGCTCTGAAGCGCCGCGATCGGATGCGTCGCGTGCGCGTGGCGGATATTCTGCGCGCCCGCCTCGGACAGGCCCAGATACCGCACCTTTCCCTGTTCGATCAGGCGCGACATCGCGCCTACCGTCTCCTCGATGGGCACCTCGGTGTCCACGCGGTGCTGGTAGTACAGATCAATCGTCGAAATCTTCAGGCGCCGGAGGCTTCCTTCGCAGGCGCTCTGCACGTATTCCGGCCGGCCATTGACGCCCACGTACCTACCGTCGGGCGTGCGCACGTTGCCGAACTTCGTCGCGATAATGACTTCATGGCGGCGCTTGGCCAGCGCGCGTCCCACCAACTCTTCATTCCCGCCCAGCCCGTACACGTCGGCTGTGTCGAAAAACGTGATGCCGCGGTCAATGGCATGGTGAATCGTGGCCGTGGATTCCTGATCGTCGGCCGCCCCATAGGACTGCGACATCCCCATGCAGCCCAGGCCTAGGGCCGAAACCACCAGCGAACTTCTTCCCAAGCGTCGGTATTGCATCTCGTTCCCCTCCGTCAACGGTGTGGATGTTCAACTAACCAGTTAGTTTAGGCAGGCGCGGCGCGCGTGTCAAGAAACAAGTCTCTCTTCCACTTCGGATGGCAGGCCTAGGCTTCCAGCGCGCCCCCGGCCCCGGCCGGAAGCTCCACGGAATACTTTGTGCGGGCCTTCTCCCGATGCAGCTCCAGCGCCAGTTCGATCAAGCGGTCAATCAGCTGGGCATACGGCAGTCCGGACGCCTCCCACAGCTTGGGATACATGCTGATGGCTGTGAAACCAGGGATGGTGTTGAGTTCGTTGACGAAAATCTTCCCGGTGCGGCGCTCGAGAAAGAAATCGCACCGCGCCATGCCGGCGCCGTCGATCGAGCGAAACGCGCGCACCGCATATTGCTGAAACTTGGCCACCTGCTGCTGGCTCAACCGCGCCGGGATCTCCAGCCGCGTCCCTTGCTCCAAATACTTCGCCGCGTAGTCGTAGAATTCGCGGTGCGGAACGATTTCGCCGGGAATCGACGCGCGCATCTCCTCGTTGCCCAGCAACGAAACTTCGATCTCCCGGGCGCTCACGGCGCGCTCGACGATGATCTTCAGGGCGAACTCCGCCGCCAGGTCCATGGCAGCGGCCAGCTCGCTGGCGGATTTCACCCGCGTCATTCCCACCGAAGAGCCGAGCGTGGCGGGCTTGACGAACACCGGAAAGCGGAACTTCTTCTTGATGAGCTTGAGGATCGCGGGGCGGTCCCGCTCCCATTCCGTCCGGCGCACCGCCAGAAACGGAACTACCGGCAGCCCGTCTTGCTCGAACAATCGCTTCTGAACATCCTTGTCCATCCCCACCGCCGAAGCGAGCACGCCGGCGCCGACGTACGGCAGTCCAGCCAGTTCGAGCAGTCCCTGGACCGTTCCGTCCTCGCCAAACGTTCCGTGCAACACCGGGAACACGACGTCCACCGCCACCTTCGAATGCCCTTCCCCGGGCGTGAGCGGCAGCAAAACCGCGGCGCTGGGATCGGGCGGCAGCAGCACGCGCTCCCCGGATTTCAGCACGTCGGCAAGCATCTTCTGCGCGCCTGCGCTCGCCAGCCACCGCCCGTCCTTCGCGATGCCGATGGGCACGGCTTCATACTTTTCCGGGTCCAGCGCGCGAATCACCGACGCCGCCGATGCCAGCGAAACTTCGTGCTCCCCCGAGCGCCCGCCGAAAAGCACGCCCACGCGCAGCCGTTTTGGAGAACTCATCTCGCCACCGCCCCTTTGATGTTCCGACCTATCTCGCAACTGGTTCTTAGGGGGTCGAAGCTTTAGCTCCGATATGCAGATCCCCTCTTCCTCAGGGGTTTGACCCCAGAGGAACGATTTGGAATTTTGCGCAGGCTGTTAAGTCGCCGAGGGAAGCATGCCTCTCACAGAATCTTTTTCCCTAAACCAGAAAGAATCAGCTCGACGCCCAGAATCGCGGTCGTATTGTGCAGATCGATCACGGGATTGATCTCGACCAGTTCCAGGGAAACCATGGCGCGGCTATCGGCAAGCATCTCCATCGCCAAATGCGCCTCGCGGTAAGTCACCCCTCCGCGCACCGGCGTCCCCACGCCCGGCGCATCGGTCGGATCAACGACGTCCATGTCGAGACTGACCGCCACGCCGGCAGTATCGTCGGAGGCAAAACGCAGCGCTTCGGCCATCACTTCGCGCATGCCCCGCTCGTCAATATCGCGCATGGTGAAGATGTGGACGCCCGATTCCTTCACCAGGCGGCGCTCCCGCGCATCGAGGTCACGGACGCCGACCAGCGAGACGTTGCGCGGCTCGACCATCGGCTTGCTCCCGGCCAGCAGGGTCAGTTCCGCGTGGCCGTAGCCCATGAGCGCAGCCAGCGGCATGCCGTGGACGTTGCCTGAGGGCGACGTTTCCGGCGTGTTCATGTCGCCGTGCGCGTCAAGCCAAATCATGCCGGCGCGCTTCGATTGCTTCTGGAAATGCGCGGCCACGCCCGCCGTGGTGCCCACCGCAATCGAATGGTCGCCGCCGAGGCCCACCGGCATCTGATCCTCGGCAAGCGTTCTTCCGACGATCTCCGCCAGTCCCTTGCAGGTCTCGGAAATTTCTTCCAGGTATTTCGCGCTCTTCACGCCATAATGCTGTTCTTCGGCCTGGCGCACGGCGATGTTGCCGATGTCCTCGACCTGGCGGCCCAGTTGCTTCAGCTTCGACTGCAATCCCGCCACGCGCAACGCCGAAGGCCCCATATCCACGCCGCGGCGGCTGGCGCCCAGGTCCATCGGCACACCGATGATGCGGATCTTATCTGCCATGCACTCTTTCTTGGCGCGCCCCCCAACAGGCTGTGCAACGCCTGAAGATCACCTGCGACAACATGCCGAAAACCCCCGAGAGCCTTGTGGGTCGTGGCTTCAGCCGCGACGTATGCGCTGCGCGATCAACGGGGCTTCAGCCCCTGAAGTTCCCCGAGGCGTCTGTTTCAGCTCCCTGCTAAGGATAGACGCGATAGAGCATGCGAGGAAAGGGGATGACCTCGCGAATGTGCTCGGTTCCACAAATCCACGCCACGGTGCGCTCCAGGCCCAGGCCGAACCCGGCGTGCGGCACGCTGCCGTAGCGCCGCAGGTCGAGATACCACTGGAACGCCTCCTCGGGCAGTCCCGCTTCCCGAATGCGCGCCAGCAGCGTCTGGTAGCTCGCCTGGCGCTCGCCGCCGCCAATAATCTCGCCAAAGCCCTCCGGAGCAATCATGTCGAAGCTCAGGGAAAGATCGGGCCGAGCCGGGTCGGTCGCCATGTAGAACGCCTTCATCGCGGCGGGATAGCGATGGATGATCACCGGCTTGTCGAACTGTTTTGAGAGCAGCGTTTCTTCATCCCCGCCGAAATCGTCGCCCCACTTGGCCGGGTTGCCGGCACTCTGCAGCGCCTGCACCGCCTCGTCATAGCTGATGCGCGGAAAGGGCGGCTCGATTTTCGCGAGCTTGGCGACGTCGCGCCCCAGCGTCTGGAGTTCGCGCGCGCGGTTCCGCACCACCGACTGCACCATCGCGCTCACCAGTCCTTCGCCCAGCGCCGTCATGTCGTCGAGGTGCGCGAAGGCCGCCTCCGGCTCCAGCATCCAGAATTCGGTCAGGTGACGCCGCGTCTTGGATTTCTCGGCGCGGAACGTCGGCCCGAACGTGTAGACCTTGCCCAGCGCCATGGCCGTCGCCTCGACGTAGAGCTGTCCGGACTGCGTCAGATAGGCCTTCTGATCGTCGATGTAATTGACTTCGAATAGCGTCGTCGTGCCCTCGCAGGCCGCGGGCGTGAATATGGGCGCTTCGGTCAGCGTGTAGCCCTGGCCATCCATGAAGTTGTGCGCGGCGCGCACGGCTTCGGCGCGAATCCGCAGGATGGCCGCCTGGCGCGGTGTGCGAATCCACAGGTGCCGCCGGTCGAGCAGGAAATCGACGCCGTGCTCCTTGAGCTGAATGGGATAGGGGTCCGATTCCGGGACGCGCTGCACCACTTCGATTCCGCTGATGTGGATTTCGTAGCCCCCCGGGGCGCGCGGCTCGGCTTGCACCTTGCCGGTAACGATGACGCTGGATTCTTGCGTCAGTCCCTTGAGCGCGGCGAAGGCGTCCGGGTGTTCCTTCTGCGATACCACGCCCTGCATCACGCCGGTGCCGTCGCGGAAAATCGGGAACAGGAGTTTCCCCGACTCGCGCAGGTTGTACAGCCATCCGCGCAGGACGACGCTACGCCCCGCGTGCTGGCCCGCGTGCTCGATGGCGACCACTACTGGATCCGCTGCTGGCATTTCCTGGCTCATGGTTGGATCGGAGGGCGCCATCACGATTGGCTGGAGCGCACACCCTTCTCGTCGAGCTGTTTCTCGAGTTTATCGAACGACGCGCGGATCTGGTCCAGCGCCGGCCCGCCGGAACTCTGCTCCTTCAATTCCAGCACGAAGGGCAGCGGCTCGGGAGCGTTCGCCAGGGCGATCAGCGCCGCGTCCCAGTCGATCGTGCCCTCGTAGGGCAGCAGGTGCTCGTCTTTGTCGCCGCGATTGTCGTGGAGGTGCGTGGTGACGACGCGCTCGCGCAGCAGCTCGAAACCCGCCTCCACGCCCGTTTCCAGGTGCGCGTGGCCGATGTCGAAGCAGAAGCGCAGGTCGTGCAGATGCGTCTCCTTGACGAAACTCTGCAGCGAGGCGGGCGAGCCCAGTTCGTTGGGCGTGTTTTCCAGCGCGATCGCCACGCCGCGCTGCTTGGCAAACGCCGCCAGGTGCTCGAGCGAGTTGAACGCCGCGTCGAATTTGCGCGGGTCCGCCGCGTCGCGTCCCGAGCCGAGGTGCTGGATGAGATAGCGAAACGGGATCCGCTCGGATACTTCCAGCGCGCGCTTCACTTCGTCCACCGCGTCCACCCGGCGGATGCGCTCCGGATCGGAAATCGAGACGCCGCTTTCATGCCCCGCGTCGGTGTGCCGCTCGGTCGGCGAATGCAGGGAGTGCAGCTGCAGGTGGTGCTGCTCCAGGGCCTGGGCGAGTTCGCGCACCACTTGGGCGTTGCGGTAGCTGAAATGCGACGACGCGCAAAAAATCTCGACGCTCCTAATGCCCGCCTGTGCGATCCCTTCGAGCACCGCCGGCGTCAGCGGATGTCGCACAAACCGGTATGTGGAAACAACCCGTTGCATTCCGCCCCCAGCGCGGCCTTCGCTCGAAGAATGTCTATGGTCGGTGGAAACGGGGCTGGCGTCAATAGCGGGCGCGCCGGGGGGCGCGTGCTTCACTCAGCAAGATTCACTCGCGCCGCCACGCCGATGGCCGAATGGCGCGGAAGCGCCGTCAAGCAGCGCCCACATCCCCCGGCCGGAGCCGCGTGCGGGCCGCGTCAGGCGGCGTCGGAGAGAAACTCAACCTTGAACGACGCGGGCACGAATCCAGCGGCGGCTCCGCGGGCCAGCAGTTCGCGCACCGCGCTGCGCCCCTGCTCGCCGTAGTCCAGCGTCCAGTGATTCACGTACATCCCGATGAATTTGTCGGCCAGCGTCGGGTCCATGTCGCGCGCGAACTGCATGGCATACTCCACGGCTTCCTCGCGATGCTCCAGCGCGTAGCTGACGCTGTCGCGGATTACGCGCGCCGCCGCGAGCCCCAATTCGGGGCCCAAACTGCGGCGAATCGCATTGGCCCCCAAGGGGAGCGGAAGTCCTGTCATTTCCAGCCACCACTGCCCGAGGTCCACCACGCGGTGCAGCCCGATTTGCGAATACAGCAGTTGCCCCTCGTGAATCAGCAGCCCCGCTTCGACTTCCTTGTTCTGAACCGCGTCCAGAATCTTGTCGAACGGCATGGTGACGGTCTCCACGCCCGGCTCGAATAGTTTCAGCGCCAGATACGAAGTCGTCAGCGTTCCGGGTATGGCGACCTTGCACCCCGCCAGATCTTTCTTCTTGAGCGGGCGCGAGGAGATCACGATGGGTCCGTATCCCTCGCCGAAACTCGCCCCGCAATCCATGAGCACGTACTTGTCGGCGACGAACGTGTAGCCGTAAAAGCTGACCGCCGTGATGTCGTACTTCTCCTGGCGCGCGGCGTGGTTCAGCGTTTCGATATCGCAGAGCGTGTGCGCGAATTTGACGCCCGGAAGTCGTACTTTGCCCGTCGCCAGGGCGTAGAACATGAAGGCGTCGTCGCTGTCCGGCGAATGTGCCAGGGCCAGTTCGACTGTTTTTGGTGTTGCTGCCCGCGTAGCCATGGTTGTGCCCGTCCTCAAGATCGTAGGAAGCTCACTCCGCCCCGGCGGGCTGGGTGCACGTAGCGCGAGAGCTATCGTGCCCGCTGCGGTGCTCTTGAAGCGAGACTTACCTTCGGTGTGCCGTCTTGCTGTGTGCCTGCCTCGTGCGAACGTCCAAGGATACCATACGGCCTCCGGGCGCGTACAGGTCGGAGAAACCAGGAAACCTCTCCGGCGGCGGGCGCGACCCCGATCCGCGTCCTTCTCCGGAATGCGGGGTGCGGCATGCGTTGCTCCCTTCGATGAAAGCCCTCCGAAAGTCCCGCCGCCGGTGTGGCGATTTGGATTATCATAGCTGCATGGCGGGAGTCTTCGCCTGAAATCAGCCATACTTACAAGGAGTCTCCGTGGAAACTTTGCTGAGCCTGGAATTCCTGCGCGTCGTGGAGCAAGCCGCCATCGCATCCGCCCGAACCATGGGCCTGGGCAACGGCCACAAGTCCGATCAGGCAGCCGTCGAAACCATGCGCGCGGAAATGGACGCTGTGGGAATGGACGGCACGATCGTAATCGGCGAGGGCGAGCGCGACGAAGCCCCCATGCTCTACATCGGAGAAAAGGTCGGTGCGGCCGCCCACAACAAGAGCCACAAGTATCCCCAGGTCGACATCGCCGTCGACCCTCTGGAAGGCACCAATCTGTGCGCCACCGGCCAGCCCAACTCCATCACCGTGCTGGCCGCCAGCGATAAGGGAGGCTTGCTGCACGCGCCCGACCTCTACATGGAGAAGATCATCGTCGGTCCGGCCTGCAAGGGCGCCGTCGACCTCGATGCCACCCCGGATCACAATCTGCGGGCCATCGCCAAGCGGCTGGACCGCAAGGTTGAAGACCTCGTGGTCATCGTGCTCGATCGCCCGCGCCATGAGCAGCTCATCCAGGATATCCGCAAGACCGGCGCCCGCATCCTCCTGATCTCCGATGGGGACCTCTCTGCCGGCATCAGCGCGGCGGTCATGAACACCGGCGTTCACGCCGTCATGGGAACCGGAGGCGCGCCCGAGGGAGTGCTGACGGCCGCCGCCCTGCGCTGCTTAAACGGCCAGATTCTGGCCCGCCTCGTGGTCTCCAAGCCCGAGCATGAGGAGCGCCTGGCCCAGATGGGAATCAAGGACGGCAAGCGCATCTACGACACGGAGGACCTGGCGCCGGGAGACAACATCATCTTCGCCTGCACCGGGGTCACGCCGGGCAGCCTGCTCCGGGGCGTACGCTTCTTCGGCGGAGGAACGCGCACACAATCACTCATTCTAAAGCTGAAACAGAGGCAGGTCCGCTTCGTGGATACCGTGCATCTGGATAGGGATTCCGACGTCCGCGTGCGGTTCTACTAGAGGCTGACGAAAACTTAATGTGCCCGGACGGAGTGACTAGCGGAGGCTGTGTCGCGTCGCGCAAATAACCGCCCACGGCTCGCGGCTCACAATCCGCTATAGGGCCGCTGCTTGCCGCGCCCTGCCGGGCGACCCGGAGCTAGCTGCCGAGCGCCAGCACGCCTGCAAAGGCGTGCTGGGTGGCCTTGGCCTGTTCTTGAGGCGTGATCGGGTTCCGCTGCGGGGCTAGCGGTGAATGACAGCCGCGGAATGCCCGCCCGGCGCCGGTTGCTGCCGGCGGGGCATCTGGGGCAATCTCTCGGCGGGCTGTGCCACCGGCACGTGCGCGACCTGATTGGTGCTCACGTGATCGCTGATGGCCTGCAACCTCTTCAGAATGCCCTGCCACTGCGTCCAATCCAGTTGCCGCAGGAACGGCCGAAGCCCCTGAATGAACGGGTCCTCCAGCACCGTCTCGCCGTTCGACTCCGGAACGAAAAAGCGGTTCAAGCCCACACCCAGTGCTTCGGCAATCTTCTCCAGCGTGCCGAGGCTGGGGGTCATCTGCCCGCTTTCGATCCGGGACAAATACGAACGCGATACTCGCGAACGCGCCTGCAGCTGGCTCTGCGTCATGCCACGCGATTCCCGCAACTGCCGGATGCGCTGTCCGATGTTTTCCACCGTGTCGCGGTTCGGCCAGTTCTCAAACAGTTGGCGGTCGTCTCCCGGCAGATCCTGCGGCGACGGCGTGGGGATAACAAACGTCACCAGGGGGGGCAGCAAGCGCAGGCAGCGGCGACAGTTGCCTGTGCGCGTGCGGTACTGCACCAATCCGCACACTTGACAGCGAATGACTTCTCGATCCACGTTCATGCTGACTGCTGTACGGTCTTTTTCCGCCACCGGTCTCCTCGCAGACCCTTCCGGCGATGCGAAGGGAGTCAAATATGATTGTTAGGGAAGGGCAGACCTGGCGCGCGACCGATTCTCCATGGCATGCCAATTGTTGTCAAGTCTTTTTTTCAACAGCGCGGATTCAAGGATTTGGGACTACCATCGCCCTGGGCGTAGCCCCGCCAGTATCCTCACTCGACCGGCCCCAAGAAATCTCCGAAAACCTCTGGTATCATCGTAACGTTTGGCGCCGTGACGGCGTCTAATTTTCAGGAGACCACCACATTATGAACGCAGAGAACAACGGTCGTGGGTTCAGCAGCAGATTTTCCGGCCTCGGCGGATTGCTCCTCGTGGGCCTATTGATGGCGGGCGCCATCGCCTGGTCCGCGGGCGGCGCGATCGGCACGGCGCGCGCCGCCGCCGCCCCCAAAAGCGCCATGGATGGCGTCTACACCGCGGCGCAGGCCGCGGAAGGCAAGACCGCTTACAGCGATAGCTGCAGCGGTTGTCACATGGAGGATTTGAGCGGCAGCGGCCAAGCCCCTCCGCTGGCCGGCGACGGCTTCGGACAGTATTGGGACGGTCAAACGGTGTTTGCCCTGTACGATCTCACTCAAACCACCATGCCGCAGGACAAACCCGACAGCCTCACCCCGGAGGCCAATCTGGGCATCGTCGCCTATATGCTGCAAGCCAACGGCTATCCGGCGGGGACCGAGCCACTCAAGAACGATCCCGACGCGCTGAAGAACATCATCATCGGCAAGAAGGCAGCCGCGAAATAGCGGCTAATCGGGAGTTGGCGTGTACCCACAGCTACGGGATCAGCGCCCTGCCTGACCAGCAACAGTTAGTAGATGTCCTTCGCCTCTACCTGAATCTTGGACAGGTTCAGAAGAAAGAGACACATGCTTGCATAGTCGGTTTTCTCGGGGCTCCATTTGTCCACAACGTGATAAACACCGCTGTGGACCCCTTCCATTATCCACTGTGCTCCGTCGGTGCCTCCTCCCAGACCGCCAGTCGGCGATGTCCAAAATGCAGCTTTCTGCGAGAGGCTTATAAACTGCTGTACCTGTGCTTTGGGAATTTCGACAGATTCGTTCCAAGTCACAACCCCAGTCTCGTATCCGCCAGCGCCACTTGTCACTTTTCCTGTTAAAGATCCAGTGCCATCGGCCCGAATTGTCAGGCGGATTGCAATCGGATGATGAAACGTGCGAAGCCAAAGAAAGCGATAAGCGACGAGCGATCTATCCTTGGAAGCTGCAAGAAGTGAGGGCTCATCCATCGCTCGGAGGTACGCCGAGTACCATCTCGCCGAAAAGTCCTTGAAAGGGCCGCTATCCGAGGAATCCCCGAAGATTCCTTTAGGGAAATATTGAGGATTGGCGTCAGGCGGATTGTTCAAGATGCTTGGGACTGTGGTTTTGGGCTGCTTCTTGGTTTGAGACCAACCCGCAGCAGCGCTAATTCCGACGACCAAGCAAAGAACTGTCAGTTTCGGACGCATTCGCATATCTGATAGGACACCGCTCTAAAGATCTGTGTTCCCGTCCAGATGAACGAATCGTCGCCTTGCCGGACATGTGCGGTAGACGCGCTCCGGACTGCTTCCTGCTACTGGGCGGAAAAGGCCAGGAGCACGTTTCCCGCCTGCGAGCCACTGAGCACGGCATAGCCGGAGCCGACAAACAGCATTCCTCCCACGATGACGGGGCCCGCCGAGCCCATCCCGCCGCCGTGGGCGCGCACGCCATTCACCGTCGGGAACTCCTGGGCGGTATTGAATTGCCAAAGAATTCTGCCGTCATCGGCCGCCAGGGCGTGCAATCTGCCGTCAAAGCCGCCGCTAAAGATCACACCCGGAATCGCGCTGATCGCCGCGGACTGTCCCGCGTCCTGATCGGTCGGCTTTCGTCCGGCGGCCAGCAGCGGCGTGAACCACACGCGCTTCCCCGTCGCCAGGCGCAACGCCACCATCCCGCCGCTGTGCAGCGCGAAGTAAACATTCTGTTCGTCCGCGGCTCCCCCGAACACAATCAGCCCGAACGAGTCCGGCACCGGGTCACTGGCCGCCAGCAGGTTCGTTTTCCACACCAGCGCGCCCTTTCGGTCCGGGTCAAACCCGAAAACCGTGCCGCTCTTTTGCCCGGCCACCAGAATCCGGTGTCCGTTCGGCAGCGTGCGCAGGATCGGTGAGGCGCCGAAATCCCAATCCGGCCCCAGGTGCTTCGGACAATTTTCCGAGCGATGGGGGTCATTCTCTGAACACCCTCCCATGAAGGCATCGCCGGCAAGGCCCTGGTACGACCAGAGGATCTTTCCGCTCGCCATGTCCAGCGCCATGATGGCATCGGAATATTTCGGTACGGGCTCGGTCTCCGCGTCGCCCGTGCCGAAGTAGATGGCATGACGCTTGACGTCCACCGTCGGCGTGCTCCAAACGGAAATGCCCGCCGGGGCCCAGAGTTGCGTGCCCTTCGAATTCTTCTTTACCGGTTTCGGCTCTTCCGGAACCATGTAGCGCTTCCAGAGCTGCCGCCCGGTGTTCGCGTCGAGCGCCAGCACGCTGCCGCGGAACGTGCAGCAAGGGTAGTCCTCGTTCGATGCGGAAAAACCCTCCCACGCCGAGATGGGAACGAATACGCGGCCGCCCTGTACGGCAGGCGCGCCGGTGACGCGCCCCGCCACATGGTCCTCCACGCGGCGCGTCCACAGCAGACTGCCGTTCGCGGCATCCACCGCGTACACGTTGGCTTTCAAATCGCCGAAGTACGCCGCATGCCGGGTCGAGCCGTCCTTCCGAATCACCGCGATGGTGATCGCGTTGCGCACCGCCGCCTTGGCTTGGAACGACCAGTAAACGCAACCAGTACTTGCATCCAGCGAGTAGACGTACCCGTTGTCACTCCCGACGAACACGCGCCCACCAACGATCGTCGGCTGACCGTAGGCCGAGACGCCTCCCGGAAAACCGAACGCCCATTTCAGTTTCAGGTGCGGCACTTCACCGGCCGTCAGCCCGGCCGCCTTCGCCGTCTGATAGCGCGTGTTTTCCAAGTCCACGCCCCAGCGATTCCATGCCGGCCCGGCCAGTGAATTGAACCGCGGATGGCTCGCGCACTGGTTCGTCATGTTCTTGGCGTCGCCCCCCAGGGCGCTTCCCAGCGGACGCCCGCTCAACGCCTCCGCCACGCGGCGCTTCTGTTCGTCGGTGAGCGTCTTGCCGACGACCGCGGCCATGGACCCCGTGGTCAGCGCGTCATAGATGGCTTCCGGCGTCATTTGTCGTAGCGCGGCGGGGTCCGGGGCGTGCGTCGTGGAAGCTGGGTTGCCGTGGCAGGAGGTGCACTTCGTCTGGAAAATACTGTAGCCGAACTCCGTGCCCATCGGCGCCGCCGGCGCCGATG
>VFSW01010794.1_pt1 | contig 12909 bp, 13 predicted proteins | sample 5358111 | NCBI WGS metagenome assembly VFSW01 (sample SAMN11554181, study PRJNA540505) | mine drainage metagenome | isolation source: sediment from site ElyBrook_90M | place: USA: Ely Copper Mine, Vershire, VT | collected 2017 | reverse complement strand
ATACATATGTGCATATACCTATATATGGTTTTTTTGCTGATGGTTGAATAGTCTGAATTAGAATAATCACTTATTTGCTGACTGGAAGAGCTCTGTCATCTCAGCCTTGCGGTTCTTGAACTTGGTAGAGATAGGCGCCATTATTTTGTATAGGTTGGTTGCAGTAGCACTCTTAAGATCTGAAGGATGAAGCTTCTTATTTAGGAAGTCTTCGCTAAGCAGTCTGTACGAAGTATATGTTACATCTCCGCCGTACTTTGCATCCCTCTCTACTTTAAGCTCCGAGCTTATCGGGAATATTACATACTTGCATAGCTCCAGGACTGGATTTTGTTCTACTACACCTTCTGGGCACCATGCAGTCTTCATTATTGATTTTACCTCTGATTCATCTGCAAGGATCGGTATTGCTGAACCCTGCTTTGACTTTGACATTTTCATTGCTGCAACTATCTCCTCCTTTTCTGCGCTTTCTGAAACCTTTGGAGGTTCTGTGAGACTTGGAATTAAATGATGATGTATCGGAACAATCTCGCGCAGCTTGAGGTCCTTGAATAGCTCTAGTGCAAGTACGTGAACCTTTCTTTGATCCATTCCTGCATGAGGTATGTCTGCGCCAAGTATCTCGATGTCTGCGGCCTGCATTATTGGATAAAGATACTGTGAAACATGAAGCGTATCCTTCTCGTTTCTTCCCATGATAACAAGTGTTCTTGTAGCCCTTGCAACGGTTGTGCGCCTTGCCATCTGGAGCACAAGCTTCCAGAAATCGTCGTTATTATGATATACTTCAGAGCCAAGAAGTACCTTTGTATTTGGACAGAACTCGTTGAACAGTTCCTTGTAGAATTTTGATGCCTTCATTATCTTATCCCAATCTCCCCCCATCTTATTGTTGGCCATAGTGTGCCAGTCTGAAAGCCATATCTGCGTCTTGACTCCAGCCTTGTCAAGATCATTGATCTTTTTGCCTGCAACAAGAATGTGGCCTATATGTGGCATTCCGCTTATCTCTAGTCCCAAATAATGAACAGGATGCGACTTTGTCTCAAGGAGATTTTTAAGTCTCTCGTCAGTTATGATCTCCTCTGTGGGTTCTGATTTTATAAGCGCCATTCTTCCGTCTATATCCATGCCACAACTCAACTCTATAATCTAATAATACACCTATGTTTTTATTACTTAGGTGCATACGAGGCAGCTAACTCTTTTTGGTTGCCTGCCATCCCAGATAGAGCTGTAATCCAACGCCAATTATAGCAACGATTGAACTAAATGGCGTTCTTAGGATAAGGCCGAAAATCAACCAGAAGAGTATTAATGATGAGAATATGTTTAACATCCTGTTCTTTGTCAGATTTTTATCCGCATCCATCATTGCAAAGAATCTCCAGAATGCGTACGCCATTACCACCATAAACACAGTTAATGGAGCTTCGAGAGATGTAATGGTCTGAAGAAGATTAGGTAGCAGAAAGGTGATGAGGCTAAAGAGCACAGCACGATAAATATACTTTCTTGGCTGGACGTCTTCACTTGCTATCTTGGTACTTTCGCTAACCTTTGCAAAATACAGAAGTACTAGGCATAACGCAATAAGAATCAGGATCGCGATTGCTGGAGGAGGACCGTAGATATTTACTACCAGTCCGATTATCACGATATAGGTTATAGCCAGAAGAAAGAGGATGATTGCATAATGCTTCTTATTAAGAAATGGTTTGTTTACCCTTTCTGGCCAGATCAATCGTATTATCAGAATTGTGCACAGGATGGAGATTACTGCGTGGAATATCATTATGTAAGGAACCCAGGTAAGATTAAGGCCCAGGATTCTGAGAGGAAATCCGGTGCCTGGACCGGTTGTCCGAGTCATGGTCATATCAGTAAGTCCTTCCTCAAGTATTCCATAAATCAGACCAAGTAGGTATATTGTGCGCCATCCAAGCCTGTACCGTGCAGCTATATCGGCAATTATCGCCGCATGTAGACCGTAGAATAGAAGGCCGATGATTACGATTACAGAGAAATAGGTAATTGCGTTTGTTGATCCCGTAAGTATTTCAGGGTTGAATTGAGCAATCAGCATGAAGATTATGATAGTAATTATCACTGATTTTTTTGTTCCAGGCAATTTGTCTTTTGGCTTTTGATCCACCATGCTTCACTCTTAAATACAGTACCTAATAGTGTGCCTATCTTTTTATTACTTAGAGGCATATACTCCTCTGAGGACCATGAAGGCAGTAATACTTGCAGGTGGATATGGGAAGAGGCTTAGGCCGCTTACAGATACTATACCAAAGCCTCTTGTTGAGGTTGCTGGCAGACCGATAATAGATTGGCAGGTCAGGTGGCTCAAGTCACATGGAGTCGATTCCTATGTCATGCTTGTAGGATACCTTAAGGACAAGATAATTGACTATTTTGATGGAAAGAAGGATGAACTTGGAGTAAAGATCGAATATTCTGAGGAGAAAAGCCAGCTTGGAACCGGAGGAGCACTTAAGAACGCTGAACGTTTCCTGAAGAATGAAAAGGAATTCTTTATGCTCAATGGAGATAATATAACCAATATTGCAGTCAGCAGGATGAAGCTTTCAGCAAATATGGCTACAATAGCTCTTGTACCGCTTAGGAGCACATATGGAATTGCGCGCCTTGATGGAGATAGAATAACAAAGTTTGATGAGAAACCGATAATAAACGACTACTGGATGAACTCTGGAGTATATCTTATGTCCCAGCAGATATTCAAGCATCTTCCAAGTACAGGCAATCTTGAAAACACAACTTTTGTTGAACTCTCAGCTGCAGGAAAGCTACTAGGCATGAAGTTTCCTGATGCTTACTTCAAAGGAGTGGATTCCATAAAGGATATGGAGGAGGCCACAAACGACCTTAAAAATAAGAAGGTTTTCGATAGTATAAGCCCTGCAAAAGGAAAGGCGTAAATACTGGTCCTGATTTTGATTTCCTTAGGCAATGCGTATATATCAGAAATTTCATAATAATATTGTGAAGTTATGAACGTTACAAAGCATGCGCATGGAGAATTTGAGCACCTAAGAAGGGACTCAGTTGCATCCAGTGCAGTTGAGAATAGGACAATCAGTGTTGTTGTAAGTTCTACAAGTGCGATAAAACTAGAGGCCGTAGAGAGGGTTCTATCAGGAAGGGGAGTTGATGCTAAGATTGACGGAGTTAAGGTTGGTTCAGGGGTATCAGAACAGCCTATGGGAGATGAAACACTTTCAGGAGCAAGAAACCGTGTCAAGAATGCAATGGCAGAGCGACCAGGTGCAGATTTGTATGTATCGATAGAGAATGGAATATTCTCAGAAGGACATGGAAAGGACGCTAAATATGTTGACAAGGCAGTGGTGGTATGCGTTGACAAGAGCGGACATGAACATGTTGCTTATTCTGATGGAGTAGAGTTCCCTAAGGATGCGGTTGAGGAGGCAAGAAGGCGTGGATTTGCCACTACTACAGTTGGAGAGGTACTAAAGGAACAGGGAAGAGTAAAGGATAATGCAGATCCGCACTTTGAACTTACAGGAGGAAAGAAGCACCGTGCAGACTTTCTTCAGCAGGCAGTATCAGAGGCGGTTGCAGGAGCACTGGCATAAATTGAGATCTAGTCTCGCTTTGTTTCTGCAGTAATTTCCATAAGATATTCTTGGAATACCTTTACTCCAACGACGTTTGCATCGTGCTTTATCTCTTCGATCACAGCCAGCATTCTCTTTGCATGCTTTAGGTCCCTCTTCAGTTTGTCATCGAAGCTTGGATGGTCCTTTAATGCCTCAAGTTCATGAATAATAGTTTCCAGCTTTGCTACTCCGTAGAATTCCTCAAGTGGAGGTGAATTTGCAGCGCGTACAGTTATGAGAGGTGATGAATTAAGCATAATTCCATTAAGGGCGCCTTGCTCTTCTCCTGCCATGTTTATTTGGTGGGCCCTCTTTATCTCCCTTCTGGCGCCATAAGAAAGAGTTGCACCGTCTGTAACAAACAGGTATCCTGATCTCTGGTCCAGCCTTCCGTGGTCGCCAAGAGCATCAACTACATGGTCCCAGTGTTTTGCGAAATCCTCTTGGCTGTGCCTTGCTCCAAGAGTGAGCTCTGTTTCCATGGGAAGAAATGTTGTTGAAATTACCTCGAATGGATGTTCCATCTGTAGTGCATAGGTTGCAGCATGAAGCCTTGCCCAGTTTACAAGCTTGTTTCCCTCTGAGGTTATTAGCCCTATAGTGAATCCGAAGCTGTTTCCCTTCTCGTACTCAGCTCTTATCTCCTCGACTATCAATTCAGTAAGTTCAGGAAGGTGCTCTATTCTAAGGGATGCACTTGCAAGGCGCCTAAATACCTGGTCTGCAGCCTCGTTGCTAAGGTCAAATCTTCTCCACCATACCTCGTCATGTATAGCTCTTGTTGGAATTGGTATGGTCTTGTCCAGTTCGGCTTCCTTTGGATGGCCGTCAAACTGCCTCCTATAATCATGGAACATTGACATTTGGTCACTAAGTCAGGCAGCAAATAAGCTGGCCCATTTAAGTAGGGATGTCATTTTCTTATATAAAAGGCTATTGAGTAGTTTGGGTTTTTCTCTCGTAATAAACCCAAATGTTTAAAAAGACTGAACGCTCAGACCTTCTTTTTAGATTCTCAGGGCTTCTGCAAGCCTAAGTGCATCTTCAAGGTGTTCCATCCTTGTAGGTATGAGGTGCGGGAAGTGGTGCTCCTCTCCTCTCTTCCTAAACATCTTGTTCCAAGGTTGCTTTATCAGTATTGCAATCTTGCCAATCTTTGCTGCATCCTCAGCAATCTTGTGGTAATCATCAACATATATGTCCACATGAGGGGTTGCTCCAAGCTTTTCCTTTGATGAATGTACATGGACTATTTCATCAAATGGCACCTTGTTCTTTTGAAGGAAGCGCAGTAGCGTCTCATCATCCGCATCGCTGGCTGTTGCAATTGTAATGTCGTAGTGCTGATGTATTCTTTGAAGCATCTCAGGTATCTTTGGATCAAGAAGGCTTATTCGGTCCATCTCGCTCCATACCAGTGCAAATATCCTCTTCATGTCTGCCTCTGTTATTGTGACGCCAGTTATATTCTCCTCAAGTCTTGCTATCCTTATATCGGAAAACTGAAGGTCTGTGCCGAATTCCTTGTTCACGTGCTGCCTTGCAAGTTCCTTTACATGTGCAACAGTGTCATCTAGATCAAGACCTATTCTCTTTCTTCTTGGAGCTAGAGTCTCTGTTCCGTTAGTCGCTAGTGGCTGTTCGACAAATCGTGGTTCGCGCGTCTGGTGGAGTTGGGCCATTGGGTTCACCATTTAAACAATATACTGGACAGGGTAAATTGATTTTGTGAAAAGTAGTCTGCAGCAACTGGCTTGCGCTGAGAACCAATTATTGTTGCGGGAAAGATTGACAGGTTTTGGAGTCCTATTAAGTTTACCATAGTTACTGTAGTATAAACTGATTTATATAGTTTTCGCAAAAGACTGAGCCTTTTTATGGCCTGTTTAAAAGGATTAGGTCTCCGAGCAGGTAGCCTTCTATTGATTCCCAGTTCCTGAGCCTTATTACGCTTCCGCCTCCTACAACGCCCTCCTGCGAGGCATCCTTATTCCAGTTTGCATCGACTACAATGCCTATCTTGCCATTATTTGCAAAGTCCATGACAACCTTTGAGTGATCATCTATGCACGCAACAGCATTGGGATGCATCCTCATCTTATCATCAGACGACTAAACCCTCGTGAAGGCGTCATATTCTATGTTATTGCGTGAAAGGAATGCGTGAACTGTTTGTGGGTCTGCAACTGTCGCAGTAACTATGCTTATTGAGTATGATTCTCTGATCCTTGCAATCCTCTTTGGAAGTTCTGGATCGAGAAGGCTTGGCCCGGCTGCCCATAGTGCCCTATGTATATCAATTATTTCAGGCCTGCCTATGTCAAGTCCGTGCTTTTCCCTGAATATGTCCTGTACAAGGAAGCAGTTAACATCAGCAAATGAGACTTCTACCTTGTATCTTCTCTCAAGCTCTGCAACTGTAGGACGCTTCTGCTCAATCAAAGTATCCTCTATGTCCAGAACCAACTCTCTCCTACCGTTTTGAGAAGAATGACTAAGGGAGCGAGTATTTACCATGAAAAGTATACAACATGCATCCAATATAAAACTTCCGCATCTGGACAATGCAAAAAACTATAAATATTAGAGAGTACTTCTAATTTACATGGGAGCGTCTACGAAAATTTCTAAGGGTATAGATGGCAAAAGGGACACAATACTCATCCTTGATTTTGGCGGGCAGTATACGCACCTTATAGGCAGAAACGTCAGGGAAAACAAGGTATATTCGGAAATAATTCCTTTCGATACAAGTGCTGCAAAGATCAAAGAGCTTATTGCAAAGCAGAATGTTAAGGGAATAATACTTTCGGGAGGTCCTGATAGTGTATATGAAAAGGATGCCCCGAAGCTTGATCCTGATGTACTAAAGCTCGATGTACCAATACTAGGGCTATGCTATGGGCATCAGCTTATTGCTCAGATGACTAAAGGCAAGGTGGAGAGGGCAAAAAGGAGAGAGTATGGAGAGGCTACAGTAAATGTCGACAAGCCAGTAGGTATTCTGAAGGGACTAAACGCAATTGAGAAAGTCTGGATGAGCCATGGAGATACAGTTATTGCAGTACCTGATGATTATGAGGTGCTTGCACACACTGAAAGCACGCCTGTTGCAGCATTTAGGCACAAAAACCTTCCGATATTCGGATTGCAATGGCATCCGGAGGTTGTTCACACTGAGCATGGAGCAAAAATACTTGAGAATTTCATAATAAGGGAGTGCAAATGTTCACCAAGCTGGAAGATGGATAATTTCGTCGAGAAAAGCACTGATGAAATAAAAAGCAAGATGGGAAAAGGCAAGGCGATAGTGGGACTAAGCGGCGGTGTTGATTCCAGTGTTGCTGCAGCTCTTGTTGCACTTGCAGTTGGAGGATCAAATGTTGTTGCAGTTTATGTTGATACTGGATTTATGAGAAAAGGAGAGACAGTACAGGTGAAGAAAACATTTACAGATCTGGGAATGGATCTTCGTGTGATAAATGCTGAGGATAGATTCATTAGTGCGCTTAAGGGAGTCAAGGAGCCTGAACAGAAAAGGAAGATTATCGGCAGGATTTTCGCAGAAGTATTTGAGGAGCAGGCAAAGATTTCCGGAGCTGATTATCTAATACAGGGAACAATATATCCTGACAGAGTGGAGTCGGGAAGCACAGGAAAATCCGCAGTCATAAAGACGCACCACAATGTAGGGGGACTTCCGAAGGATTTGAAGTTCAAGTCAGTGATAGAGCCTCTTGCAGATCTTTACAAGGATGAAGTAAGGAAAGTTGGGAGGGACTTGAAGCTTCCTGAAGCAATAGTGAACAGACAACCGTTCCCTGGACCAGGACTTGCAGTAAGGATAATGGGCGAGATAACAAGGGAAAAACTTGAGATAGAAAGGGAGGCGGATGCAATAGTTACTGAGGAGCTTGAAAAGGCAGGGCTTTCGAAGGATCTTTGGCAGTACTTTGCAGTTCTTACAGATACAATGACAACAGGAGTTAAAGGCGACAGCAGAGCCTATGGATATTTAGTTGCGTGGAGGGCAGTTGTAAGCAGGGAAGTAATGACAACAAAGTTTGCAGAGCTGCCTTGGAATACAGTAAGAAAAATTTCAACTAGAATCACAAATGAGATACCTGCAGTTGTAAGGGTAGTTTATGATACAACAGACAAACCGCCTGCAACTGTCGAGTGGGAATGATTATGAAACAAATTGATGTAGTAGCACTTGGAACAACCACCATGGACAAGATCGGGCTGTCAAATTTGATAACAGATTCGCATTTTACAACTCAGATAAGGAGCATGAAGAAATATTTTGGTGGAAGGGGCCCTAATTTTGCAGTATTCTCAAAGAAGTCAGGAGCAAAAACAATGCTTGTAAGCGTAGTCGGAGACGACGATGATGGAATAACATACATGAAATATCTCAGGAAGATGGGCGTTGATACTTCTGGAATTTATGAGCAATCAGGCGCTTCTACCGACACTTTTTTCATGTTCAAGGAAAAAGAGAAATTCAGAGCATTCTTCTACCCTGGTTCGGATCATAATTCCAAGCAGCTAAAAGAGCATACGCGTAAAGCGATATTATCGGAGAAATACAAGGTTCTTTACTGCACTTGGCCGATGCCCCAGCTTAACATGCTTGCACTTTCACTCAAGAAACCTTCGCGTAGCGCCCTTCATGTGTTCGCGCCTGGACAGAATTTCTATCTTTACACGAAGAAAGAAGCAGAACTGTGCCTGAAGAATACAGACATATTTATTTTGAACGAGCATGAATACGGAATTGCTGCAAAACATTATGGCAGTGCAACTGCAATGATAAAGAAATTCGATATGTGTGCAGTGATTGTGACTTTCGGTGGAAAGGGAACAGTAATAGTTCAAAAGGAAGGCAAAATACATGTGCCATCATTTGCTGCAGACAAGGTAGTTGACACAACTGGAGCAGGAGATGCATTTGCAGCTTCTCTGATTGCAAATTTTGTGAAAAACAAGAACCTTTGGAAGTCTGCGCGAATAGCATCTGCAGTTGCATCTTTTGTTGTTGAGGACATAGGTCCGCAGACAAGAATTCCAACGACAAAGGAAGTAAATATGCGCATGAAGAAGAACAAGATATTGAAAGTTAATTCGCAGAAGTTGCTAAATTTTGTAAAATAAGTTAGCTTTTCCTAATTCTTTTTATTCCAACTCTGTCCCATGGAAATACCGCCCATTCCCTTATCACCTTCAGGCTGAAATCGGGCTTGAACTTTGACCATGGCTTAGTGTATAATGCTGCAGTGTCTATTCTTGATGGGCTTTTCTTTGAAAGATATTTGATTACAGCAACCATCGTTTCCCCCTCGTCAACCAAATCATCAACAACAAGAATTCTTTTTCCCTTTATATCCGTTCCGAGAGTTGAGATTATCTTTGGCTTTGTCCTCTTTGCTATTCCTAAATAGGACTTGATGTTTAGCATGTCAACTGCTATGTCAAGCTCATCACCTATTATAAGCGATAGTGTGATTCCTCCCCTTACTATTCCAATGACAAGGTCATACTTTCTTCCAGAGGATTTTATCTTCTTTGCCAGAACAGAAGACTGCTTTCCGTAGCTATCCCAGCTTATATGCAATAACTTAGGATTTTTATCCATTAGAAATACCCAGTCGTATAAGCAGCAGCGAGATCGCTATGGCGTACCCATCGCCATAAAAATGAACGCATAAATAGTATTTTTTTATAAAGATATAATAACATTCTCTTTTGGACTTGGATGATGCTCCCTTATGACAAGGCTTAAATACATTTTAGGGTTAGTCTTGATGGTCGCATCATGAGGGACAGTTCTGCATACATCTATTTAGAGGACGGTACGGTATTAGAGGGAGAAGGTTTTGGTTCTAAGACCATAAGAAGCGGCGAACTTGTTTTCACAACTGCAATGAATGGATATCCTGAGAGCCTTAGTGACCCGTCCTACAAGGGCGAGATAATGATAATCACTCATCCTCTGATAGGCAACTATGGAGTTCCAAAGAAAGACATTAAGGAAGGAATAATAGGGAATTTCGAGTCCGGTAGAGTGCAGGTTGAGGCGCTGATAATAAGTGAGCTTACAAGAAGCAGCAAGTGGAATGGAAAGCTCGACCTTTCAGGATGGTTTGAGCAGGAAGGAGTCCCGGGCATATCAGGAGTGGATACAAGGATGCTTACAAAGAAGGTAAGGGACAAGGGAGTGATGATATGTGCAGTTTCTACAAAAGGAAAGATAGCGGATCCTAAGAAGGCTCTTGACTACGATTTCAATTCCATAAACTTCGTTGAGCAGGTATCCCCAAAGAAGCCAGTTATACACGAGACAGGAAAGAAGACAGTTGTAGTGGTCGACTGCGGAGTTAAGCAGGGAATACTAAAGAACATTGCAAAGCTTGGTTACAAAGTAGTCAGAGTTCCTTACAATTACACAGCAGATCAGATAACATCATTAGAACCTGTTGGAGTAGTATACAGCAATGGGCCTGGAAACCCTAACCTGCTTAAGCCAGTTGTATCATCAATGCAGAACCTTCTGGAATTTAATATTCCGATACTTGGAATCTGCCTTGGTCACCAGATCGCAGGGCTTGCAATGGGTGGCAAGGTAAAGAAGATGAAGTTCGGACATCGTGCAGTGAACAAGGCAGTAGTGGACTCTGCAAGCAGAAAGGCATACATAACAAGCCACAACCACGGATTTGCAATGTACCCTGATGATGTTCCTAAGAAGGGCAAGATCTGGCTGATGAGCCCTGATGACAACGTAGTGGAGGGAATGAGATATGAGGAGGACAATATGATAACAACTCAGTTCCATCCTGAAGGCCAGCCAGGAACCAATGATGCAGGATTCATGTTCAACATCTTTGACAGAATGATAAAGAACGACAAGGGGAGCAAATATGGCTAAGACAGAAAGGAGAAAAGTACTCGTAGTAGGATCAGGACCTGTGAAGATAGGAGAGGCCGCCGAATTTGACTATAGCACAAGCCAGGCGCTGCGCGTGCTAAGAGAGGAAGGGTACGAAAGCATCATAATCAATTCTAACGTTGCAACAGTCCAGACAACTTATGAAATGGCAGACAAGGTATATCTTCTTCCAGTGAATGCAAATTATGTTGAAAAGATAATCCAGAAGGAAAGACCTTGGGGAATAATGATTGGATTTGGTGGACAGAGCGCGCTTAATGTTGGAATCGAACTCAACAAGAAAGGAATACTGAAGAAATATGGAGTAAATGTGCTTGGAACTGGACTTGAAGGAATAGAAACTGCATTAAGCAGGGAAAAGTTCAGGGAAACGATGAAGCAGCACTACCTGCCAATACCAAAAAGCGGATCTGCAAAGTCAAAAGAGGTTGCAATAAAGGTCGCAAGGGAGATTGGCTATCCTATAATGATGAGAGTAAGTGGTAATCTTGCAGGAAGAGGATCTGCAGTGCTATGGAGTGAGGATGAACTTGTTGCCGAAGTTGACAGGGCATTTGCACAAAGCTCAGGAGAGATACTTCTTGAAAAATATTTATTCGGATGGAAGGAAATTGAATATGAAGTTGTTAGGGATGCACTTGGAAACTGTGTAGTTACCGCATGCATTGAGAATCTTGACCCTATGGGAGTGCATACTGGAGACTCAGTTGTAGTAACGCCTGCACAGACACTTGATAATTATGAATTCCAGCAGATGAGAAGCACTGCAATAAGGGTCGCGGAGGCAATAAACCTGGTTGGAGAGTGCAATGTGCAGTTCGCATTGAGCCCTGACAGCTATGAATTCTACATTATAGAAACAAATCCAAGAATGTCAAGATCAAGCGCGCTTGCAAGCAAAGCAACAGGATACCCTCTTGCATACGTAAGTGCAAAAATCGCACTTAAGCACATGCTTTATGAAATCAAAAACAGCGTTTCAAAGTCCACTACAGCATTCTTTGAGCCAAGCCTTGATTACATAACAATGAAGATGCCTAAGTGGAACCTCAACAAGTTTGATTTTGTTGCAAATAGTGTTGGAACTGAAATGAAATCAATCGGAGAAGTAATGGCGATAGGTAGAAACTTTGAGGAGGCAATGCAAAAAGCCATCAGAATGCTAGACATACTTGGAGAAGACGGTCTTGTTGGAGGTCAGATATACAATTCAAACCTGAGTACAGATGAGTTAAAGGCAATATTGAAAGAAAAAAGGCCTTACTGGTTCCTTTATGCAGCAAAGGCATTCAAGGACGGGCTTAGTGTTGATGATGTTTTCAAAGTTACGCAAGTAGACAAGTTCTTTTTGAAGAAAATGGCAGCACTAGTAGATATTTACGAGAAAAGGAAGAAGCTAGATAAAGAGTCTTATCTGAAACTCAAGAGCCTTGGCTTCTCTGATAGGCAGCTTGGAGTAGACATGCAAAAGAACATATCTATAAAACAGATTGATACTCTTGCTGGAGAGTGGCCTGCGCAGACAAATTATCTTTACACAACAAATTCTGGAAGCGAGGATGACATTGAAACAAAATCAAACAAGAAAAAGCTACTAGTTCTTGGCGCAGGAGTATTCAGAATTGGTGTTTCAGTGGAATTCGACTATGGCGCAGTAATGCTCGCAGAGAGTGCTAAGAAGCATTTTGAAGAGGTATCACTATTGAACTATAATCCTGAAACAGTTTCGACCGACTGGGACAGAGTAGACAAGCTCTACTTTGACGAACTTACTGAAGAAACTATAATGAATATACACAAGAAAGAGAATTTCCAGAGCATAGCAACCTTTGCAGCAGGTCAGATTGGAAACAACTTATCAGTTGCACTTGAGAAAAGAGGAATAAAATTATTCGGAACCAGCGCAAAGAGCATTGACAATGCTGAAAACCGTGACAGTTTCTCAAAACTGCTTGAAAAACTCAGCATAAAGCAGGCAAATTGGACAAGTGCAACATCACTAAAGGATGTGAAGGGCTTCATTGAGAAGTACGGCTTTCCTGTGATAATAAGGCCAAGCTATGTAATCAGCGGATCATCAATGAAGATAGCCTACAACCTCAAAGACTTAATGTCATACCTTGAAGCTGCAACAAGACTTTCTCCGGAATTTCCAATAATAGTATCAAGTTTCATAAGAGATGGCATCGAAGCAGAGCTTGATTGTGCTGCTGATGGCCACAACGTAATCGGAGTTCCACTATGCCACGTTGAGGAGGCAGGAGTACACAGCGGTGATGCAACAATAACAACACCATACAT
>VFSW01010793.1_pt1 | contig 12909 bp, 8 predicted proteins | sample 5358111 | NCBI WGS metagenome assembly VFSW01 (sample SAMN11554181, study PRJNA540505) | mine drainage metagenome | isolation source: sediment from site ElyBrook_90M | place: USA: Ely Copper Mine, Vershire, VT | collected 2017 | reverse complement strand
TTAGCCTATATGAGCATCCTTGAGTCCCTAAAAGCCACCCGCAGACCGTTGACAACCAAACAAGCCGCCGAGATGCTCGGGCTCCACCCCATGACCATATACAGGTGGTCGCGGTTGGGGCGCATCCCAACCCTCCGTCTGGGAGGGACGCTGCGATTCGATCCGCAGGCGCTGGCGGCTTGGCTGGAGGCTCGTAGCGTATAGCAACTCTAGCTCGTTGCCGCGGCGACCTTCGCTCAAGGATGACACATCGCTCGTTGGGTTGAGGTGAAATCGTGAGTGCTTGGTGGGCGATACGAAAGTAAGCCGATTTCGGAGTTCCTCCGGTGTTTCCAGTGAAACGGCATTGCGCGAATCGTCACTCGTCGTAGAACCTATGATCATAATTAGTCGATCCTGAAAAAAGCCGATGTCAGGCATTGGCGGGATGGACTTGGATGAGTCGCAACCCTTGTGTGGCCGGAATCCATCCCCAGATGCGCATCAGGCGGTGTAGAAAAATGCACCAAAACGCTCTGAGGAGCTTCTGGAAGTTCATTGCGGCGGCAGAGAGGATGGCATTGAGTGCATCGCCGGCGACGCCATTCAAGCGGTTGCGCTCCAACCGGTGTTCGTTTTTCAGATGTCCGATGCTTGGTTCGACTGCGGCACGGCGTTTCATCCATCGCCAGAGCGGCCGCGGCGTTCGACCTCTTCTTCATTTGTCCACATGCACGGCTGCATTGCCTTCGTAATCGTGGCCGCGATAGCCCATGTCCACATGCACCTGGCTGACCCTTTCCCCGATCATGCTCTTGACCTGTTTCATCTGCGCGGCCAGCGTGTGGCCATCGTAGGGATTGGTGGTAAAACTTTTGGCGCCGACCAACCATCCGCCCCGGCTGGTAATCGCCACGCTCACTCTGTTGCCGAACTCATGGGGCTTGCCCGCCTTGCCTTTGGCGATGCACTCGACCTCGGGCACATGTACGCTGTAGACCTTGTTATTGTCGTGCCTTTGCTGGGCACCCAATGCGCCACCACGTTCTCGTCGCTCAGATCGTGCTGATACTTCAGATAGTGCAGGGCCACCACCAGCCGCGTGGAGATGCCCGGCGTCCCGTGAGTGGGATGATACGTCGCTTCCAGAGCCTCTTCAAACGATGACCAGTCGATGCGCATCCCCAACTGAACCAGCGGGTGATGTCGGTCGATTATCTGCTCCAACTCCACCTGAAACAACTCGTGCAGCGGTTGGTCCGGCTCTCTCATCGGGCGTATAGTTTTCCCCAAGTTATGTGGCGGATTGAGGTTCTTTCTGAGCTAATTATAACGCCTTTGTGTAATATTATGTCGTTGATTCTAGATATAGTTATTCGCTTTTCAGGATCGACAAATCGGTTCCAGGGGGAGCGGCGGCCGAGCCTGCCGAGGTCATTGAGTAACCCCGCCCCGATCCATTCACCGGCTACTCCCCATGAAGATCGTGTCCCAGTAGTGCAGCTTAGGAAGCGAGAATTCAATCCACGTAGTCTTCCCATCCGCGTGAACCTGGAACGGAATCGAGTGAAATTTTCCCCCCTCGAAATCAGGAGACGCCCACCCTAGCGATTTGATCGCTTCCGGAGACGATATCTGTACCCTCAAATCTTGAAGAACTGGCGGCTCCGGCCGCGTCATCGTAACATCGCGCCAGTGAGGATCGTTCGAGCCTAGCAAATTGATCAGATGAATGACGGTCGTGTTGTTCTTACGGCGTGTGATCGTCCAGATGGAATTTGGAACTCCAAGTGGATTCGTTGTTTGATCACGAATCTTGACTGCGACACCGCAGGGTTCTAACTCCACGTCGTCTCGGAGGTAGTTTTCGTAGGCGGTCAGATAGTCGTAGTAGTGGCGTAGCGCCTCGTGCAGTGCAGGGGAAACGGACAGGCGCGTATCCGCTGGAAAATACTCTCTTGAGAGCATTCGATTGCCGTCGCCCAACTCGATATGGGCCGCTCCCGAGGCGAAGATGGCTGCATCGGTGAGAAGGACACTTGGCATGTTGAACTGCTTTGCGGTTGGTACTGGACCGACCTCAGGCTCTTTGTGGACATAGGCGGCGATCACATAGCCGTCCCGAGGATTTGCGAAATGAACTTGTTCGGTTGTCAAAAGAATGCTCGCAAAGGTTTCGTTGTCGTCCCAGAGTTCGGAGTAGACGAAGTCTGCTGCAGAGCGTGCAATGCGTTCCTGACCGAGAGTACCAACCGCGTTAAAGACAATCCGCTTGTGCAGAGTATTGCTTGCATGATCGATGAAGGAACGAAAGCCGGAAATGTAATCTACTGTGGAATCGTCAAATCCAAACCCGCCCTTATCTCCGAAGGTGTCTACGTGCCAGCCATCGAATGGATATACCTCAAACAAGTCGTGCATCTGGCCGAACAAGTACCGCTGCCAACCCAGGTTGTTCTGGTTCATGTAAAAAAGGCGATTGGTAGACCAGCCTGACGCATTATGAAGCTCGAGACTTTTGGCCGTATCGACAGTGCGCGGACCATCCGGAGTGCTCCATATGGCCCACTTCAACGGCAACCTGTTTCTGGATCGGGTAAACACGTCGTCATAGGCACTGTAGCTGGCGTTATAAGCCATTGCCATCATGTCGTAATGATGCGCTTGATCAATGAGATCTCTGAGTATGGTGCCGTCCACCCTTCGCCCTGCGATGTCCCTCCAACTGGCGGCCGGATTTTTCACGGTCCCTGCAAGCGGCTGGTCATGCCGATACTGGAAGTCATAAAACTCCAAACCATTGATGTGGAAACGATTCAGTTCGGCGATCCAGGTGTGGGGGTCTGTTCCCTCGCTGGCATCGTAGTGTGCGAGATAGCCATAGCGAGGAAAGCGCTTCCAGTCGGATGAAATGTCGATGGCCGTTTGCCGCTCGCCTAGAATCCGGCCGTTCGCATCGGCAAGGCGCACTGTGGCCAAATACCCCTGGTAATCTTCATGTGGAAGTTCGCACGTGAGGGTCTGTGTTCTGGCTGTTTCCGAAGTGGGAGCAATAGGTTCGCATTGGCCTGTCGCCTGCCCGAGCCGCCAGATTGACGCTGATATCCGCTCGGCTCCTTTCGGATAACCATCCAACTCGACAATGAGCTTTACCGGATCGGATGGGGCGTAGCGAGCCTTGTCTGGATATGCGTCGACGAGTTGCACACCCAGGGCTTGAGCGAAGGCGCCAGGGAACGAGAGGGCAAGAACGAACGAAAGCAGCAAGCGCATGGCTCAATCATGCAACTGGCGTACTGGTTATCGGCATGAAGGATTGCCGAGGTTTCTCCGAGGCCGACTCAGGCTTCGCTAGTCGAAGTGTTCGACAAGGGTCAAGCCACTCGATGCACGATCGAGTTCTGCAAAGATGACTCTCTTTCCATCGGGGGTCAACGAGATACCGGCGAATGGGGTCGGAGTATGCTTCAGTGCGTACACGACCTGCGAGTGCCCGGTTTCCGGATCGATCCGTTGCAGAGTGAACTGGTTTCCCTGTTGGGAGAGAGAATAAACGTACCTGCCGGCCAGCGTCCAATAATTAAGGTTGCCGGTTGGCGGTCCGTCAAATATCTTGTGTTCTGGCCCGCCGCTGAGGAGGCGTCGCCAGAGGCCCGACTCAGCATAGTGGGTAAAATACAGCCATTGAGCGTCCGCGCTCTCGATAGCGACCATGCCGCCGCCGACAGTTACCTGCTGGGCAAAACCGGAACCATCGGAAGGCGTCTTCCATACTTGCCATGAGCCGGAGCGATTGGAGCCAAAAAAGATCCAGCGATCGTCTACCGACCAGCTTGGAACGATGTCGTTGAAGCTTCCATTGGTGACCGCACGCGGCACCCCACCGTCAGCGCCGATCACATATATGTGCGCGAAGGAGGCCGGCCGGCCATCAAATGCGATGTGGTGCCCGTCGTGTGACCAGGACGGGCTTCCGGCAGAGGCACCTGCATTGGTAAGTTGAATGGGGTCGCTGCCATCAATTTTCGCAGTCCATATCTCTTGTGAACCGGAACGCCAGGACTGGAATGCGATTTTCTCTCCTGCCGGGGAAACGTGCGGAGACGCATCCTGCTCACTGGATGTCAGAATCTCCGCTTCGACCTCCGGACCCTTTCCATTGAGATCGGCCGCGAGAATGCTCCATGTTGCGCTGCCGTGCGAATAGACCAGACGATTTCCCTGTTTTGCAATGGAGGGCGAATAGGCATTATCGCCGCCAGCAGGCTCATGCTCCGGGGTCCCGCTATGGGCAGTGACCCGCCAGAGAGATATGCTTCCACTTCGGTTCGAAGCAAAGATCAGATCGGAGCTGTCGGACGACCAGGTCAAACCGACGATGAGATGGCCATCGTTGGTGATCCGCTGTGGCGCGCCATCCGGAAGCTTCATCATATAAATGTCGTATACAGAACCTTCTGGCCCTCGTACAAAGGCCAGCTTTGTCCCATCCGGAGAGATCGCCGGCGTCCAGTCTCCATCCCAACCCTGAGGTGGAGAAGTAAGGGACCGAACGGTACGTCCTTGAATCGTGAGTTCCACGAGCACACTCGGGGCTTGTGGGTTGGCCTGCTCGGGAAAAATAAGGGCCTTTCCATCGGCGGTCCAGGTCAGGCCTCCGTACTCCCATACATTGTTCGTGGGTAGCGTATGGATCACTTCTTCTGAGCCGCCGACGGCGGGAATAATAAGGATGCTAGTGCTCACCTCGTCGTGGCGAATGAAGGCAATCCAGCGACCATCTGGCGACCATGCGGGGCTCAACTCCTCTGCGGCGCCACTCGTAAGCCGTGCGGGGGCTTCAGAACCAAGTTGTTTCACATATATGTGACCATTTCGTTCACCCTCCTTGAGCCATACGAAAGCAACCGCGCTGCCATCCGGGGAAAAGCTGGGCTGAAGTTCAGAACCTGGATACGTTGTCAGGGGACGGCTGGAATAGGCTTCCGCGCGTGCAGGACGATGGTTGGCTCGAAACGCTAACACACTCCAAACAGCCCCGCAGAGGGCGAGCACCAAAAGGAACCCCAAGAGTACAGGGAATCTGCGAAAATCGCCGATCGCTTCTCGTGACGCCGGCGGCACAATTCCTGGAAGGAGGCTCACTTCCCCCGCACCAGCCCCGGCCGATGCGAAGCCGTCCGTTTGTTGGGCAACGGGAGCCGACGATTCATTTGGCGGGTCAGGTGGCGCAACGGAGACCGATGTGATCAGCCGGTATCCGACCTTGGGGACGGTCTGAATGGTATGGGGCACTCGAGGATCGTCGGAAAACGCGCGCCGGAGTTCTGAAATAGCGCGAATCAGGACGTCTTCGCCAACGAAGACGTCGGGCCATACAATGTTTCGGAGTTGTTCGCGGGTGACCACCTCCCCCGCCTCGGCAGCTAAAGCCAGCAGCACCTGCATCACCTTCGGCTCCAGGTGCACGGTCTCTCCCTCGCGCTCCATCGAGTTGATTGCGGGATGGATCAGCCATTCGCCGATTCTGTAATCGCCTCGCACGTGTTCACCCTCGGAACATCGACAAACAGGACCTTTTCGCAACGGGGTTTTCCGGGTTCCCAGCGCAAGCCATTGGTGTGCCAAGGTTTAAGAACCTCGGGAAAACCTCGGGGAAATGTCGCGGTGCATCCCTCGTCAATTGTATGTCGCGACGCATAGTGTCAGCGCCGTAGTTCAAAAGGCTACGCAGATTCTACTGAGTCTGGCCTTGACAGCGGCGCTGGTGTGGTCTCGTAAACCAGTTCTGACTACGAAGGTCATGGTGGAATGAATTCCGGCCTTGGCGCATATCCACACCGAGGACAACGAACGCTCGGTCCCAGATACCCATAGCGCAGTTGCTGTAGTCTGCGCAACAGGATCCCTGGGTTGCGCTGCACCTTTAAATGAGCCGTCACGAACTGGCTGAAAGATTCGAGAGTCACCGGGCTCCGAACACCTTGAGAAAGCCAGCCAATTCTCGAACCGCTGTTTCAACCAATTAGGGAGGCAATCACTTGACCAAGTGGCAGAAAGATCCAGTACCTATCGGCAACACTCCACGATTCGCAATCAGTCTCACTCGGCTGGCCTTGGCCTGCCTTGCAATGCTCGCAATCTTGCTACTGCCCATTGACCGAGCGATGGGCCAGAACCAGGCAGCGAGCGCCACTCTGAGCGGTACGGTCATGGACTCAACAGGCTCGGTAATTCCCGGAGCTTCGGTCACGCTGACGAGCACGGGCCAAGGCTTCCAGCGAGAACTGAAAACCAGCGCGCAGGGACAATATGTTTTCACATTGCTGCCTCCCGGCCAGTACAAACTGGAGGTTAAAAAGGAAAGCCTCAGTTCGTATACTCACACCAATATAGGTTTGGAAGTGGGCCAATCGCTTGAGATCCCAGTCACTTTGTCCCTAGCAGGCGTCTCGGAGAACGTCGTCGTCACTGCGTCGGCACCGGTCTTGAACACCTCGGATGAGAATGTCTCGACGGAGATCGATCATAGGGCCGTGGTGGACCTTCCCCTCAATTCACGGAATGTCTTCGGGCTGGTTTTCCTGAACTCTGCGGTCACAAACACCGCCTTGACTCAATGGCAAGGCGGTACGAGTTCCAACCAACCCAATGCCGATCAGGACATTTCCTTTCTCAACTTCGGCGGAAGCAGGTTCGGAGACACGGAGTTCCTGCTGGATGGCCATTGGGATATTGATGGCCAGTGGGGCGGAATCATGTACGTACCCGGAGTTGACGAGACTGAGGAGTTTCGGCTTCAAAGCAACAGCTTTTCCGCACAGTTCGGCTTCAGCTCAGGCAACGTCGTGAACGTCGTTACCAAATCCGGGAGCAACGGTTTGCATGGCGACGTCTTTGAGTTCTTGCGCAATAACGATCTGGACGCGAACAACTACTTTGCCAATAAAGCTGGCATTCCGCGTCAGCACTTCGAGCGCAACCAATTCGGTTTTACCCTGGGCGGGCCGGTCGTCATACCGCATCTCTATTCCGGTCATGACAAGACCTTCTTCTTTGTGGACTATGAGGGACTACGTGCGGCATCTCCTGTGACCGTGACCAATTCCGTTCCCACTGCAGCAGATCGCAGCGGCGACTTTTCCTCTCTCCTGGGACCACAGATCGGCACGGACGCACTCGGACGGCCCGTCTATTCGGGAGAAATTTACGATCCGTATTCGACCCGTACTATAACTGCCGGTACTGTCGACCCAGTCTCAGGCATGAGCGCGACGAGTTCCGGAACTATTCGAGACCCTTTTTCAGGGAATATTGTTCCCCAGGCGAGATGGGATAAGCTCGCCTCAACCTTGCTACAGTATTGGCCGAAACCAACGAATACGAATCCCTACAACAACTTTGTAGTCAGCGCGTCCTCGCCCCAACAGCAGGATGCATATACCATCCGCATCGATCACAACATCAACGACAAATCCCGCATTTTTGGGCGCTGGTCAAGCAAGAATGAATTCAAGACCGGAAACGTGGCCCTGTATGGAAATGATCCGGGCGGCCCTGGAGTCAAGAACGGTGACAACCGTTGGGACACCGCAGTGGGATATTCGCGAACGCTGTCTCAATCACTGGTCATGAGCGTTAATCTGGGGTGGAATCGATGGATCGAAACCAACGTTGCCCAGGGAAGTCCTTTTGACGTAACTCAACTTGGCTGGCCGAGCTCATTGAATGTCGGCGGCGGAGTCTTCCCGTCCGTTAGCGTAAATGGCTATGCAGGACTTGGCTCCGGCTCTCCTCAAGTCGCTCCGCGTGAAGATCGCACGGGAACTATCGATTTCACCGAGACGCACGGCAAGCAGTTGTTTACTTTCGGATTTGATTTGTACGATCAGTACTACAACAACATTTCGCCAGGCAACGCCAACCTGAGCTTCGGCCCGAGTTTGACGTCAGGACCCGACCCCTACACTCCGACCAGCAACACGGGATTTGGCCTCGCGAGCTACTTGATCGGCGCTGGGTCCGGAAACTTCAACCAGACGGGCTCGCAAACGGCCAACAAAAAGTACCTCGCCTGGTACCTTCAGGATGACTGGAAGCTGAATGAGAAGCTCACAGTCAATCTAGGCGTACGCTACGAATTCCAAACCTCCCCAACCGACCGTTTCAACAAGCTCTCCTGGTTCGACACTACGGCGACTAATCCAATTGCAGCGGAAGCGGGAGTGAAGGCACCCGGAGAACTGGTCTATACAGGTGGATCGAATGGGCGCGGTGTCATAGTACCCAACTACCTGAACTTTGCGCCTCGAATTGGTTTTGCTTACCATCCTGAAAAGAAGCTGGTAGTGCGCGGAGCCTATGGCATCTTCTACCCAGCGAATATGTCATTGGCAGTTGATTCAAATCTGAACGGGTTTTCGCAAAGCACGCCCTGGATCAGCACCGCTTCGAATGGGGTCAACGTCACCGCTCCAGCGAGCCAAGCATTCCAAGGTGGTCTGTTACCGATGCAGGGAAATTCACTCGGCGCCCTGACCAACGTTGGCTTCGACGTAAACGCGGTGCAGCACAAGTGGCGCAGCCCCTACGTTCAGGATTGGAGTCTCGGGCTTCAATACGCCCTAACGAACAACGATGTCGTTGAAGCGCAGTATGTCGGCAATCACGGAATTAAGTTACCCGTCGCGGGAGCCATTAATATCAACCAGATCCCAGACGCGGATCTTTCGCTTGGAGTTTCCGCGCTGACCAACCTCGTTCCCAACCCGTTCTACGGTCTCATCAAATCGAGTAACTGCAGTCTGAATCAGCAGACGATTGAATATGGTCAGCTTTTGCGACCATTCCCTGAGTTCTGCAACGTAAGCAGTCAACAGGCGCCCATTGGGTTCGACACCTATAATGCCTTGATGCTCACCTACACCCACCGCTTCTCTCACGGGGTTCAGGTTCTTGCCTCGTATACGCGGTCAAAGTGGCTTGACGATACGACCGGCAACGCTGCATGGGGTTGGGGCGCCTCGAACAACGAATTCCGCGACAACAACAACATCACACTGGACAAGTCCGTCGATGCCTCTGATGTGCCCAACAGCATGGTGCTCAGCATGATCTATGAACTTCCGGTTGGTCGTGGCCGGGCCGTCGGCGCCAACCTCAACAGGGTTGTCAATACCGTGGTAGGAGGATGGCAGGTGAGTGGTATCGGCACCTTTAGAAACGGCGTGCCTCTCTCGATCACCTCTAACCAGAACCTCTCCTATTCCTTCGGCGGAAATCAGAATCCGGATATACTCCGCAACCCCACGCTATCCCATCCGACGATTGCCAAATGGTTTGACACCACCGCATTCGCGTATGCTCAACCATTGACATTCGGCACGGCGCGTCGAAACCTTTCGAACCTTCGCGGTCCTGGAACCGATAATTGGGACCTGTCTTTGCAGAAGTTCTTCCACTTCAACGAGCGGATCGAACTTCAGTTTCGAGGAGAGTTCTTCGACGCATTCAATCATCCCCGATTCACCAATCCCGATACTGGCTTTGGCGATCAGGCATTCGGCTCGATTCAGGGGTCGTTTGCTCCGCGTGATGTACAACTTGCTTTGAAACTGATCTGGTGAGTACCCTGAGCTGAATCATGCCCACCGCCCGGCTCCTGTTTCGCCATCTATCAACCGCCACCCTCATAGGGTGCTCGATGATTTGGGCTGGCATACTGCCAGCCCAATCTACCGAGGCAAGCATCGAGCAGTTTTGGCGCGATGCAACCGCGGCGCAACAGGCGCAGCAGTACGGCAGGGCGGCAACCCTCTACAAGAAAATACTTTCGCTGCAACCGGATCTGATCGAAGCCGAAATCAATCTCGGTCTCATGGATCAGCTCAGTGGCGATTTGCATGCGGCCATCGCCTGCTTTGATCATGTTTTGGCAAAAGACCCGGCACTCTATGCTCCCAATCTCCTGACCGGTCTGGACTACCTTAAGTTCGATGACCCGGGCCACGCACTAACTTACCTTAAACGTGCTGCCGCCTCCAAGCCGGACAGCGCGGAAGCTCTTGTGGGATTGGCCAATAGCTACCTGCAACTCCATCGTTACGCCGATGCCGAGGAGCAGTTCGAGCGCGCAACTGAACTTCAGGATGGGAAGGACGCCGACGCCTGGTATGGCCTTGGCGCCACCTATCTCAGCATAGAGAAGGAGGCCGAGGGAGGTCTGCGTCATTCCTCTTCTCCGTTTCGCGATGTGCTTCTCGGCGAAGCGTATTCGGAGCAAGGGCAGCAGGACAAGGCCATTGCAACGCTGAAGGACGTTGTGAATGGATCCGCCGCGGTGCCGTGCTCGCGTTCTTTACTCGGCTTTGCCTACCTGCGTAACGCGAAGAATAATGATGCAGCCAACCACTTCCGGACGGACTGGGATCCTGACTCAGGCTCGGGATGCCTGCTGGCCAAGCTTGGTTTGGCTGCCGCTCATGCGGACCGGGGCGATCGCGACGAAGCGCTGCGCGACCTCCGGGAAGCCGCAGGAATTGACCTCGTCTTCGTGCAGAAAAACGCTGACGTGTTTTGGAATTATGTGGTCAAAGCCGGAGTGGAGACAGATGCTCGCGAAATCCTCAAGCTCAAAAATCAGGTCGATGTAGAGAAAGCACGCCCTTCCCTTGCAGAAGAGTCTTGGAAACATGGCCGCTACTCAGCTTGCAGCTCTGATCTTGCGGCGTCATCCATGCCGCTCACTGCGGCACAGCTTCGTCTCTTGTCCCGTTGCTCGTACTACATCGCGCGCGATGAGATGGTGTTGGAAACGACCGACCGCCTTTTGAAAGCGTCGCCTGCGGACCCGGAAGCTCTCTACTGGAGAATCCAGTCTGCGGAGCGCCTGGGGTTAACCGCCCTGACGACCGCAACCAGTATCAATCCGGAGTCCGTGTCTCTGCACGTGCTCATGGGCGACATGCTTCGCGGCAAAGGGAGCTTCGCCGAGGCGGCTAACGAATACCACAAAGCCATCGCTTTGAAACCCGACTTCATCGCTGCACACCTGGGACTTGCGCGTGATTTCAACTCGGATGGAAACACTGCCGGCGCTGAAAGTGAAGTGCGATACGTTCTGAATCTCAGTCCAGACGAGCCCGAAGCGAATTACCTGATGGGTGAAATCCTGGTGAATCGCAGCGAGTTCACTACGGCCTTGCCGCTTCTGCTCAAAGCCATCCATGTGATGCCCGACGAAGCAGTCTATGTTCATGCCGATTTGAGCCGGATCTATGAAGAGCAGGGAGAGTTCTCGCAGGCGATCGAGGAGATCAAACATGCCTTGCCGGCCGACATCGATGGAAGCTACTACTATCGTCTTGGCCGGCTATATCAAAAAACGGGAAATCGAGCCGCTGCGGCTCAGGCTCTGGAGCAATCGGCCAAACTGCACCGTAGCGACGACACAAATCTCCATCTCGAGCACCAGTAACACTTTCGGGGGCGTTCGGCCAACAACATGGTTGGTGGATCTAGAGGTGGAGGGATACGCTACTTTGCCGATTTGGCGGCGTAGGCCGCAGGAGTGAGCTCGACCAGGTGCTGGATGGATCGGTTGGCGAGGCCAGCATAGCCCAAAACCTCCGCGCGGGCTTCGTGCCACTTGAACGGTCGCGGTAGGGACGAGCCTCACGGCTCGCTCACTGCGCAGTTCCGTACAGGCGGAGTTACCGCATACGGCTCTTACCAAAGGTCGGATGTGACGCTTTGAAGCGACCATCCGGGTAGGGATGCAATACCCGGACGCGTGGAACGTAGTGGTTGACGGTGCGGTTAACCGCCCCGCTCCTGACGCAATAGCCATTCGTTCAGATCAGAGACGCAGCCTCCTGCGGGAGTACTATCTCGTTAGATTCCGCACAACAGTGTCAGGAGTAAAGTGAATGCCTTCTTCAGGCTGCGAAGCATATATTGACCTTTCAATCCATTCCTGCGGAGACTCGCATTGCGCAGCCTGCGCGGCGCCCTCCAAGCGTTGCTCCATCATGTATGGCGATCCCGAGTGGGGTGGAGATGTCTCGTTTTGCGAAGAAATACTGCACTACGAAGTTCGCCCGCTCCGTCCGGAGATTACGAATTCTCCTTACGCCGTTTACCAACTTTGTGACAGGTGCGGCAGCACTTCAGCGGCATGAGACATATTCAGCCCGGATGCCGATCGATCCTTCCAGCATGGCGCGCTGGCGCAAGCGTCTGGGCGATGCCGGGACCGAGCAGATGCTGCGCGCAACGATTGAAGCGGGCATGAAGATGCGCGTGATCCGTCCTGCTGAGTTAAAGGGCGTCAACCGCCTTCCAAACCCGGGGACCGCGGAAATGCGGCGGACTGGCAATGTCTGGAATATCGGCCTGATTACAGCGAACGCGGCCATCAGAGCCGCTATCCCGTGGGGCTGACGATCAGGCTTCAAATATCCATTTTGTAGTCTTTGTCCATCCAGCGTCCGCTCCCAGAGAATGGGCTCCACTCGGTCGCCCGGGCACAGGAAGCGTCGGCAAGTTGCTATTGCACAATGGCTTAACGGTTTCAATGACGATTGCCCGGAGGGTTTGATGCTGCCCACCCGACCTAAGCGGTCCGACGAAATCGGATTCCGGGGGGGTGTGATCGAAGGCACAGAATCCCAGGTAACTTAGGGGTAAAGTCGAGCCGACGACGCCGGAGGACACTGAACGTTAGAATCCTTCGCTCCAGGTTGGTTCATTGGTAGTTTTCCCGGTGAGCCTGCCCCGTAGCCGGCACTCTCCGGCACCTGCCAACGGCACACAGCGCATTCAGCTTAAGCATTGTTTTGCCTCGGCAGAGTTCATCACACGGCGGGTGAGCATCCTTACCGGACTCTGGAACCCGCTGCGGAGGCAAGTCGATGCGGCGTTCATCTTTGG
>VFSW01010792.1_pt1 | contig 12909 bp, 3 predicted proteins | sample 5358111 | NCBI WGS metagenome assembly VFSW01 (sample SAMN11554181, study PRJNA540505) | mine drainage metagenome | isolation source: sediment from site ElyBrook_90M | place: USA: Ely Copper Mine, Vershire, VT | collected 2017 | reverse complement strand
CCCGGTCCCTGGCTGCTCAAGCCACGCACCAACGCCTCCGCCATCGGCATCAAGCAGATCGAAACCACCGATCAGCTCTTCGCAATACTCGATCAACTGGGCGACCTGCAAAGCCACTACGTCCTCGAGCGCTTCGTCCCCGGCGACATCTACCACGTCGAAGGAGTCACCTGGCAAGGAGAGATACTCTTCAGCGCACCCCACAAATACGGCGCCCCGCCAATGCAAACCATGCATCAGGGAGGCGTCTTCAGTACCCGCGCGCTGGCCCGTGACAGCAGCGACGCCCGCGCTCTCGCCATCATCCACCAGCAGGTCATCGCATCGCTGGGAATGGTCTCCGGCGTCACCCACACCGAGTTCATCAAGGCCCACGCCGATGGCAAGTTCTACTTCCTCGAAACGGCGGCACGCGTCGGCGGGGCCTACATCGCCAACGTCGTAGAATTCGCCACGGGGCTCAATCCCTGGGTGGAGTGGGCCCGTATTGAAGTCGCAACCGTCCGCTCCGAACAGTACCGCCTGCCACCTCTGCGCCAGGACTACGCTGGCAGCGTCATCTGTCTCGCCCGCCAGCAGGAGCCAGACACCAGCGACTACAACGATCCCGAGATAGCCCTCCGCATGCACAAACACCACCACGCCGGTCTCATCGTCTGCGCCACCCACCCCGAACGGGTCGAATCGCTGGTTGCCAGCTACAGCGAGCGCTTCCTCGATCAGTTTTGCGCTTCGGAGCCTGTGCCTGATAAACCTACAGCCTAGCCCGACGCGCAATCGAGCGACTCGGAACAAGCCACTGATGAATCTATTTTTAGTAGGGAAGGGAAGGAGGAAGAATGGTGAGAGCGCTGGGGCTCGAACCCAGGACCAACGCCTTAAAAGGGCGATGCTCTACCAACTGAGCTACGCTCTCAAACCACTTCTTAAAGGTAGCACAGTCAACGACGTATCTCGCTGCAATCGCCGTTCCCAACCCGGCCCATGTCACTCTGACGCAACTCCAGCCACCGCAGCGTTCGTCACCTCATAAACTCTGCTGCCTCATCGTCTTAACGCCACTACAACTTTCAATGCAGCGATCAGCCAGTCGAACCGCAACCATACGCCGATGAATCTGCCTCCCTTGCCTCCCTGTAAACCCGCCGAATCCTAGCGGCATTCGCCTCCCAGTGCTGATAAAGTCCACGCCCTGCCTAGCGATTTCGCGCACCAGCAAAGGTACCGTGACACTAAAGTGTCATCGTTGTTTCATTGACTTGGGGTACCAGCCAACGTAGCCTCAGCCTATCGCAGGACTAGAGTTAAAGCTCATTCCGAGCCCCTGCACATGTACCAGATTTAAAATCTACTAACGCGACACAAGCCGGAAATCGATAGGACTCATAACCATGGACTCCCGCGGCATAGACAAAATGGACGAGCTGCCAGTAGCTGACACCCCCGAGGATGTAGCTGTTCTCTATTCCTGGGCCAATCTGCACGGCGCCAAGTATCGCGACTTCTCAGCCTCACGCAGAGAGTACCGTGCTCAGTTGCGCCATCGTGCCGCCGAGCAGGTCCGCGAGCAGGAACTCAAGGCTCAGGCCGAAGCCGAAGCCGCCGCCGCCGCCGCCGATGCAGCGGCCAGAAACGCAGCATCCTCCGCCCATGCGATGGAAGACAAACCCGCAGACTCCTCCCGCCAGCAAGCCCTCCGTGAAGCAGGCCGTGCCTCCCGCATCGCATCTGCAGAGCGCGTAGAGGCAGCCCGCCGCGCCGAAGCCGCAGCCCTCGCCGAAGTGGCCGCTCGCCGCGAAGAGCGAGAGATTGCCGAAGCACAGGCCTCCGCCCGCAAGCAGGCCGCACGCTACGCCGAATCCGAGATCCGAAGCCGAGATAACGTCAGCCGAGCCACCGCTCAGGTCCCCGGACAGATCTCCGATCCCTACACCCCCCACGGGCAGGGAACCGCCCAGCAGTTCAACGAGCGGCCTTCCGAACGTCCCGTCGTGCGTTCCAACTCCACGCCGCAGCCCGTTCGTCTCGATACACCCTATCCTCCAGTCCAGGAGGTCTATGTGCCAGAACCTGTGCAGCCGCCAGTCGTTGCATCGTCTACCTCCTCGGGGCGTCGTCCCCGTGGGTATCGGCCCGACGACGCCTCCGGTGTCCGTCAGATCTATCGTGACCCGGAGTTCGAGGCGCAACAGGCGGAGTTCGTCGCTGCGGAGCCTGTTCGACCGCTTCCTCCTCCACGGCCTCGTCCCTCCACCGAGCCACCGCTCGACCCCCGCTTTGCGCCCATCTCCGTCTACCCAGCCGCGGCCAAAGCGCCCGAATACGCCGATCAGACCGTCCCCGCTCTGCCTCAGAAGCTTGCCGCAGCAAACGCAGCGATTCAAGGATTCGTCCCCGCAGGGTATGAGAGCCAGCAGCCTCAGCCCATACGCTCCGCACCCTTTGATCCGGCCCCACAGGCACCACGTCCTGCCGGATGGCAAGGTGTCGCCTCCGACCGCCTCGACGCGCCCGCGGATGCCCGCACCGTAGATTCTCGGCAGGTCGCATCCCGTGCCACCCAGGCGCTTCCCGACAGCCCTATCTCGTCCACACACCGCTCGCCTGCCGCGCCACGACCGGCTGCGCAGTATCAGCCTGCCAACCTCCGGCAAGCTCCGCCCCAATCTTTTCCAGCAGAAGCTCCACGTGGCCGGCGTGGTCAGGATGACCTGGGCTTCCAGCCATCGCCTTACTATCCCGAAGCGTCCCAACGTCAGCCTCAGCCAGTTGCCAATCCAGATGCTTCGTCCTACCGAAGCTCGTTTACCAACGAGCCAACCGGCCCAGCCTGGCTCTATGCTCCACAGACTCCTGCTGCTGCCGCGCCCCAGCCCCGCAACCTCTCGCAGGGCTCCTCCCCAGCCCAGTCCTCCGTGGCCGACACCCTCCAGTACTCCCGCGAGCGGGTCGCCGCACGCTGGTTCGCGCTCAAAGGAGTCTTCGAACAGCCCGGTCAGGAGCAGCCCGAAGTCCCCATTCGCCAAAAGGAGATTCGTACCCCGGTACTTGCCGTCTTCTCGCTCGCTGGCGGAGTCGGCAAAACCAGCCTCGTAGCCACACTCGGACGCTCCCTCTCTTCCATGGGCGAAAAAGTCCTCCTCACCGACACCACCTCCCACGGTCTGCTGCCGTTCTACTTCGGCGCCAGCGAACTTCGTCAGGGAGTCGTTCGCACCTTCTCACCGCCCAGCGGCAGCACCGACGCGCCCATCTATCTCGTCAGCTACGACGTCGACCAGAAGGGCAATGACGAAGAGTCCCAGGCGCAACTCGTCGATGAGATCACCCAGAACTCCAAGGGAACCCACCGGCTTCTGCTCGACCTCACCCCCAGCTCCGGTTGGATCGCTCGCCGTATGGCTCGCATGAACCCCACCATCCTCGTGCCCGTTGCTCCGGACATGAACTCCGTCATCAGTCTTCAGTCCGTGGAAAAGTACTTCCATGGCTCCATCGATGCAGACGGCAGACCATTGCAGCCCTATTACGTGCTCAATCAGTTCGATGCATCCTTGCCCTTGCATCTCGACGTTCGCGAAGTACTTCGCCGCCAGCTTGGTGATCGGCTCCTGCCCTTCGTCATCCGACGCGCTCCCAGCGTCAGCGAGTCGCTCGCCGAGGGCATGACCGTCGTCGACTACGCTCCCGATGAGCCAGTAGCAGAGGACTACCAGAACGTAGCCTCCTGGCTCCGTACGATCGCCGCACCAGCCACCGCTGGCTTCCGCAACGTACGCTGGAGTGAGCGATGACATCATCTTTCTGGAAAGAGTTTGAATCGGGCGATGCCTTCCTGCTCCGGTTGCTGCGCGTAGCGGTCCTCATCGGCGGAGCCTTCGTCCTTATCTTCACTGGTATCCTCGAACTCACCTGGCCCCAGCAGGCCGTACTCGGCCTGCTCACCGTACTGCTCGCCATCTGGATGGATCGCAGCTCCAGCTCCTATCTCGTCACGCTGACCCTGATGCTGGCTTCCTGCTACTCCACCTTCCGGTACGGATTCTGGCGTATCTCCACCACCATCAAATTCTTCCTCGATCCCGGCAGCACCTGGACCTTCCTCGACGCCTTCTTCATCTGGATGCTCGTCGGTGCGGAGACCTATGCCTTCGCCATCCTCTATCTCGGCTTCATGCAGACCCTCTGGCCCCTCCGTCGCACCCCCGTCCCGCTACCGGACGACCCCGACATGTGGCCGTCCGTCGATCTCGTCATCCCCACCTACAACGAGCCGCTCAACGTAGTCCGCTACACCGCGCTCGCAGCCATGAACATTGACTGGCCAGCCGATAAGCTCAACGTCTACATCCTTGACGACGGTAAACGTGAGGAATTCCGTAAATTCGCCGAAGAAGCAGGCGTCGGCTACATGACTCGCGACGACAATAAACACGCCAAGGCCGGCAACATCAACCGCGCTCTGGAGCGTCTCGATTCGCCCTTCGTCGCCATCTTCGACTGCGATCACGTCCCGACCCGCAGCTTCCTGCAGGTCACCCTCGGCTGGTTCTTGCGCGATAGCAAGCTCGCGATGCTGCAGACCCCCCACCACTTCTACTCGCCCGATCCCTTTGAGCGAAACCTCAGCCAGTTCCGCATCATCCCCAACGAGGGCGAACTCTTCTACGGCATCGTTCAGGACGGCAACGACTTCTGGAACGCTACCTTCTTCTGCGGCTCCTGCGCCGTCCTTCGCCGCACCGCATTGGACGAGATCGGCGGCATCGCCGTCGAGACCGTAACCGAAGACGCGCACACCTCACTGCGTATGCAGACCAACGGCTGGAACACCGCCTACATCAACATTCCACAAGCCGCCGGCCTCGCAACAGAGCGCCTCAGCGGTCACGTCAAGCAGCGTATCCGCTGGGCCCGCGGCATGATCCAGATCCTCCGCACCGACAACCCACTCTTCGCCAAGGGGCTCAAGTTCGCGCAGCGCATCTGCTACTTCAACGCCATGTCGCACTTCCTCTACGCCTTCCCGCGACTCATCTTCCTCACTGCTCCACTGATCTACCTTGTCCTTGGGCATACCAACGTCCCAGGCTACTGGGCTGCCATTCTTGCCTATGCCTTTCCTCACCTGGTTCTCTCCAGCATGACCAACTCCCGTATTCAGGGACAACACCGCCACTCCTTCTGGAATGAAATCTACGAGACCATTCTGGCGCCCTACATCCTGCTGCCCACCTTGCTGGCGATCGTCAATCCCAAACTCGGCAGCTTCGACGTCACTGCAAAAGGCGGCGTCGTCAACCGTACCTTCTTCGACCAGCGCATCGCCCAACCCTTCCTGTTGATGATCGGCATGAACGTCGCGGGCATGCTCTGCGCCATCCCCCGTTACTGGCAGATGCCAGGATCAGACTGGATCTGGCCGCTCAACATCCCCGCAGGCATGTTCGACGGAACGCACCCCGGCACCATCATCATGAATCTCATCTGGGTCTGCTTCAACCTGGTCCTGCTCGGTGTTTGCGTCGCCGTCGCCTGGGAAAACCAGCAGCGCCGCCAGACCGTTCGTGTCACCATGGCAGTCCAGGCAGATATCCTCCTCCCCAACGGAAATCGGGTACAAGGTGTCACCGCAGACATGTCCAGCGGCGGAGCCATGATCAAGGTCGATCACAACTTTGTCTCTACGCCCGGCGACCTCGTCAAACTCACCTTCCCCGTCCTCGACGGCGAAGCAACCTTGCCCGCCACGGTCATCGGTGTCAGAGACAATTTGCTCCGAGTTCAGTTCGACCCGCTCACCCTCCAGGAAGAGGAAGCGCTTACCATGGTTCTTTACTCCCGCGCCGACAGTTGGCTCGGATGGGGCGAGACACGCGAAGCCGATAAGCCTATGAAGAGCCTCGGCCTCATCTTCCGCCTCTCCATCAAGGGACTAACACAGACATTCCGAGGTTTGATGAAGACCAAGAAAACTCCACCGAAGGGCAAGCTCGCGACCAGTGTCGTGCCTCTCCTGCTCTTCACTCTGTTGCTCGCCTCCACCAGCATCTCTGCTCAGCTTCGTCCGCTGCAGGGCGCCCGCTTCTCCGCACAAATGCTCCCTGCCACTGCCCCGACCGCAGCCGTCGGACCGCAGTCAGCCGCCTCCGTGGCGGCACTGCAGACGACCGATGGCGGTGTCCCCGCGCGACCGGTAGCGCCCGGCAGCTTCGACAATATCTTCTCCCTCTCCGATGTCGGCGTGCCTGACACCATCGTCCTGCGCGGTGTAGACGCCTATCACTCCGTCTACTTCTCCGTCCCCCAGACGCAGGTCGTCAAAACCGCGACCATGAAGCTCCGGTATCACTTCTCCCCCGGCCTTATTCCGGCACTCAGCCATCTCAAGGTCAGCCTCAACGGAACCCTCTTTGCCACGCTGCCGGTCACCAATCAGCCATCCCCAATTGGGGCCCACAGCGACGGCGCCAGCAACCAGAGTGAAGCCGACCAGCAGACGCTCGTCGTCACCCGCAACGAAAATAACGCACTTCTCGAAGCCACCCTCACCCTGCCCGCCGAGATGCTCGTCCACGACAACGAACTCACCTTTGAGTTCGTCGGCCACTACACCATGCAGTGCGAGGACCCATCCCACTCCACCCTCTGGAGCCACGTCGACAATACCTCCACCATCGAGATCGCCGGCTCCCTGCTCCCGCTTCAGAACGACCTCAAGCTCCTCCCGCTGCCGTTCTACGATGCCGCCGTCAATCTCCATCCGGTTGTGCCCATCGTCTTCCTTAGCCAGCCCTCGCCCAAGGCTCTCCAGGCCGCTGGAATCGTGGCCTCCTGGTTCGGTATCCTTACCGACTTCCGCCCTGTGCGCTTTCCCGTCTCACTGGGCTCCATCCCCAGCGGCAACGCTATCGTCATCGGCGAAAACGCCGCCGATCTACCTGCCTCACTCAAGATCAGCGCCAGCTCCGGCCCCACGGTGGCCATGCGCACCAATCCCATCGATCCCTACTCCAAGATCCTCGTCCTCACCGGCGACAATCCCGACGACCTCGTCATCGCTGCCACCGCGCTTACCCTCCAACGCGACCTGTTTCAGAGCGATCAGGTCCGTATCCCCAGCCTTAAAATGCCCGCGCCGCGAGAGCCCGATGACGCTCCCCGCTGGCTCAGCACCGAAAAGATCACCCACATCGGCGACATCGCTCAGACTGGCGACCTTCAGGGCGACGGCTCCGTCCCCGTCGGCGTCTACATGCGCCTCCCGCCCGACCTCTACTACGGCGCGCAGCAGAACCTCGGCTTCCACATGGGCTACCGCTACAACGCCATCCCCCTCGCCAACGAGAGCACCCTCCAGGTCTACATGAACAATGGCTACGTCAGCTCGACGCCCATGCCGCACACGGATAAAGCCTCATCTGTCCTTGAAACCATCGTCCCCGTACCGGTCGTCAACATGCGACCCTTCTCCAACTCGATGATGATGAAGTTCATCTTCCTTCTGCACAAGAAAGGGAAGTGCGAAGACACTGCGCCCTACAACCTGCAAGGCGCCATCCTCAAAGACTCCTACCTCGATATTCGCGACATCCCCCACTGGGCTGTGCTTCCCAACCTCGAGATCTTCGCCAACGCCGGCTATCCCTTCACCCGCAAGGCTGACCTCGCCGATACCGCAGTCGTCATGCCCGATACCTCCGGCGCCGACGAGATCGAGATGTACCTTACCCTCATGGGCCACTTTGGTGCTCAAACCGGTTACCCCGTCCTCAGCGTCGACGTCACCAACTCCGACGGCATGAAGACCGACGGACGCAAGGACTACCTCGTACTCGGCACCGTCGAGGATCAGCCCGCGCTCAGCCGCCTCAGCCCCTCGCTGCCCGTAGCCGTCGACGGCAGTGGCCTCCACATTCAGGACACCCAGGGCTTCTTCGCCAACATCCAGCACGCCTGGTGGAAGGTTCGCAGCTCCGACCACATCCAGTCCGGACAGTTGGAGACCGCCGGCGGACTCCCCGATGCTCTCGTTGAAGGTATCGAGTGGCCCAGTGGCTCCCGTCGCTCCGTCGTCATCGTCGCACTCCGCGATCACAGCGTAGTCCCCAACTTCCTCTCGGTCTTCCTCAAGACCTCCCAGTCCTCCGATATCTCGCAATCGGTCAGCGTCCTCCACGGTTCGCGCTTCGTCTCCTACCGCATCGGCAACGATGTCTACCGCGTCGGCTCGCTCTCCCTGTGGATTCAACTCAACATGCTCTTCTCTGAGTTCCCCTGGCTCATCGTCGTCTCGACCCTCATCTTCTGCTTCTTCATGGCCATCATCATCCGCGCCATGTTGCGCCGTCATGCTCGGGCTCGCCTGCAAGGGAACGACTAACGCCGTATGGATCCAGTTTTGTCCGCAAGCATTTCTTCCGCCGCAGGTCGCATCTCCTGCTGTTCACGCAGAGTATGCACTGCGGCGCTTCTGCTTATGGTTGCCCTGCAGTCTGGCTGTCGCGCCCAGCAGTCCTGGCCGCTCTGGGAGAGCTACACCCGCAGCGCCATCGATCCCAGCGGCCGCGTCGTCGACCACAGCGCAGCAGACCGCACTACCAGCGAAGGCCAGGCCTACGCCATGTTCTTCGCGCTCGTCGATAACGACCGCGCCCACTTCGACAAACTCTTCCACTGGACGCAGGACAACCTCGCCGACGGCGATCTCTCCCTCCGTCTGCCTGCCTGGAGTTGGGGCAAAGCTCCCGACGGCACTTGGAAGGTTCTCGACCAGAACCCCGCTTCCGATGCCGACCTCTGGATCGCCTACGACCTCTCCGAAGCCGGACGCCTCTGGCACGACCCTCGCTACGCCCGCCTCGGCAGCCTCATGGCCACCCGCATCGCCCAGCAGGAGATCGTCATCATCCCCAGCCTCGGGCCCACCCTGCTCTCCGGCCCCCAGGGCTTCCATCCAGACCCCACCACTTGGATACTCAACCCCAGCTACATGCCGCCCTCGCTGCTCAGCTACTTCGCCACCACCCAGCCGCAAGGCCCATGGGCTTCGGTCCTCCAGTCTGTTCCTCAGATCCTTTCCCAGGGCTCGCCCTGCGGCTTTGCCATGGACTGGGTCGCCGCTGGCTCCACCATCCGTCCCTCACCTCCACCTGCCTTGCTCGCGACCGGCAACTCGAACGCCCCCGCCATCGGCAGCTACGATGCCATCCGTGTCTACCTCTGGCTTGGCATCGCCGACCCCGACACCCCCGGTGTCTCCGAGAGCCTTACCGCAGTTGAAGCCATGGCCACCTACCTGCAGCACCACCCCACCCCGCCCCAACGCGTCGACGCCAGCGGCCACATCCTCGATCAAAATCCCCCTGTCGCGTTTTCGGCTGCCGTAGTACCCTACCTTCACGCCGTTGATCTGCCCCAACTAGAAAAGGTTCAAGCGGATAGGATGGCCGCCATGAAGGACTCATCCACAGGGCTGTACGGCAGAGAAGCAGCGTATTACGACCAGAATCTGGTGCTTTTTGCCACAGGATGGTCTGAACATCGCTACCGTTTTGCTCGTGATGGAAAACTTATCGTTCGGTGGAAGTAACCAAGTCTGGCCTATCTATAGGAATCCAACGGAACAATGCAGTGGATTCCATGAAAAAAACGGTACAAAAACATAAAAAAGCGATAAGCTTCGGAGAGGGACTGGGTTGTCTAGTCTGATTCCCGTTTGTCCGGTACCCTGTTGGCGTACTTTATGAAGATAGCTCCGCATGCTCGGTCAATTCGATTTCTGACGTCAGCCGTCCTCCTCGGCTCGCTGGCTGTCTCGCTGCCGTCCACGCGGTCTCACGCTCAAAATATCCAATCCACCACCCAGTCCCTGCTCGACAAGGCACATGCGCTCGAAGTCCGTGGTCGTCTGGACATGGCCTCGCAAACCTGGCAGCAGGTGCTCCTCGCCGATCCCAACAACCCCGAGGCGCTCGGTGGCCTCGCTCGTGCCGCAAAATTCGCCGGCAACACCGCCCTGGCCAATACCTACCTCGACCGTCTGCGCGCTATCAACCCCAATGATCCCAACATCAATCGGGTTGAGAACATGGGCAGCCAGCAGACCCAGCAGACCCAGTTGAAGCAGGCAGGCAAGCTCGCCGAATCCGGCCAGTACGCCCAGGCCATGGCCATCTACCGCCAGGTCTTCGGCACCAATCCGCCCGCAGGCGACTGGGCTCTTGCCTACTACGAAACCGAGTCCGCAACCGAGGGTGGCCGCCCTCACGCCATCGAAGGCCTCCGCGCCCTCATGGGCAAGTTCCCCAGCGACTCCCGCTATCAGATCGCACTAGGCCGCATCCTTACGTACGACCCCAAGACCCGTCAGGAAGGCCGCCGCCTGCTCGAACGCCACACCGCCGATCCCCAGGCCGCGGAAGCACTCCGCCAGTCGCTCATATGGGATGAATCCAACCCCGCCAGCGCTGCCGATATTCGTGCCTACCTCGCCAAGCATAACGACGCGCAGCTAGCTACCGCACTTCGTAATCAGCCCAAGGCGACCACCTCCAGGGGCAGCACCGCCGTCCCCCAGACTCCCGAAGAGATCGCTGCTGCCGAGGCCGCTCGCGCTAAAGGCCTCCAGGAGCAGCAGGCGTACAACGCCCTCAATGCCAAGCATCTCGACGAGGCCGAGTTACTCTTCAAGGCCATCCTCGCCAACGACTCCGAGAACCCGCGCGCCCTCGCCGGCATGGGCTACATTCGCATGCAGCAGTCCAACTTCGGCGGAGCCATCAGCTTCCTCGAACAGGCCAAGCAGAACGGCTCACGCGATGCCGGTGTGGACACAGCCCTCGAAACCGCCCGCTTCTACGCCGTCATGGCCGATGCCTCCACGGCTCTCAACGAGAACGACCTGACGACCGCCGAGCAGCAGTACCGCGCAGCGCTTGTCATGCGCGCCAATAGCTCGGAAGCCCTCGAAGGTTTGGGCGGCACTCTCCTCAAGGCCCAGCAGTCCGAAGCCGCCATCCCCGTCTTCGACCGCTACACCAAGGTCAAACCCTCCGCCGCTGCAGCGTGGCGAGGTCTCTTCATGGCCTACTACGGTGCAGGCAACGCCCCCCAGGCCCTCCTCGTCGAACGCAAAATTCCCCCGGCGGTTCACGCCCAATTGATGCGTGACCCCGAGTTCCTGCGCACCCTGGCCTCCGCTTACTCCGCTGTCGGTCGCGACGCCGATGCCCAGCGCGTCCTTCACAGCGCGCTCGATCTACCCTTCCCAGCCGGAGCGAAAGGTCTCAAGGTCGAGACGCAGCTTCAGTACGCCAGCCTCCTCCAGCAGGCCAACCGTCTCGATCAGGCTGGCGGCCTCTACCGTCAGGTGCTCGCCTCGGACGTCACCAACACCTCCGCCTGGCAGGGTCTCATTCGCGTCCAGCACGCGATGAAGCAGGACCCCCTCGCACTGCAGACGCTGCAGAGCATGCCTCCCTCCAGCTACGAGATCGCCATGCGCGATCCTGGCTTCCAAACCACGGTCGCCTCCATCTATCAGAGCCAGAACCGCCTCGATGCAGCGCAGGACATTCTCGAGAAGTCGGTTAATCAGCAACTCGCCGCCAATCAGAAGCCCTCCACCGGCATCCTGCTTCAACTCGCTGGCCTCTATCTCCAACGCAATAACCCGCAGAAAGCCTTCCCCATCTATCAGTCGATTCTCTCCGAGAACCCCGATCGTCCGGATGCATGGAAAGGCCTGCTCTCGGTACTCCACACCTCTGGCCGCGATCAGGAAGCACTCGCCCAGATCCAGCAGATACCCGCCCCAGTCCGCACTCAATTGGAGCAGGATGTGGATTACCTCCAGAACGTCGGCGCGATCTACAACGCACTCGGGCAGCCCCAGCAGGCCATGGTATTTATGAATCGCGTGCAGCAGCACTACGCAGTGCAGCACGCCTCGGCCCCAGCCGACGTCGATATTCAGGATGCCTGGCTGCTCTTTAACGGCAACAACGACGCAGGACTCTATCGTCAGTTAATGCTGCTCGGCGGACGTCAGGATCTCAACGACGAGCAACGCCGCACCGTGCAGACCATCTGGACCAACTGGGCCGTCCGTCGCGCCAACCAGACCGCCGCCACCGGCAATATCCGCCGTTCGCTCGCCATACTCAACGCCGCGGCAAAATCCTTCCCTGACAATCCGGGTGTCCTTCGCGCTCTCGCCTCTGGCTACGCACGCGCCGGCTTGCCCAAGCAGGCTGTCCTTATCTTCAAAGCTCAGGACATGACCTCCGCCACCGCGTCCGACTACAAAGCAGCCGTAGGGGCCGCGCTCTCCGCCGGCGATATCAAATCCGCCGAAACCTGGCTCCGTTACGGTCTCGATGCTTATCCCAAAGATGCCGAAATGCTCAACCTCGGCGCCCGCTTCGAGCAGTCCCGCGGAGACAGCGGTCGCGCAGCTGAGTACTATCGTGCCTCGCTTGCCGCCATGCCGCCCGGCGATCCCGGTGCTGAGCTTGCCAACGAACTGAGCATGCCTGCACCTGTCACTCGTCTGCCCAGTCAGGCCCAGCCTCAGGATCTCGCCACCCTGCTCCGTAACTCCGTAAACGACTCATCCGACATCCCCCAGAGCACCCCGACACCCCAACCGTACCTGCCCAACTACGGCAACTACAGCGGTCAGGCTCCCATACAGGTCAACGGTGGCACCTCAAATGTGGTGCCTTCCTATATGGCCAATCCGAGCTCCCGAAACTCCAGACCACCCGGAGGCAATCGCCTCGGTGATTACGTCCCGCAGGCCGCGGCAAGCTCTTCCTCCGAACCCTACACGCCCTCCGCACCTGCGGGGGATTCATCGTATCTGGCCTACCAGCGCCAGCAGATTCAACGCCTCACCCAACAGGC
>VFSW01010791.1_pt1 | contig 12909 bp, 10 predicted proteins | sample 5358111 | NCBI WGS metagenome assembly VFSW01 (sample SAMN11554181, study PRJNA540505) | mine drainage metagenome | isolation source: sediment from site ElyBrook_90M | place: USA: Ely Copper Mine, Vershire, VT | collected 2017 | reverse complement strand
TTCGAAGCGTGGTGAGCGTCCTGGCGCTGTTTGCATACAAGCGCGTTCAAACAAACATCGACGAATAGGTCAAACCTTAGTGCATTCCGCTCATCATCCCAGGTACCGTATTCGCAGCAGTAGTAACCGTCATTCCCGCATTTTGCATCGCGGTTTGCATGGATGCCGCCGAAGTCATGTCAGCTAGTTGCATACTGATGGTTCCGTCCGCTTTGAGAATGGGCATGTTTACGCTCGTTGCGTTCTGAGCGTTCAATGCGGCAAGCAGATTTGCCGACTTCGTCGCATCGGCCGTGACGTAACTGTTCATTACGCCGGCCATCGCCGTAACGGCGCACGCGAATTGCTGTGACGTCGTGGTGCCTGCTGCATTGCATGCAACTCCGCTGGCGTCTTTGAGCAAATTCGAGTTCTTCGCTGCCATCGCCACCCTGGCCAACTGTTTGACCATGTTGGATTGCAGCGTCAACGTCGCGGAATCGGAGCCATTGTCTTTCAGGTCCAGCATCGGCATTACGCTCATGTTGACACCAAGCGTCGCCATGGCGGACTGGACGGCGGCGATCGACTGGCTGATTGTCGTCGCGTCGATCGTCGTCGTGCTCACGGCACTGGCAGCCATTTCACTGAACGGTGTAACGTAAACAGTCGTCGTCGCGGCTACCGCTGGAACGACTGCCCGCATGGTCATGTTGTAGGGAACGTCAGTGCCTGTCGTTTCATCCGTCATCATGCTGGCCGTGCCTGGCATGACCTTCACCATCGCCGGCCCCGTATACCCGTCGCTCAGGGTGACATTGTAAGAACCGTCGTTCCCCGTAGTGCCAGAGGTACATGAAGCGTCTGCCTGTGGCACGCCGTTGACGATCCGGCAAACCAGAACCGTTGCCTGCTTGACGAGTCCCTTGGCCGCGGTGCCGCTGACAGATGTAGAAGTTGCAGTAGGCAACGCCGCGGCGGGAGCGCTGCCGCCGCCTCCGCCACCACAGCCGGCTAAAACCAAAACAGTTGCCAAGGTTACGCCCGTAATCTTATTCAATTTGCGCCTCCCAGAGAGTGTAAAAAGTGTACGTTTGTACCAATCGAAAGGTCTATATCTATATGCCTATATGCGCTTATACAGCTGGACTTGCGGGAACAACTATAACCGTAAGCAATGACGTCATCCATTGATGCAAATCAAACCATCTGCTGGTACTGGTGATAATTACAAAAATGTAATGCTGTCGTCAGATTGCCGTCGATCGCCGTCTGTTGATAGCCGAGAGCGACCGGCAGCACAAGCTTATCGGGTCTCGCGCCCCGCGAGGCGCCCTCGCCCGGCGACCCTGGGGCGCCCGCATGCAACTTATTCAGACAAGGCCTGCCCAACGACGCAGACCAAATCGCAAGCGGTTGACTTTGCTGGTTTGGATGCATAAGCTCCGCAAATGCTGACACGATCGCAACGCCGGAAAGTTTCCGTGCTGACGATAGTTGCGCTACTGTTTATGAAGTTCGCAGTGTCCGCGTATGCTTGTCCGATGTCTGCGACCTCACCGGGTTTTGCAGCATCGCAAGCGAAAACCGAAATCCCTGGGCCTTGCGGCGGTATGGACGGAACGATTGATACCAAAAAACCCGGCCTGTGTCTGCAACACGCACAGTACGGGTTTCAAAGCACCACCCGGGCACAGACGCCTGCGGTGATACCTGTTGCTCTAACGCCCCTCCTCATAATTGAGCCTGGTCCTGAAACGGTCGCCACCTCCGCGCTTCCGAAGCTTCGACGAAGCGACCGGAGGTGGTCCGAGCTGTTAGCTCTGTCGATTCTTCACTGCTGCTTCCGCTTTTAGCCTCCTGACGCGTTTCATTTTTGCTGCGAGCGAAAACACTCGCGGCACGTGTATTCGTTTTTCGGAGGCTTTATGTCGTTTTCGCGCTACGCGCGTTCGCAGATTGCGCGCCGTCTTGTCCCCAATCGCTATATTCAGGGCCGCGCCCGCATTCGCGCAATCGGACCGAGCGCTGTCACGCGACGAGTTATTGCCGCTTGCGATCGCGCGCGCCGCTCGCGTTGCGCGAGTCAGATTCCAAACCGGGAGTTTCTTGTCAACCAAACCGAAAGGAGAGGTGAAATGAGGCGATACGCTACTGTTGTTTTTGCCGATGTCAGTTGGCACATGGTGGTAGTTCCCGCAAGCTGGGCGCAGTCAGGTCGCTCGACCTGCATCAACGGCGCCATGCAAGGCGGTTCGTACTATGGCATGCCTCAGGCATCACATAAGTACCTTGTAGTTTAACCAATGACTGAGAGGAGATTCACATGAAGCACGTAATTTTAGGGCTCGCCCTTGCGACCTTGGCGCTTCCCTTGACAGCTCCTGCACAGGGGACCGGCGCAGTTCAGGCGCGAGAAAAGGCCATGAAGGATTGCCTTGAAAAGCACGGTGGTTTGATGGATAAGCCTGCTGTAAAGAACCCGCGGGATTGCTGGCGCGCGCACGGGTATCTATCAGGCGTGAAGTCGTAGGACGCCGGTAGTAACCGCTCCGGGCGCAGGGTATCCTGCTCCGCGCCCGAAGCGGAGCCTTCGAAAGTCCCGAGGTAGACTGACTCTGGAATCGGCTGATCCAAACTCATTCTCGTATCCAAGTTGAAAAGGAGTTCCTCATGAATAGGTTCCTGATCACATTCGCTGGCGTCCTGACGCTCGGCGCCACCTTGCCGGCTATCGCCGGTTCCGATCTCCCGCTCATCGAGCACGTCCGCAAAGCTGTTCAGACCCGGACCGCTACGGAGAAACGTTGTGAATCCAAGCGACTTGTGCTGCCGCTCGACCATGGCCCGCATGCGACTTCGACACCGTATCTCAATCAACTACGCAAGGAACGTTTTGAAGCTGAAATGAAGACGTGCAAGGAAACGGCAGCCAAGTAGCTGGGACGTCGAACCCGCGCTGCCCGCGCTGCGCGAGCCAGATTACATGGTGAGAGTTTTTTGTCAATCAAACCGAAAGGAGAACTAAAGTGAAACGCTACGCTACTGTCTTTGTCGTTGTTGCTCTATCCGTGGCGGCGGTTTCCGCAAGCCGGGCGCAGTCGGACGGCATGGGAGGAATGGACATGAAGAATATGGACATGAAGGGAACGGACAATCAAAGTAAGACTACGAAAAAAGCATCGCAATCAAGACTCCACGTAGGGGTCGGCACAGTGACGAATGTTGACGCCGCGCGGGGCAAGGTGACCATTGCGCACGGTCCGATCGAGACCCTGAAATGGCCCGCGATGTCAATGACGTTTGGGGTCAAGGACAAGAAGCTGCTCGAAAAGCTTTCGACAGGAAGGAAAGTGGAATTTGAGTTCATACAGCGGGGATCCGGCTACATCATTACTTCTGCAAGGTAGGCTAAGGTAAAACGGATCGCCGAGGCGCGCAATGCCGCGCGCGCACAAGCGGTGCCGATTGGCATTTTCGGTATTGGAAAGATTACAAAAATGTAATTCTGGCGTCAGATTGCTGTCGGTGACGAGAACGCATCATGCTGGCAGCTGGACCGGCAGTCAGACGGCATCGAACATCTGCCGCGGCTAGCGTTGCAACCATTAACCCAATAACCAACTAACCCGAGGATAGGGACCTATGAAAACAAGAACGCTTTTTCTTGTCGCGCTCGCATTCGCCCCGATGGCGGTATACGCGCACGATGACGCGCATCAGGGAATGATGCCCGGCATGATGCAAGGCATGCACGGCATGGCGAAGGCCGGACACGAAGAAGATGGCGGGCACGCGAAGGGGGTGGGCAAACCCGGCGATCCGAAGAAGGTCTCGCGCGCGATCCGGGTGGTCATGAGCGACGACATGAAATTCACACCCGCAATCATCGACGTCAAGCGCGGGGAGACCATCAGATTCGTGGTCAGCAACACCGGCCGGATCAAGCATGAAATGGTAATCGGGTCCATGGCGGAACTGAAGGAGCACGCCGCAATGATGCGCAAAATGCCCGGGATGGCGCACGCCGACCCGAACATGGTGACGCTGGCCCCCGGCGAAAGCGGAGAATTGGTCTGGCAATTCACCAAGGCCGGCAGATTCGACTTCGCCTGCCTGCAGCCGGGACATTTTGAGGCGGGTATGATGGGCACGGTCTTGGTCAATTAGAAGGCAAATTGCAACGGATGATCGCCTGCCAACGAAAGGAAAGTTACATGCCTCGCTCTTCAAGACAGTGTCGGCGGCGAATCCACAGTCCTGCGCCTGGAGAGAGTGAAATAGACGCCGCCGGAATGCTGCTGCGGCACGCTCGCGGGAAAGCCGTTTGTGTATTGGACGGAGGCGTTGATTGCGCCAGGAGGAAGTTGGTGATGACGATGAATTCGATCAGGCGATTGGTACGCGTGCCTAGTGCTGCCGCTCTGATTGCCGCGGCCGCGGCGATTTCGACCGATGCCGCGTACGCGCAAAGCCGGATTGCGCAGACTGTCGCCGCGGCGTCCACAGGAGTAAAGGTGGGCGACGAGGGCAACCGGAATCGATTGCGATTGCCGGAACTGGTTGCCGAGGCGCCGAAACTGGCGAGTGACGATTCCCGCGATGCGCTGCCGCATTCTACGCCCGCGGCACTAAGTGCGCTTATCGGCGAGGCGCTGCAGAACAACCCCGAACTGCGCGCGGCGGCGAAAGAGACCGAGGCCGCCAATCAGCGCGTGCGTCCTGCGGGAGCGCTGGAGGACCCGATGCTGGAAGCGGGCCTGATCAACGCACCGATCCAGCCATTCAGCCTCAACAGCGAAGACATGACGATGAAAATGCTCGGGCTGTCGCAGAAACTGCCCTATCCGGGCAAGCGCGCCTTGCGCGAGCAGGTGGCGGCCAAGGATGCGGAAACGCTCAAGTACGGTTTGCTCGAAACGACAAACCGCATCGTGCGCGACGTCAAGTTCGCTTACTTCGATCTCGCGCTGACCGACGAGACCGAGCGGCTGCTGAAACGCAATCGGGAGATTCTGGAACAATTCCTGCGCATCGCCGAGAGCCGCTATGCCGTCGGCCAGGCGGCGCAGGCCGATGTGTTGAAGGCGCAGAGCCAGCTCGGCCGAATGAACGAGGAATTGCTGCGTGTGGAGCGCGAGCGCCCGGTCACCGAAGCCGAGCTGGCGCGCCTGCTCGGCCAGCGCGTAGACGCCGCGCCCATCGCGGCGGAGCTGCCGGGCCTGCGCGCGATCGCATTGAACCTCGCAACGCTGCAGCAGACGGCGCTGCAGCAGCGCCCGCAATTGCTCGGACTGCAGAGCGCGATCGAGCGCAGCACCAAAGCGCTGGAACTCGCGCGCAAGGAAAAGCAACCCGATTTCGACGTGAGCTTTTCCTACGGCCAGAGAGACAAGAACCCGCTGGGCGTGCCGCGCGAGGATGTGTTCAGTCTTACCGTGGCGATGAATCTGCCGGTGTGGCGCGCAGACAAGATCGAGCCGCGCATCGCCGAAGCGCAGGCGCTGCGCGACCAGGCGCTGGATCTGCAGCAGGCACAGCAAAACGACGTTCTGGCCAAACTCCGGCAACAGGTGGCGATCACCGAACAAAGCCGCAAGTCGGTGCAACTGTACGACACCGGCATCCTGCCGCAGGCGCGGCTCGCGGTCGAGGCGGCGCTCGCCGCGTACCAGGTGAGCCGCGTCGATCTGCTGACGCTGCTCGACAGCCAGATGACCCTGTTCAGTTATGAGATCAACCGCGCCAGGGAACTGGTCAACTTCAACAAGGCGCTGGCGGAGATCGATCTCTTGACCGGCAAGCGGCTATTCTGAAATCCACGGCAAGGGAAGAGCAATGAAACCAACTGTTATGACCATTTCGACGCTTGCGCTCGCGGCCGCATTGCTGGCGGCCGGTTATTGGTGGGGCGCGCATCAATCGGCGCCGTCCGCGTCACAGGCAGCCGTGGGCAAGGCCGGTGCCAAGCCCGAACGCAAGGTCCTGTATTACCGCAACCCGATGGCGCCGACGGATACTTCTCCGGTACCGAAAAAAGCCGCGGACGGCATGGATTTTGTGCCTGTGTACGCCGAAGAAGCGCCGCAGGCACAGAGCGAAAAACCCAGGGGCAAGATTCTTTTCTATCGCAACCCGATGGTACCGACGGATACTTCTCCAGTGCCCAAAAAAGACCCGATGGGCATGGACTACGTTGCCGTGTATGAGGGTGAAGAGCCTGAGTCCGCTACGCCGCTGGTCAAATTCAGCGCGGACAAGGTGCAGAAACTGGGGGTGAAAACCGAAGCGGTCGCCTTGCGCGATCTCAAGTACACCATCAGGGCGGTGGCAACGGTACAGGCGAATGAGCGGCTGCTGCACACCGTCAGCCCCAGGTTCGACGGCTGGATCCAGCGGCTCTATGTCAACACCACCGGCCAGGCGGTGAGGAAGGGCGAGGCGCTGATGGATGTGTACAGCCCCGACCTGATAACCGCGCAGCAGGAATACCTGATCGCGCGCAGAGGCGTGCAAACGCTCGCCGGCGCCAGCGCGCAAGTGCGATCGAGCATGCAGCGACTGGCGGACAGCGCCTTGCAGCGCCTGCGCAACTGGGACATCTCTGAAACGGATTTGCAAGGCCTGATACAGGATGGCAGGACCGTCCGGTACCTGACGCTGCGCTCGCCCGTGAACGGCGTGGTGCTGGAGAAATCCGCGATCCAGGGCAAACGCTTCATGGCCGGGGACGTGCTGTACCAGGTCGCCGACCTGTCGCAGGTGTGGCTGCTGGCCGACGTGTTCGAACAGGATCTCGGACAGGTGCGCATCGGACAGGCGGCGAACATCATGGTCGACGCTTATCCGGGGAAGGTGTTCGCGGGCAAAGTTACCTTCGTCTACCCCACGGTCAATCCCGATACGCGCACTGCCAAAGTGCGCATCGAACTGGCCAATCCGCGGGAGCTGCTCAAGCCGGCGATGTACGCGCGGGTGGAACTTACCACTTTCCGCGGCAAAGGGCAGGTGTTGACCGTGCCCGATTCGGCGGTGCTGGACACCGGTACGCGGCAACTGGTGCTGGTGCAGCGGGGCGCGGGGCGGTTCGAGCCGCGGCCGGTCAAACTGGGAGCGCACGGCGACGGATACATTGAAGTTCTGGACGGCGTCAAAGCGGGCGAGAGCGTGGTGGTCAGCGCGAACTTCCTGATCGACTCAGAGAGCAATCTCGAGGCGGCGGTCAGCGGCTTCGGTCGAAGCGCGGATGGCGCAAAACCGGGCGCGACGGGCGAGACCAAGGCCGATGCGCCCAGCGCCGAACCCAAGCCCGCCGCCGACGCGCACAAGGGGCACTGACATGCTCGGACGCATCATCGAATGGTCGGTGCGCAACGTCTTCCTCGTACTTCTGGCCGCGCTGTTCGTCGTTGCCGCGGGCGTGTATGCCGTACTGCACACGCCGCTGGATGCGATTCCGGATTTGTCGGATGTGCAGGTGATCATTTACACCGAGTACCCGGGTCAGGCGCCGCAGGTGGTGGAGGACCAGGTCACCTATCCCCTGAGCACGGCCATGCTGGCCGTGCCCAAGGCCAAGGTGGTGCGCGGACTGTCGATGTTCGGCGCCTCGTTCATCTATGTGATTTTCGAGGACGGCACCGACATCTACTGGGCGCGCTCGCGGGTGCTGGAATACCTCAACTTCGCTTCCGGGCGCATGCCCCGGGGCGTCACGCCGACGCTGGGGCCGGACGCCACCGGCGTGGGCTGGGTGTACGAGTACGCCGTGATCGGGGCGCAGAAAACGCTGGCGGAACTGCGCACGATCCAGGACTGGTTCGTGCGCTATCAACTCACCAAGGCCAAGGGGGTGGCAGAAGTGGCGAGCGTGGGCGGGTTCGTCCAGACCTACCAAGTCACGGTGGATCCGCGCAAGCTGCAGGCTTACGGCATCCCGCTGATGAAGGTCGTGGACGTAATCCGCGCCAGCAACCGCGACGTCGGCGGCCGCGCGATCGAGATGGGCGAGACCGAATTCGTGGTGCGCGGCCGGGGCTATCTGCGCGGCGTATCCGACATCGAGAACCTGGTGGTGAAGGCGGACAAGGGCACGCCGGTGCTGATTCGCGACATCGGGCGGGTCGAACTGGTGCCCGATGAGCGCCGCGGCATCACTGAACTCAACGGCGAAGGCGAGGTGGTCGCGGGCATCGTCATCGCGCGCTACGGCGCGAACGCGCTTGACGTCATCCAAAACGTGAAAGCCAAAATTGCGGAAATCTCCGCTGGCCTGCCGCACGGTGTGTCGCTGCAGACGGTCTATGACCGTTCGGACCTGATCCTGCGCGCAATCGACAATTTGAAGCGCACCCTGATCGAGGAAAGCATCATCGTGGCGCTGGTGTGCATGGTGTTTCTGATGCATGCGCGCAGCGCCCTGGTGGCTATCGTCATGCTGCCGATCGGCGTGCTGATCGCGATGATCGCGATGCATCTGTTGGGTCTCAACTCCAACATCATGAGCCTGGGCGGCATCGCCATCGCCATCGGCGCCATGGTGGATGCGGCCATCGTCATGATCGAGAACGCGCATAAGCATCTCGAACGGCTGAAGCCCGGTGAGTCCCGCATCGCGCCGATCATCGCCGCCTGCCGCGAGGTGGGACCGGCGCTGTTCTTCTGCCTGCTCATCATCACCGTCTCGTTCCTGCCGGTGTTCACCCTGGAGGCGCAGGAGGGCAGGATGTTCAAGCCGCTCGCGTACACCAAGACCTTCTCCATGGCTGGAGCCGCTTTTCTGTCCATCACCCTGGTTCCGGTGCTGATGTTGCTGTTCATCCGCGGCCGTATTCCGTCGGAGCACAAGAATCCGATCGTCCGATTTCTCATCTGGGCTTATCGCCCGGTCATCCAGTGGGTCATGCGCTGGAAGAAATTCGTTATCGTCGCTGCGGCGGTGGTGCTGGCGTTGGCCGCGTACCCGGCGATGAAACTCGGCAGCGAGTTCATGCCGGTCCTGAACGAAGGAACCTTGCTGTTCATGCCGTCCACGCTTCCTTCAATTTCAGTCACCAAGGCCGCCGAGCTGCTGCAGACCCAGGACCGGATCCTCAAGACGTTCCCCGAGGTGGAATCGGTGTTCGGCAAGGCGGGCCGCGCACTGACGGCGACCGATCCCGCGCCGCTCGAGATGTCCGAAACCGTGATTAATCTGAAACCGGAAAGTGAATGGCCCGCGGGCATGAATATGGACAAGCTGATTCAGGAGATGGATAAGGCGGTGCAGCTCCCCGGCGTCAGCAATGCCTGGACCATGCCGATCAAGGCGCGCATCGATATGCTCTCGACCGGCATCCGCACGCCGATCGGCATCAAGGTGTTCGGCAAGAATCTGGACGAGATCGGCAAGCTCGCCAAAGAGATCGAGAGCGTCGTGAAAACCGTACCCGGCACCACAAGCGCCTTCGCCGAGCGCGTCAACGGCGGGTATTACCTCGACATCCTGCCCGATCGCATCGCCCTGGCGCGCTACGGACTTGCCGTGGGCGACTTGCAGGACATTATCGGCACCGCGCTGGGCGGTGAGATGGTCACCACCACGGTAGAGGGACTAGAACGCTTCGGTGTCGCCGTGCGCTATCCGCGCCGGCTACGCCAGGATCCCCAGGCCATCGCCACCCAGATTCTGGTGCCGACCATGAACGGGGCGATGATCCCGTTGGGACAGCTTGCCAAGATAAGCCTGATCAAGGCGCCTCCGAGCATCCGCACCGAAAACGCGCTGCTCACGGCATACATTTACGTCGACATCCGCGACAGCGATATCGGCGGCTATGTGGCCCGCGCGCAAAAGGCGGTGCGCGAGCAGGTGAAATTCCCGCCCGGTTACTACGCCACCTGGAGCGGTCAGTTCGAATACATGCAGCGGGCGAAAGCCAGGCTTGCCGTGGTGGTGCCCCTGACGATCCTGATCGTGTTCGTGCTGCTGTATCTGAACTTCAGGCGGCTCACGGAGACGCTGATTGTGATGCTGTCGGTGCCCTTCGCCCTGGTGGGCGGAGTGTGGCTTATGTACCTGCTTGACTACAATCTCTCCGTGGCGGTGGCGGTCGGGTTTATCGCATTGGTAGGCGTGGCAGCCGAGACTGCGGTGGTGATGCTGATCTACCTCGACCATGCGCTCGAAGCGGCGAAGGCGAAGCGGCAGGCCGCCGGCGAGAGAGTGACTTCCGCGGATCTTTACGATGCGGTGATGCAAGGGGCAGTGATGCGGGTGCGGCCGTTGATGATGACGGTGTTCGCGATCATCGCGGGACTGTTGCCGATCATGTGGAGCAGCGGCACCGGCTCGGAAGTCATGCGCCGGATAGCGGCGCCGATGGTCGGCGGAATGATCTCGACCACCATTCTGACGCTGATCGTGATCCCGGCAATCTATGGGCTGGTGAAGGAATTCGCGCTGCGCAAGGAAGGCGCGAGAGCCGGCAGTGTAATACAGCGAGATAACACCGCTTAGCCGGCAATTGAGAGGGACGATCATGGAACTCAAACTTGTTGTTGCGATCATCCGGCCGCTCGCATTGGAGCAGGTGGAAACTGCACTTAAGGAAATGGGCGTGCGTGGCCTAACCGTGATCAGGGCAAAAGGCTTCGGCGCATATGCGAACTTTTTTTCGCGCGACTGGCTGGTGGATCAGGTGAAGATCGAAATCTACGTGGAGCAGGATCGGGTCGATTCCATTGTCGCGGCCATCATGGACGCGGCGCACGCGGAGTCCCCGGGCGGCGGGATCGTCGCGGTTCTCCCCGTAGAAAAGGTGTACAGCGTCCGCACCCGGCGCGAAGATGCGCCTAATCGCATCCGCAACTGAATGCCGCGCCGACGATGGCGGAATGGCTACATCGACGGTCCCTATCCTGATCGGGATTTTGGCAATCCGCGCGCCGATATAAGGGCCTGAGCGCTGCACACGTGCTGCATTGGCACGTGCTGCATCTGGGGGAGATCAATTCCTCGCAGGAGTTCGCGTGGCGTCGCTCGGCCGAGGTGTTGGACGAGGCGACGTACGGGGCGCGAACGCGCGCACTGTTTTCCGGAGATAGTTGGTACGGGGTTATCCCGGACGAATTGATCGTGCGCCTTAAGCCTGCGAAGTTGCGACCAGAGCGGCCGCGGGGGCGCATAAGTAATTCACGTTGAAGCTCTGGCAGCAAATTGGTTTGGATGCGTTCTGGGGTGAACGACCGCCGAGCTCGCGCGGGCACCGCTACTGTACTCTAGTGCAGACCTCTTGAGGTCACCCTATGAATGATCGATCACCTGACTATCTCGTAGCGCACGAATCCGTTAAGTTCGGCTAAGGTGCATTAGCGTCTCTTTTTTTTCCGTCATTTTTGTCAGCCTATCGCGACGGGTACAACGCTCCAGCAACCGAATCAGATAATCGCACCGCAGGTGTGCAGCTGCAGAACGTGACGCACCAAAATGATGCGTTACGGGGGTTGCGCTTGTCTGTGTGCATTATACAAGTTAATGAATCAAAAGAATTAAACATCTGGCACACAACGTGCTACCGGTTTAGCCGTCAAACGTTTTTAACCTCAAGAAGGCTAATACCATGCGCAAACTATTGCTCGCTTCGGCCGTGTCGGCCGCGTTTTCGATGCCGCTGACGGTGTCGGCGCAAACTGCACCTGTCGCTTCTGCACCGGCCGCGCCGCCACCGGCAACCGACAAACCAATTTTTTCGATTGGGGGGTTCGACCTCACAGGCTACTTTGACGTCGGCTATACGGGTCTCTCCGGACGCGGAGCCTTTAACACCACGCCGAACGGGCCGGGCGTCACCATCGGCGGCCCGGACCGGGTATTCGACTACAAACGAAACTCGCTAAATCTGCAGCAAGCCGCATTTACATTGGCGAATCAGCCCAAGGAAGGCTTTGGCGGCCTGCTCAATGTCACTCTAGGCAAGGATGCGGACGTCATTGCGGCGTACAAGACCGGTCCGAGCAGGGGCGACGGCTGCAACCTCGCTACCGGCCTGTCGAACACGGGCAGTTGCAGGAAAACCGGGTACGACGTGACCCAGGCCTTTGTCCAATACGCGACTGGTCCCGTGACCATTATCGGCGGAAAATTCGTGACCGCGGCGGGAGCGGAGGTGATCAATTCGACCGCCAACCCCAACTATTCGCGCTCGATCCTGTTCGGATATGCCATTCCCTTCACCCACACAGGCGCCCGCGTATCGTACGCTGCGAGCGATACGCTCACCCTTTTCGGTGGCATCAACAACGGTTGGGACGATCTGAAGGACACGAACTCTGCCAAGAGCTTCGAGCTCGGGGGTTCCTACTCACCGTCTAAGCAGCTTTCCCTCAGCCTTATGGATCATAGCGGCAAGGAACGCGTGGGTGGGCTGGTGAACACGGGACCGGAAGGAGAGAGAAATCTTGTCGATGCCGTGGCGACGTACAACGCTACCGAAAAGCTGACTTTTATCCTCAATTACGACTACGCCACACAGGCGAACGCCGCCACCGTTACGGCGAACGGTGCCAGCACTGCCAAATGGGCCGGCTGGGCCGGCTATGCCAACTATCAGTTTAATGACCAGTGGCGGATGTCCTTACGCGGCGAATACTTCGACGACCATGACGGCTACCGCACTGGAGTCGCGCAGCAATGGAAGGAAGCAACGTTGACGGTTGGGTATACGCCGATCAAGAACATCGAGCTGCGTGGCGAGATTCGCGGCGATCGGTCCAATGTGCCGGCATTTGTCAACTCCGACGGTATCACCGCAAGTAACAATCAGCGGTCCGTCGGGTTGGAAACAATTTACAAGTTTTAGAGGAATTGATGCATATCCAACCACAGGAGGTATCTAAATGAAACTAGTTACAGCAATTATCAAGCCGTTCAAGCTTGACGAAGTAAGGGAG
>VFSW01010790.1_pt1 | contig 12910 bp, 10 predicted proteins | sample 5358111 | NCBI WGS metagenome assembly VFSW01 (sample SAMN11554181, study PRJNA540505) | mine drainage metagenome | isolation source: sediment from site ElyBrook_90M | place: USA: Ely Copper Mine, Vershire, VT | collected 2017 | reverse complement strand
GGCGACAACAAGGTGCTGCACGATGTCGACGTGCACGCGCTGCACGAGCTCACCGGCGGCGATGCCGATTTCGAGCGCGAGCTGATAGAAACCTTCGTCGCGAGCGGCGACAAGTGTCTGGAGGAGATCCTCGAGGCGGTGCGCACCAGCGACTTCGACACCGTGGGCAAGCGCGCGCACGCCTTGAAGGGCGCGAGCGCCAACATCCACGCCCATCGCCTGGCCGCCGCCGCCTCGAACCTGGAGCTTGCCGCGCGCAGCAACTCGCTGCGCGACATCGGCGGTCTGGTGCGTCAGGTGAAGGACAATCTGCGGGCGGTCAACGCGCAGCTGCGCCAGGTGGGCTGAACCGGCGAGGGGCGAGCCCCCCGCGCCCTAGCCGTTCGCGGACAGCGGCACGGCCGCCGGAATCTCCACCGCCGTGGTGCGGTTGCGGCCCGCCTGCTTGCTGCGGTACAGGCACTCGTCGGCCGTGCGCAACAGCGTCTCCACCTTGAGCAGCAGGTCCGGCCCCAGCAGATCCGTCGATGCCCCTCCGAAGCTCGCCGTCACCTCGACATCGCCGCCGCGGGTCATGAAGCGCGAGCCGCTCACGACATCGCGGATCTTCTCGGCGACCATGACCGCGCCGTGGTAATCGGTTTCCGGCAGCACGATCAGGAATTCCTCGCCACCCAGGCGCGCGAGCCAGTCGCTCATGGAGCGGATGGATTTCTGAATGCGGGTGGCGAATTGCTGCAGCACATCGTCGCCGGCGGCGTGGCCGTTGACGTCGTTCACCTGCTTGAAGTGATCGACATCGCACATGATCACCGACAAGGGCGTGCCGTAGCGGCGGCAGCGCTCGAGCTCGCGCGGCAGCTGATCCATGAGATAGCGCCGGTTGAAGGCGCCGGTGAGCGCGTCCGTGATCGACAGGATCCGGTTGCGCTCGTTCGCGGCGCGCAGCGAGTGCTCGAGCGCGAGGATGCGCCGCCCGGTGTTCAGGCGGGCGATGAGCTCCGGCTCGTGCACGGGCTTGATGAGATAGTCGTCGGCGCCCGCCTCCAGGCCCGCGATGATGTGCTCTTTGGCATTGCGGGCGGTGAGCAGCAGCGCGTACACGTATCCGTCGAGCTGCAGGTTGCGCACCGCCTTGCACAGGTCGATGCCGTCCATCCCGGGCATCTCCCAGTCGGTCACCAGGATCGGGTAGTAGCGCCGGGTCATCTGATCGAGCGCTTCGTTGCCGTCGCTCACGGCGTTGACCTCATAGCCCGCCTTCTTCAAGAAGCGCGTCATCAGCATGCGCGTGACCGGGTCGTCTTCGGCGAGCAGGATCGCGTTCGACGCCTCGATTGTGATTGCGGTCACAGTTTCCGAATCGGTCGCCACTTCAACTCCGCCGCGCGGCTGTCATAACTTAAAGGATATCGGCTCGAAGTGCCGCGACTTGACCTGGGCGGCGGGCGAAGCGGCGCACGGGTGGCGCTGCAAACTGTGCGGCAATTCATCGGGGATACGCTTATTCGCGCGCCGGGGGCCGTCAAGACGCGCCGATTGCGACCGATACGCTGCGCATGGCAGGCCCCCAACCCCGAAAGCGCATCGCTGCAACGCCCGGCCTGCGCGCACTCGAGGCCTGCGGCGACGGCTTCTGGGAGCTCGATCTCGAGCGGGGCTCGGCGTGGTTCAGCGACTGGTTCTATCGGCAGCTCGGGTGGCCGACCGACACCAAACGCACCACGCTCGGCGAGCTGCAAGCGCTGCTGCAGCCCGCCGTGTGGAGCGGGCTCATGGAGGCGCTGCGCGCGCACTTGGAACAAGGTTGTCCGCTCGATCTGGATTTTCAGATCCGCGTGCCGCATAGCGGGGCGCGGTGGTGGCGCATACAGGGCGCCGCGCAGCGCAATCTCGCCGGCCAGCCGCTATCGATCGCCGGCAGCATGCGCGATGTGAGCCGCGATCGCCGCCCGAGCGACCGAGCCGCGGAGCTTCGGTGCGCGCACGGTGCGTTCGAGGCCCTGCCGGTGGCGGCGGCCCTGCTCGATGCTCGCGCGGCGCTCGTGGAAGCGAACCGTCAGTGGCATGCGTTCCCGTCGGTCACCACCGCACAGGCCATCACCCGGCTGCGTGCCGCGAACAGTCAGACGGCGATCGAGTTCTGGCTGGATCAGGCGGAGGGGCCCGATGCCGGCCCGAGGCGCCTACGGGTGCGCGCGATCGCCTTTCAGCATGAGGGTGCGCGGCACCTGGCGGTCACGCTCGAGGATCGGCGCAGCGACTGAGGCGCAGAGGCGGACTCGACTCGCCGCGTATCTACCCCGCGGCGACCGGCGGCTCGGGGGCGGCGGCGGGGCTGGCCGCCATGCTCCCCTCGCGCCCGGTGAACCAGTTCACCGCGTATTGGACCAGCTGGGTGCCCGTGCTCAGGTTCAGCTTGCGCTTGATGCGCTGCCGGTGCGACTCCACCGTCTTGATGCTGAGATTGAGCGAGTGGGCCGTCTCGCGCGTGCTCATGCCCTTGCCGATCATGTGCAGGATCTGCAGTTCCCGGTTGCTCAGCCGGTCGATCGGGTTCGCCGATATGTAGGATCCGCCGGCCGCGAATTTCTGGATCATGTTGGTGCCGACGGCTTCCGACACGTAGATCCCGCCGTCGAGCACGCGCCGCAGTGCAATCAGGAACTGCTCGCTCGCCGCCTGCTTCATGATGTAGCCGTTGGCGCCCGCGGAGAGCATGCGCTCGGCGTAAATCGTCTCATCGTGCATCGACAGCACCAGGATCGGCAGCTGTGGATGATGCGCGCGCACATCGCGCACCAGCTCGATGCCGTCGCCTTGCTTCAGACTGATGTCGGCGATCACCACGTCGGGATTGAGCTCCTTGATGGCGACGCGCGCATCGCGGGCAGTTTCCGCCTCGCCGCACACGGTCAGATCCTCTTCGTTCTCCATGACGCGCCGCAGTCCCTGGCGCACGATCGGATGATCGTCGACGATCAGCACACGCCGCACCTTGCGCTTACCGCCGCTCAGTCCCGTCGGAGCGGCCGGTGGCCGCATCCACGTATTACTAGCGCCCATATTCGCTTCCTCCATAGACGGCGTGTCCGTATTGTAGCGCACCGGGACGCGGGGGTTGCTCGCCGGTGACGCGTACAATGGTGCCCTTCGGCTTGTTGCGGGCAATCTCGATTTTGGCGCCGATCATGCCCGCCCGATAGCGCATGATCTTGAGCCCCATCCCCGTCGCCGGCTCGACCGACGGCCCGAAACCCACGCCGTCATCCGTGATGCGCAGCAAAAAGGTGCTCCGGGTGACCATCAGGAGAATCTCGACCTGGGCCGCATGACCATGCCGGGACGCATTGGTGAGCGCCTCTTGTGCTATGCGATAGAGGTGGCTCGCGCTGGTTTCGCCGAGGGTGATCTCCGGCCAGATCTCGGCCCGGAAGTTCACTTCCAGGCCATACACATCGCGGCTGCGGTTGGCGAGCTCGCGCAGCGCAAAGGGCAGCCCCCCCGAATCGGTGCGTACCGGCAACAGCCCGCGCGCGAGCGCGCGGGCGTTCTCGATCGACTGATTGACCACCGCGACGATCTCGTTGAGGGTCGCCACGCCCTCCGGGAACTGATTTTGAAAGCGGGTGGCGAGACTCCTCAGCATCAGGGCGACGCCGGTCAGCTCCTGGCCGAGGCCGTCATGCAGGTCGCGGCCGATGGTGTGGCGCTCGCGGCTCGAGACATCGAGGATCTCCTGCTCGAGGCGCTTGCGGTCGGTGATGTTGGTGACGCTGATGGACAGGCCCGTGCTCACCCCATCGTCCTGCACCAGCACCGCGCGACTCTCGAAATGCTGCAGCGCGGCGCCCGCATCGCGCGACTCGAACTCATAGGTGGAGGATTCGCCGGTGCTCAGCACGTGACGCAGCTTGGCGATCACGGCGGCGCCCGCCGCCTCCGGCAGCACGGCCGAGATCTCACGGCCGACGATCTCCTCGATGTCGAGGCCCACATACCCCCGGTTGATGAAGCGCACACGCAATTCGGTATCGACCAGGATGAGCGTGTCCGCCGTGTTGGCGGTGGTGGTGCGCAGGAGCTGCTCCGAGCGCCGCAGCTTCGCCTCCGCCTCGCGCCGCGCCGTCACATCCTGGGTCACACCGACGAAGCCCTGCGGCTTGCCGTCGACATCGAACAGCGGGCGCGCGATGGTCGCAAACGAGCGATAGCCGGCGTTGCCGAATTTCAGGCGGAATTCGGCCTGGGTATCCGCATGACTCAGAAATCCCGCCTCGATGCCGCGCGCGAGGATCGCCCGATCCTTCGGATGCACCCGCTCCAGGAGTGCCGCCAGCGTGGGAAACGCCGTGGGTAGGTGCCGTCCCTGACGGTCCGCGATGGCGAAGTCGATCCGGTCATTGGCCTTGTCCCAGCGCCACGCATGCATGTGCGCCATGTTCATCGAGAGCTTCAGCCAGCCGGTGTGGTTCTCGAGCGCAATCTGCGCAAGCTTCTCGGCCTGGATGTTCTGCACCGATCCGAAGGCCCGCACCGAGCGTCCGTCCAGCTTCTCAATGTGGCCGATGACGCGGATCCAGCTGCGCCGATTCATCAAGGTCGTGATTTCGAGCTCGAGATCGAGCTGACCGTCGGAGAGCTCCGCGCGCCGCCACGCATTGTGGAAGCGTTCGCGGGACTCCGGCGTGCACTGCGCCAGCAGCGCATCCCAGGACACCACGAATTGCGTGGGCGAGGTCTCGAAGATGCGGAACATCTCCTCGGTCCAGGTCAGCTCGAGCGTCGAAAAGCTGTATTCCCAGCCGCCCATCTTGGCCGTGCGCTGCGCCTCGCCGAGCAGGTCTGTCAGGCGTTTGATTTCCGACACATCGACGCAGCAGCCGATGGCGCGTAGCGGGTCGCCGACGGGGTTGCGCTGAATCAGCCCGCGCTCGAGCATGGAGCGATACCGGCCGCGCGCATCGCGGATGCGGTACGTCGTGGTCCAACCGCGCCCCTCGATCAGCGCGAGCCCGATCTGCCGCGTGACCGCCTCGACATCGGCCGGATGAATCCTCTCCCGCCAGGCGTCCACCACCGGGGCGAGGTCCTCGGGCTCGATGCCCAGGATCTCCAGCATGCCTCGCGATCGATGCACCACACCGCGGATCAGGTCCCATTCGAAGATCACGCCGTCGACGGCATCGGCGGCCAGGCGAAACACCTCTTCACGCTGCGCGAGCTGGTTTTCCGCCTGCTTCCGCTCGGTGATGTCCCGCGAGGTCGCCACCACACCGTTGATGAGCGGATTGTCGAGCGCCGGGACATAGCTCGACTCCAGCCAACGGTAGGAGCCATTGTGGTGGCGCACCCGATGCTGACAGGTGAAGCCGCTGATCAGACCCGCCGTCAGCTGCCTGAACTTGGCGCGCAGCACTCCCGCGTCTTCGGGATGCACGTAATCGTAGATCTGATTGCTCCACCGGACCTCCTCTGAGGAGTAGCCGAAGGCGCTCTTCGCGCCACCGCTGACATACTTGATCCGGCCGTCCGCCGAGACGACCGTCACGATATCCTGGGTGTCCTCGATCAAGGCGCGAAGGTGACTCTCGCTCGACCCGGACGCCATGAGGTCGAGGGGCCGGCGAGGCGCCGCTTGGGTGGTATCGGACCCCGAGGCCACCGCGGCGAAGGTCAGCATCACCAAGCGCTCACCCTCGGAGGACTCCAGCAGCTTGAACTCCGTCATCGCCGCAACTTCGCCTTGAGCCAGCCGCCAGGTGAGCGATCGGGTCAAGTCCGGATCCGCTTCGGAAGCCAAGCTCAGCAGGGATTCGATGTCGGAGGCCGAAGCCGCGCCGAGTAGTCCGAATAAGGAGGAACCTGCCAGCGTCGAGGGTTCCATCCCGCCGCCCAGACAGCCGCGGGCAGCCGCATTGACGAGCACCACCGGCAAGTGTTTGGGCCGCGCGTCGACGATGACCACGGCCTCGCGGATGACGTCGAAGGCCTTTTCGGCCAGCGTTCGCGTCGCCGTCGTGGCGAGGCGAAGATAGCCCGGAGATCTCGCCATCCTGTCGTGCTCCGTCAGTCCCTTAACAGGGCAAATCCGTTACTTGCGTATACTTTATATCGAAGCGAACCGGCAACGTAAGGCTCAACCCACGAAGTTGAGGGTTTCCCTGAATGAAGGACTGAACGCGGAGATGACTCGGGCGAATTGGCCCGCACTCGGGGATGTCCCGGACGAGGTAGGCCCTGATCAGCGGTCCGAAGGAGGACCGGGACCCCAGGATCAAGCCCAGATCCCGGCGACTACTTGCGGAAAAGCGCGTCCAGCCCAGCCTTGGAGCGATCAAGCGCAGCGGTATCCTTCGCCACATACGCCCCCGCCTTCGGCTTGAAGTGGTCGCAGAAGTTGGCCTCGTCCTTCTTGCGGACCTCTTCGGCCGTAGGTTCCTTGCAATGCTTCGCGTACGAAGTGTCGTACTCGACACACATCTTGCACACGTGCAACTCCGCATTGCACGCCTTGCACACATCAAGCCGCCGGAGCGGGAGACTCAGTGCGGCGAGGGAGGCACCGCAACGCCAGCAGACTAGCGAAACCGGCAACTTTGCCGCAGCGGATTTATATCGATCAACACCAACGTATCGTCAACCTAACGTGGCGACTCTTGGCACATTCTTTAATCGCTTCCGCTTTGACCGGCAGGCTTCGCGGAGATCAGCAGTTTGTCGCTGCCACTTTGACCCAGCGGCTTCGCGGAGATCAGCAGTTTGTCGCTACCGCTTTGACCGTCGCTGCCACTCTGGCCCAAGGGCTTGGTGGAGATCAGGCGGTCGCTGCCGCTTTGCCCCGCAGGCTTCGCGGAAATTAGCAGCGTGTCGCTGCCGCTTTGGCCGTCGCTACCGCTCTGGCCCAAGGGCTTGGCTACAATGCCGTTATCGGCGAAGAATTTTGTTGAGCCAGAAAATTGGAAACCACCAAACGACGCAATCTTTCCGACAACAACGTCGTCCGCAACCAATGTGTGCAGCGCATTGGCATAATTAATAGAAACGGAGCCTACTTCTGCAACTGCGTTGACACGGTCAACCGCAGCAACTCGCCCCTTAATAAAGAGCTGTGTCGAACCGGCAACGTAATCTGACGACGCCATTGCAACTATCTCAGTCACTTTAAGCGAACCGTCGGTATTAACTGATCCGTAAACACTAACCATGCGCCCGATGATGCCGTCGGTAACCAGTTGATGCTGCGCCGCCGGAACTATCATGGTTTGGCCGAGAACGCGCATCTGAAATAACTTGGAATTTACCTGCTCAACAGGACCAAAAAGCAACAGATCGCTGTTTGCAAGCGATAAAAAATTTGTCGCAGATTGAAGTGGGATCGCCGCGAGCGACATCGCTTGCGGAAGGGCGGTATACAAAGTCGCCGAGACCGCCATTGCCGCGCCGCTAATTAATATCCGGGCCAACTTAGTCTTCATCCCCTATCCCCTTCTATTTGCCTTCCATTTGCAATTCTCTTCCGAAGTCCCGCTCGTCATCGCTATTTACCACGTAGTGATAAAACCCAATTCCGGTTTGGATCGCATCCGAATGCCCTTCTTGCGATCGATCGGACAACCAATTATCGATGTCGTCTGCGAAGAGCTGTCCTCGTTCCCGAACGTATCTGTCGAACTCCGCCAGATCGTCCGGTCGCAATCCGTAGTCGGCGTAAATCGTCCGTTCAATTCGCCCTGTACCTCGCACAGACCTCCGAAGATTGACCTCCAAGGTCTCCGTGACGTTGTGTACTACTTCCGCAAATCTCCGGATGCTCTCTGCGCTCAATTGTTCGGGTACGTATGATCTGGTCAAAGCCCGATAAAAGCCGTTTCCCAAATCCTGAACACACCCCGTTCTGACCAACTCATCAAGAAGGACCCTAGGCGGAATCCCCGGGCAGTACTGCGAGGCAAGATCAATAAAGCTGCTCACGTCCTTGCTCGATTTCCCTTCGATCGGTGAAAAAGCCAGATCCCTTACCAATCCATAGGGACCAATGTAGTCTCGATCCGTATGCCAACCGAGCAGAACTCGGACTGCGGCGTTTATGCGCTCATCAATTTCCTCTATCGCCGCTGCGTCGGAGGTAGCAAGAACGTCCCGCGCATCGTCAGTTGTCACCCCAGTCATAACCGAAATTGCGGCCGCAGAACTTGCCCCTCCTGAAAGGCGAAGCTCAGCATCTGCAACTTTTACGTAGGCATCCCTCACCGACCTAATAAACTCCGGAAATAGAACTCCATTTCTTAGCGCTATCCTTACCAACGGCCGAAGTAAATGCCGGAATGCTGCTAATAAGTTATGTTTAACAGATTGCGACACGTCGCGACATAATACAACGATTATTGTGACGTATTCGGCAGATTCAGGGATTGACTGATGCTGCCAAAGCTGTGTTTGACCTCTTTTGCTGCGATACAGCAAAACGGGTCCGCCACCTTATCCGATATCATTGCTGGACTAATTGGCAGGCCGCACCGATTCCAGCCAGAGTCACCATTCTGAGCAACTACAATTCGAATTGGTATCTACGCCGATACGTTTGGGTCGCCGCGCTAGCCGCCACAATTACAGTAGCCTCCGGCTGTCAGCCCAGCAGCCCTTCGGGCAATGATCCTCGAGGCAATAGCGCCAATATTCTTAGGCGTGGAATAGGTGGCGAGCCGGCGTCGTTGGATCCTGGCAAGGCCGTCGATACCTATTCCTTTGAGGTCATCCGCGATTTATACGAGGGCCTGGCGACGGAATCGGCAGACGGAAAGGTACTACCGGGAGTTGCCGCCGCTTGGACCATCAGCCCCGACGGAACGGAATACACGTTTGAGCTTCGCCGAAACGCGCGGTGGTCAAACGGGCAGGTGATACGAGCTGACGATTTTGTATCCGCGTGGAGACGCGTGGTAGATCCGAAGGAGGCGTCTCCCGTCGCTGATTTGCTTCGACCAATCGCAAATGCCGCTGAAATAATCGAAGGTAGATTGCCACCCGATAAGCTCGCGGTCTATGCGGCGACGGATGGCCGTTTAGTGGTTCGCTTAGTACAACCGGCCCCGTATTTTCTTCAACTACTCACGCATTCCGCCACTTTTCCTGTTTATGCTCATGAACGTCCAGGCCATAGCACGAGGAGTTGGGTGTCTAATGGACCCTATATTTTATCGAGTTGGACTCCCGGTGCCAGTCTTCGGCTACAGAAGAATCCGGAATATTGGGACCGTGACAACGTGCGAATATCGAAGATTGAATACATTCCGATTTCCGATGAAAACTCAGAATTAAATCTCTATCGAGCTGGCCAGCTCGATATCACTGAAAGTGTCCCTCCGAGTGCGCTTCATATTATACAAAAGGAGTTTCTGAACGATTTGGTAGTTGCGCCGTATCTAGGGACCGTCTACTACGCCATAAATCTTCACCGTGCGAAGCCTTTTGGCAATCAGTTACTGCGTCAAGCGCTAGCGATGTCAATTGATCGTGTCGCGCTTGCAAATGCCATTCTCAATTTTGGCCAGCAACCTGCATACGGGTTCGTGCCACCGGGCACGTGGAATTATGATCAACAAAATTGGGCGTGGAAATCGCTCCCTGACGACGGGAGGATCGACGAGTCGCGTCGCCTATACAGCGCGGCCGGCTATTCCGTTGGAAATCCGCTGCACTTGCGAATTTTATTCAACGCAAACCCTGAGATTAAGAAACTCTCGGTGGCAATCGCCTCTATGTGGAAGGAAGTGCTAGGAATTGATACCGAACTGATTGACGAAGAGTATCGCGTATTCTTGGATTCAAGAAGGGATACCACACGCTGGGATATAGCACGACTGAGTTGGGTAGCCGACTATAACGATGCGGGCAATTTTCTGGACATATTCCGTCGCGGATCGCCGAATAACGACGCAGGCTACTCAAGTACACGATTTGATTCGTTACTGGACGAAGCGGCCTCTACCGCCGATCCGGCCCATCGCAAGCGGGTCCTGGAAATGGCAGAAGCCCTGATGCTATCAGAATATCCTGTAATTCCGGTCTATTTCTACAGCTCAAAGAGACTAATCAAGCCCTACGTTAAGGGCGCTCAAACTAATCCCTTAAACAGGTTGTACTCCAGACATCTCTTCATGGAACTCAAGTAAAGAGCCAATGCCACAAAACCAGAAGACACGAGATCGACCGAGAAGCGCCCCAAGCTCCGAAAAAAGGTCGCCTCCGCAACCGCGCAACGTCACGCCTGACGATGTTCTTGTTGCACTCCTCGACTTATTTGCCGAGCTAAAAATTGGGGCGTCTGACCTTGCGTGTCGTGTGAGCTCTCTAGATCCCGAAGTGCTCGCCGCGCATCGTCTCTATTCGCATACTGCATCAGTCGGCGAGCTGCTAACCGAATGGCATCAAAATCCAAAATACTTGGACGAATCCGGTGCTCCATTACCTATAAAACTTCGCGGCAGAGGAACGTCGTTTCATAAGCTTGCTAGCGATTCTGCTCCCAATTTAGATCCATCCGCATTGCTCAGCGAACTTGAGCGCGTTGGCGCAGTTGTGGTCGATGAGCAGCGCTTCGTAAGCGTACGAATGCGATCGCTCCCGGTATACAAGGACAATCAGCTTGCTATTCAGCATACATTGATGTCACTGCACAGCTTCATAAAGACGCTTCGTCACAACTTAGACAGCGACCCTTCAAACACTGACCAGTTATTTCACCGGGTCGCGTGGAACGGTGCGTTCGACCGCAGACTCATACCCATGCTCAAGATAAAGCTGAAGAGACAAGGGCAGGATTTCCTCGAGTCGTTTGACAATTGGATGCTAAGAAAGGCCAAAATCCGCCGCGGCAGTGTACCCCACAAAGACCTCGAGTCAGTGTTCATAGGTATTTATTTGGCGATAGGAGACACGCCAAACATTCGAAAAGAGAAGTCATGACTTACGACGGAGATTGCGCCGTCTTGCACTTGAAGCACCGGGACGTTGCTTCCGATCGAATTCATGAAAATAGACCGTTACGCTCACCGTGTTCGAACCGCCCCGATTACTTTTGCTGGCTGATTGAATTAGGCCCTCCTTCACATCTGCCAAGAATCCCGCTCCTTTATTCGATATCTCCCTTCTAAATAGCGGCAAGCCTGTGGGCCCCGCAGTCGCGCCGGAAATGCTCGCGACAAATCGAGGCTTGTCTGGGAATCTCATGTTCGAGACCAACGTATCAATAAGCTCCGCCGTGCGGTCTCCAAAAGTCCTTATCATGTGAGGACTGATGCCGCTATGAACTGCCAGGGATACCTTCGCGCGGATCATTTGAGAGGGAAGCAACACAACCGCATGAGCGCGCACTAATTCGTCAAGTACAGCTCGGGTAGGAATCCCCCGCCCATAGCGTTTCACAAGCTGATCGAAGGTAGGACCACGCCCATAAATCTTCAGGTCGGCCGGCTCACCATCCGAAGTGGTAAATTTCGGCTCTTCATGCCACGCCGCCAATATTCGATTTGTCGACTGTTGCCGAGAATCGATCAATTTTTCGCTGCCTTTACCGCTGGATTTCAGTATCCGGGATATTTCAGCTCTTGGGATACCAGTGGTTGCAGCTATTCCTGAGATGTTCACGCGACGCGATACCTCCAGCTGGCGAGACGCGACACTTCTTACGGCGGCATGCCGCAGAATAGAATATAGATCGGTCGTGCTAAGCCCGGTGTCAGTAACAAAGTCAATTAGGGGCTCGAATAGCCGCAGAAGTGCTCCTTTTGCAAGGGCTTGCACTTCTCCGTGGTGCAACTTAGCGCTATCACGCGTCGCTTCCTTTCTCACAGCAATGGAGCTCAGAGCAAGCGTTGGTTGGAACTATGGCTTCCAATCGCGACGATCACTGGGGTCCAGCCAAAAAGCGCCAATTTTTATTACCATAAGTAATCGGTCGTAGTTTGTGGCGTGAATTGAGACCGCTGCCCCGCATTCTTCGGTCTGCCCGCGCCGGCGCAGCCACCGTCATCATGGCACTCTCCTTGATTCTCTGTTTCGCACGGCACGCCGAGTACATTGGAATACCGGCGCCTTTTATCGTAGGGCCTCTGCTTTTCAAGTACGTGCACGCCCAGTTCGATCATACGGTGTGAAGTTATGACTCGCCGCCCACGCGGAATTTCCAAGTAGACATTGAGCCCGGTCGATGAGCAGCGTCCGCACGCTCAGCTGTTAATTCTAGGCCTGATTTATCCCGCTGTGAAATCACCTTCCGGCGACTGGGGCTCGTTTTCCGATGCTTGTCGTCGGTCTGGTAACCATAACCTCTCCCGATTTGGAGCCTGTTTCGGTCTTGACCTATTTATCTCGCCGACGGTCCACTCGGTGGCGTTTATTCGAAGGAATGGGGGCACCCGCTCGCTTACCTTCTCGTCCGCTTTGCTACTCCAGGCTTCATCATGGCCACCCGGATCCTCATCACCCCGGCGCATTACATACCGATCGCGGGTGCATTAGCGGCGGTCGGCATTCGCTACATGACCAAAGCGCCGTGCGCACGCACGCTCGATTCACTATCTTGGCTACGTGAATCGCGTCACCAAGGAATATCAGGACAGCCAATGTGCTCACGGTCTGGCGGTGGTCTGCCAATCTCCCTTCCGTTCCCTTCCCTCCCCCCAACTCCTCGCGCGACGCCCCGTCACCGTCCCGCCCGCAGCGCCGCGGTGGCGCACCGTTCGGGGGCGTCGCACGCGTTCGCGCCGTGCGCGATTGCGACTCGAACTTCGTAAGTCCATGATTGGGGACGCCGCCTAATGCATGGCACGAAAATCGCTGATGGCTTCATCGGGGGTCTATTTGGGCAATACACCATACAACGAACAGTATCCGGACAGTGGTGCGG
>VFSW01010789.1_pt1 | contig 12911 bp, 6 predicted proteins | sample 5358111 | NCBI WGS metagenome assembly VFSW01 (sample SAMN11554181, study PRJNA540505) | mine drainage metagenome | isolation source: sediment from site ElyBrook_90M | place: USA: Ely Copper Mine, Vershire, VT | collected 2017 | reverse complement strand
CGTCGGGATCTCTGAGTGGCAACGTCATCGTTCCGAGCGCTCCCAACGCGGCGAGCGGAGCGACAGTGACTGTTGTCGCGACTTCCGTAGCGCCGAGCGGTGTCACGCCGCTGCAATCTGTTCGGCAACCCGCGTCGAGCAGTTCGTATGCATCGCTCATTTTTGTTTCGGTGACGTCGAATGCGACGATCACGCTGAGCGGTTTGCCCGGTTTGCAGTTTGCTCTCGCCGGGCTCGATCCAACTAAGGGGCAGTTTTACGCGGCGCTTTGGAATCCAACGCCGTCTCCTGGATCCTGGCAAAACACCGACGCCGTCGGTGTGATCGGAAATGGAGACGTCGTGTTTCCGGCCACGGTGACGCCGATGACGCTCGTTGCAAACCAAGCGTACGTTTTTGAATTGTATCAACTCACTAGCGCCTCGGGCAAAGTCGTTGTGAATCCAACCTCACTTTCGTTTCTCGGCGTCTCGCCTAGTGACGTAAAGATTGTCGCCGTATCCGAACTCGGATATACCGGAGCGTTTACTTTCGCTACGACGTGTACGCCGGTGGCTACGATCACGCCGCTGGGCAATCAATTCGTGGTGATTCCCATTGGTGCCGGAACGTGTTCCGCCACGTTTAGTGACGCTGCGGGAAATAGTGCTGTGCTACCGATCGTCGTAACGACGACGGTCGGAGGGGGCCAATAATGCACCAGGGTCGCATATTTATCGCATTTTGCGTCGCGTTTGCCATCGTTGCCTGTTCCGCTGGGTCCGGTGGTGGGGGTTCCGTATCGCCGCCGACGGTTGCTCAGACGAGTGCGCCGCAAACGAATTCGACGGTGAATTTCAGCGTCGTCGTTCCACGTAATGGAACATCGACGCAGGCAATTGGATCACCGAACTATATCTCCCCGTCTACGCAATCGCTGACGATCAATGTTGCGTCCCCAAATACGCCGACAGCGACTCGCTCAGCTAATTGCTTGGGGAATGTCTGCTCAATTAGTATCGATGCTCCAACCGGCTACGATACGTTTACGATACAGCTTTTCGACGGAGCGAGCGGAGCGGGCAATCTGCTCGCAACGGGATCGGTATCGCAGACGATCCTTATCGGCACTGCGAACTCCGTATACGTTACCTTTATCGGCGTTGCGAGCAAGGTGACACTCTCGGCTAATCCCAGCTCGCTTCCATACGGTGCGGCATCGTCGTCGAATATCACCGTCACCGAACTTGATGCCGATGGAAATACCATCGTTGGCCCTGGCGCGTACGCAGCGCCTATTTCGCTATCGCTCTCCGGCGCCGCTGGCGTTGCAACCATAACGCCTAATCAGGTGACGCAGCCCGGTGAAACGGTCGCGTTACTCTACACCGGTCAAGCATCAAGTGGGATGACGATCACGGCAACCGCGCCCAATGTATTGCCGGTAGCGATCGCGTTTGGCATTACGGGCGGACCTTCGCCATCGCCATCGCCTACTCCGATTGCAACAGCAACAGCGATACCGACTGCAACGCCGGTTCCAACGCCTACGCCGTCACCAACGCCTACGCCGTCACCAACGCCAACACCAACGCCCACCCCGATTCCAACGGCTAGTGCATCGCCGATTCCAACGGCCACGCCCATTCCAACGGCCACGCCGGGGAGTCCCATCGTCGTCACACCGTATGCGCTCAACTTCTTTAACGTGGGCGCAGCGTATGCTCAAACGTTTATGGTGAGTGAAAGCGGATTCAATGGCACATTTACGGAGACGGACACGTGTCATCCAAGTTCGGGAACGATTGCCACTATGTCGCCGACAACGGCTGGCGGCCCGAATGCCATCTTCACCGTAACGCCGGTCAATGCCGGAAGTTGCACGATTACCATTACCGATGGCAATGGAAATACTGCAGCGGTTTCCGTAGGAGTGACCTTATCACAAGGAGTGATCAACTGATGATTCGCCTCATTCGCACAACTGTCGCGTCCGTCGCATGTATCGTGCTCGGCGTGCTCGCGGCCGGCTGCGGTGGTGGCGGAGGCGCATCTGCCTCTGCCATCCCGGCTTCCGGAACATCAAGCGATGGGAAAACGATCGCACGACTGGTGATTTCTATTCCGGCGAAATCACCGAGCCCGGCTTCGGGTTCGAGGACGCCTGCCTTCGTATCGCCGTCGACGCAATCGATTTCCGTGCAGATCGATTCGGGGGCACCCGTTTCGCAGAATCTCACGCCAGGATCGCCCAATTGTACGGTACCCGGTGCCCTATCTGCGCTGACCTGCATCGTGAATATCGGTGCCGTTCCTGGGAGTCATACCTTTACGTTCACGACGTATGATCAAGTAGGTTCGGCGGGAAATAAGCTTTCGGTGAATAGCGTCGTGCAGACGCTGTATTGGGACCAAGTTAACCCCGTCAATATTACGCTTGCCGGAGTGCCGAAGGCAGTACAAATTGCACCGTTGCCAAGCGCGACAGGAATATCGGGAAATGGTTCTAGCGGCCTGCAGTATCTTTTTGGGTCGCCACGTTCGATTTCTGTGGCGGCAATCGATAGCGATGGAAACTATATTGTCGGCCCAGGTGCTCCTGCGCTATCTGTAAGCGTTACCGGTGCAACGGCTGCCGCAAACATGAGCGTTGTAGCGGCGACGGACGGAAATCCGAATCACTACGTTCTCAACGCGACGAGTACGGGGACGGGGACGCTCTCGGTAATAGCTACGCCGACATCCGCGCTCGCCGGAGCAGCAGTCAGTGCCACGGTTGCGTTGACATCCGAAGTGGTGGTGACGTTCGTGGACCCAATGACCAGCGGTGGATCGATGTTTGTGGACGGAGTCGTTGGTACCGAACGTATTGCGCCGAATGCCAAGGGGATCACGTTCGACTCGGCCGACGGCAATCTTTACATCACCGATTCCCTTGTTTGTACGGTTCGCCAAGTGACATTGACGGGTACAGTCACAAGTTATGCTGGGAGCCTTCCGCCCGTGAGTAATAAATGCAATGGGTTGGATGGCACGGGAGCAACAACGTCAGGCCCCCCGGGATTTTATACTCCTCAAGGCATCACATATGATGCGGCGACGTCATCTTTTTATGTCGCCGATTACGGAAATTGTAAAATTCGTCAGGTGAGCGGTGTCGGCGCCGTCGTCACGACGCTAGCTGGTGCTCAGGGAACATGTGGAACGAACGATGGCCAGGGCACTGCCGCCCAGTTTGATGGCCCTATGGACATTACTTACGATTCGAATAATGGGAATCTGTACGCAGTTGATGTTTTTAGCTGTTCCGTGCGACAGATCACCCCGCTTGGCGCGGTGACGACGATCGCGGGGAACAATGGGTGCAATGGAACCCTAACGGATGGAACAGGCGGGGCAGCGCATTTCAATGGCCCGTGGGGGATAACATACGATAGTTCCGACCATAATCTCTACGTCGCAGATACGGGAAGTTGTGCAATCCGCAAGGTTACGCCAGCTGGAGTCGTCACGACTTTGGCCGGATCATTACCTGCTGGAGGGAGCGGCAATTGCTTAAGCACCGATGGAACGGGAAGCGCTGCACAGTTCAATATGCCATACGGAATTACATATGATTCGAATGACGGGAATTTATATGTCACGACATACCCGGCTCAGGCGCTCCGCAAGGTAACCCCCGCGGGTGTCGTGACGACGCTGGTTAGTGGCAGTAATGTTCCAGCTCTTGTGCTCGGGAATCCGGGATATCTTTATGCTCCATTAAGCCTCACTTTCGATCCGAACAACGGTTTTCTTTATATCCTCGATAACGATTCAATTAGACAGGTGCAACTATGATGCGCAACTCCCTTGCTGTCTCTCTTGGCTTGGCAATGTTGTTAGCGGGCTGTGGCGGAGGGGGAACAGGAACCCCACCGGTGGCTAATCCGGCATCACCAATGCCGGGATCTGGAAAGACCGTTGGCCCGATGAGCAACGCGCACATCGTCCTGACAATTCCTGCTGCAACAGTGACAAATGCCGCCGTTCGCAAGCCAAGTTTCGTTTCGCCTTCGACGCAGTCTATATCCGTGCAAGTAGATACAAACACACCGGTGGTGCAAAACGTATCGGCAACGGCACCGAATTGTGCTAGTGCTGGAACATCTGCTCCCATTAATTGCACAATCACCATTTCGGCAACGGCCGGTTTGCATACGGTAAATTTTGTTACCTACGATCAATCAAACGGTGCAGGGAATACGCTTTCGGCGAACACAACGACGGTGACGTTCGTGGCCGGGCAAAATCCGGCGATTCCGATCGTGCTTTCGGGCATTCCGGTGGGAATCCAGGTCGTCCCACTTCCCGGATCGACGACGAATATCGTGACGAATTCGCTCCTGAATGCGCCTGGGATGCAGTTCGTCTTTGGGACTCCGCAGATGGTCGCGATCACCGCACTTGATGCCGACGGGAATTACATCGTTGGACCGGGGGAACCGACGTTTTCATTTGCTACAGCCGATACAATAGGTAGCCCAGGCGCAACGGTCACCCCCGTAGCGGGCGGAAACGCAAACGAATTTTCAATGCAGGCACCAAGCGCTGGATATACGACGCTCACCATAACCGCAACTCCGCAAGCCGGGAGTAACGGGAACCCCGTAACATTTGCTTATACGTTGGCTGCGGTAGCGAAGGTTACGACGGTTTTTTCGAACGCGTCGCTTTGGGCGTATTTCATCGGGTTAACCTATGATCCCAATGATGAAAATATTTACACCTATACGGAAAACTCGAATTGCCTGATTCTTAGATCGAATCTCGCCGGAACGAGCGGCGTTACAACCGCAGCCGGAAATGCTACGAATTGCGTTTACGGCACTTTGTCATATGTCGACGGGACCGGTACCGCTGCTGAGTTCAGCGTGGGAACGGTCAAGTTAACGTTTGATTCTACGGACGGAAATATGTATGTTTCCGATGAGGGGAATTGCTCGGTTCGGCAACTCACTTCTGCGGGTCTGGTAACGACGATCGCCGGGGCTCCACCGCCGACATCGATTTGCACGGGGTTTGCCGATGGGTCGGGATCTGCTGCGCGATTCGGATATCTTTCAGCGATTACGTATGATAGTGCCGCCGATGCACTTTACGTCGCCGATAACTGTGCGATTCGTAAAGTTACGCCGGCCGGAGTGGTAACGACGATTGCCGGTTCCGTTCCACCGAACGCTTCATGTGGATTCGCCGATGGAACGGGTAGTAGCGCAAAAATGGGCTATGCATCGTCGATGACGTATGACTCTACGGACGGAAATATCTATTTTCTTGATCATTGCGGCGTTCGTCGCGTGACACCGTCGGGGATCGTGACAACGATATCAGGCGGTGCCGTTACGACTCGCGGATGTGCGTATGTTGACGGGATCAAGGGAACGGCAAAATTCACGACTTATACTGCCGGCATTGCATTCGATGTCGATAATGGGATGCTGTATGTGACGGATAGTCAGCAGGGTTCCATTCGGCAAGTAGACCCAAACACCGGCTCTGTCGTTACCGTCGCGGGGCCGCCGCCACCGGGCGCGCAAATGTATATCCAACCGATGACCGACGGCATTGGCAGTAATGCCGGCATTTGCTACGGCATGAATTGCTTCGGGCTCGTGTACGTCCACTCGACCGGGTCGTTGTATACCGGCGATATCTCTGGCGTACGGCAGATCCAACTCTGATGTTCCATTCGAAATTACGGAGAACGATGAAAAAACAACTGTTCGTCATCGCGAGTGTAGCGATGCTTGGATTCCTCGCAGCGTGCGGTGGCGGAGTTGGGAGTACCGCCTCGGCGGTTATGCCAAGCGCGCCTGGTACGCCGGGTGCGTCGGCAACGCCGTCACCAACCCCCGCACCGACGGGGCCTCCCCACCCATCGGCTGGCGGCGATGCATTTTCCTTTACCGGCAGCATGGTGCAAAACGATACGTATACATATCCCGCTGCCAGCCCGCTCCCGTCGACGAGTAGCACGGCAAAGATCTCGCAGGCCGTAACTGTTGTGGCGACGGCAAATCCCTATGGTAGCGGCCAAGTGCAGGATTTTCATACGGTTGAAAGCGACGCATATCCGGCGCAAACCGTTAGCGCGACGACCGACTACTACTTCCAAAGTGGGACCGCGTTTTCGCTGCTGGGATATGCGTCGGTGGATGGAACCGGAAATCGTAGCGCGATGAGTTTTACAAGTCCTCAGGTCGTCGACCAAATTCCGGAAGTCTCGGGTGCATCATGGACGAATAGCCCGGCTGGGCAGTTGACTCAGACGTTCACCGATGGAAAGAGCGCAACGCGAACAATCGCCAGCAACGGGACCTACACGGATTCGGTTCAAGTCTATGGGACGACGACAAATTATCCGTCGATCGCATCGACGGTAACCGAAAACCCGGATGGTAGCGGCGTCTTTCAGATCCTTTATTATGAGAACGGTCGCGCCGGCTACCAGCCGAATGAAATTGTTTATCAAAATTATGCGGTAAGTGCTCCGACTTCTCAATCGTCAAATGCTCAGTTTCTTTATGTCACCTCGCAATCGTATCCGGTGTACTTCGGGGCCCCATCGCCGCCGACACCATCTCCATATGCGACGATGCCGATTTGGTATACGATTCCGCTTTCTCTTTATGGTGAAAGCGATAAAGATCTGGGGAGTACTGCAATTCCGACATCGTGCAACGTGCCAGCTGCGCTGGGAACAACAGCGACGGAAATTCAGCAAGCGGTGACGAGTACGGACACGGTCATTGGAACGATGACCGTCACGACAACGACATCGTACGTTGTTAATGGCTACGGTCCCGTCTGTGTTCAATTAGCGAGCACGGTGAGTGCCTATTACGACTATAACAAGGATACGTATTTCGGTTCGATTCTCTATCAGGCCGCGCCGATGCAAACGACGACGTATGCCGAGACGCTAACACTTGGTGCGCAGCAATCGTACCCGCAGGTAGTCGGCAGAACGGTGGTGGGTTCAAGCATTGCCTCCGTGCCTATTTCTCCGGCGGAGATTGCCATGGCTCGCTTGCACCTGACACAGCGTTTAGCAGCCAACCGATTCGCACGCATACGTTCGATCGGAGAAGCCCTCTACCATCAAGCTCTTGGAAAGAAGATCGTCAAGTGATGAAATCGTTGAATGTCAAGCTTCTTGCGGCTGTGTTTGCCGTTGTTGTAGTTGCTGCATGCAGCGGCGGAGGTTCGCTTCCCAATCGCCCTGGCATCGGTGGCCAGGCAACGGCGACGATTGCTCCCTATTCGGGCCCGGCTGCACTAGCGGCGTTCGATTGGGGCAAAAAACTCATGACCGGAGCTGTGTTGCAAAAACAGGCTGATGCACAGGCGATGATCGGCATGCAGGTCGTCGTCAATCAACGCGATCCTATGGGTTTGATGCAATTCGCTCACGATGTCAGTGATCCGGGATCTCCGAATTATCGTCATTTCCTGAGCCCGACTGAGATAGCCGATCGCTTCGGTGCGACATCGACGGATTATCAAAATGCTGCCGCATATTTTGCCAAATATGGAATTACAGTCGATGGCTGGCCTCAACGAGAATCATTCTATATAAGCGGAGCCGTGGGTCAATTCGAGCGAGCGTTTAATACGCCGTTCGGTATCTATTCGCAGGGAAATACGAATTTCATCGCCCCGATGGGTGCACCGCATCTCTCGCTAGTGACTCCAATCGCACAAGTCGTCGGAATGGTTCACGCCGTGCTCTATAAGAGCTATGCGCTACGTCCTCCAAATGGACAATTACGTGGATATTCGCCGCAGCAGATGCAACGAGCATTTGACTTTAGCGGCGCCTATAGCGGAGGTTTTACGGGGAGCGGTATTAATGTTGCCGTCGTCGGTACTGGGCCGATTTCACCGGCCGATATTCCTTACTTGGGAAATCTCTTTAACGCACCGATGGCATCCATGACGCAAGTTAACGTTACCGATTCCGGTGTGACGGCGGGTCTTGGAATTGGTGCCCCTTCGCCAACGCCGCTGCCGACGAACGCTGAATATCCGCTTTCAAGCGGATTTGCTAGCCCTCCGCCGGTGACACTTGCGTGCTCGAATCCGCTTCCGGCTTGTAATCCGGAAGATTATGAGGCGCAGCTTGATACGGAATCTATCGCATCGCTTGCTCCTGGGTCGAGTTTGCTTTTTTATCTAGGATATAATCCCAACGATTGTTATTACGTCAATGGCGATCCGCAAGGAAATTCCGCTTGCCCAGCTGGGCAAGGCACGCCCGTCGAAGGCATCGCGCTTGCCGATGCTGAGATTCAGCAAATTATTGCTGACAATCGCGCTGATGTGGTCTCGATGAGTTACGGGCTCGGGGAGCCTCTGGGTGTTTCGGGGTACGTCTCGGTCCACGGGTATTACGACGCACTTGGCTTCGGATTTGGTCCGCTCGAAATGGCAACGATGGCGGCCGAAGGGATGGCGCTGTTTGCATCATCCGGTGACAACGGAGCGTACGAGTGCGGCTTCTTCGGGGCGCAGTATCTCGGAAATCCGCCGTGCGTGAGCTATCCGGCCGGTGATCCGAACGTCGTCTCCGTCGGTGGGGTCACGGCGCCGTTAAGCGATAACGGCGCGTTGCTTACTCCGTTTACCGCTTGGGGCGAACAAACGACGGCGGCCGGGAACGGGTCATTTGGAAATGACATCGGTTCGGGTGGTGGTATTTCTACCGTATTCCTTGCACCGTCATGGCAGGTTACGGCGGGAGTCGGTAAGATCACGGGTGGGTACCGAGGTCAGCCGGATATCTCGATGATGGCCGATCCGGTAACGGCTCCCGCTATTGTCATGAACGCGGGATTCCCCGGACAAGCGTTTGTCGCTCCAATTGGCGGCACGAGTTTGGCTGCGCCGCAAATGGCTGCAATGTGGGCACTTGTTCTCCAAGCCTGTAAATCCGATACGATGTGCTCAAGCAAAGGAAGTGGCGCCGCCCCATATCGACTCGGGAATCCAGCTGCGCTCATTTACGGAATCTATTCGAGTACGACGCAGAATCCCGCGACGTATTTCGATGTCACCTATGGAGCCAACGGCGCGAACTCGCCATTTGGCAACAGCGGATACGGATATTCGGCAGGTAAAGGGTTCGACATGGTTACCGGCGTCGGCGTACCGTATGCAGGGCACCTCATCAATGCGATTCTAACGAACGAAGGCTCAAAAGCAACCTGGGCATTGCCATAGTGATGAAGCGCAGGGTGGATGAGTCGAGTGCCGCCTGCTATTGGTATGAGCCCGCCACCGGTGCGTTCCGGGGGTCGAGCGGGCTCTCCGCGCTTCTCGGTATTGCCGAACGTCTCTGCGATTGGGATCGGTTTCTAGAATTCGTCGTAGAAGAAGATCGGCCAACCGTAGCTCGTACGCTCGAAAATACCGAATCGAGTACCAATACATACGATATAACCTACCGGCTCAAGCCGATGAACGCACAGCTTGTTTCCGTTAACGAACACGGACGCTTTCAGAGCGATAGTACTAGTTCGAGCATCTTTGTAGCGTCGATCACTGTCGCTACTACGACTCCAACAACTTCGCGTCTTCCCGTCGGGTACTCGTCGCGCGATTCACTCACCGGTCTCTTGTCCCGAGATGGCGTTTTGAATGTCCTCGTTGAAGAAATTGAAAAGCGACCGGAAAGTGGGTTCGCGCTGGTATTCCTTGATATCGATCGTTTTCGGTTTGTCAACGACAGTATGGGGCATAAGGTAGGCGATGTCGTACTTGAGGAAATCGCTGCGAGACTCAAACGGCTTTCGGGTGACCACGCTCTCGCCGCACGGTCGGGTTCGGATGAGTTTCTTATCGTTATTTTTGACGTGTACTCGGAATGCGAGGTGCAAAATGATATTGAGGCCATTAGGGCGGTGGTTTCCGAGGAATTCGGCATACTTGGATCGTCCTATTGCCTATCGCTTAGCGGGGGCGTCGCCTTATATCCCAGAGACGGTCAGAATGTGGAGGATCTTTTGCAAAGTGTAGATGCAGCGCTCTATCATGTGAAGCAATCTGGGGGCGGGGCGTTCGGATATACCACGCCATCGGCAAGACAGGAAATGATCAATACGTGTACGTTAGAACTTGAGCTTCAGCAAGCGATCTGCAATTCAGAGTTGGTATTGTATTATCAGCCATTGTGGAACTTCCGCACGGATTCTGTTATTGGTTCGGAAGCTTTGCTGCGCTGGAACCATCCGCTGCGAGGCCTGTTGCTTCCTGGTGATTTTTTGCCCCAGGCCGAGAGTAACGGTACCCTCATGCGGCGATTAGGAAACTGGGTCTTCGATCAAGTCTGTGCGCAAATTAAGCAATGGAGAATGCTCGGGCTCAATGCGAAAGTCTGGATTAACGTAGCTCCAATGCAAGTTCATCATCGTGATTTCGAGGCAGATATTTGTTCGAGCCTGTTTCGACACAACGTTTCTCCTGCAAAAATTGGTATCGAATTGACAGAACGAACCTTGCTAACGAATCGTGACGACGCTATATCAGCTCTTCGTAACCTTAAAGACATGGGCATTTCCATTGCACTTGATGATTTCGGTGTGGAGTATTCTTCACTATCATACGTGCATCATTTGCCAATCGATACCTTAAAAATAGATCAAATGTTTGTGGCCGAGGTTGAGACAGATCGATACGATAAGTCGATTATTCATACGATCGTGAGTATAGCTTCCGAATTAGGGCTCTCTGTGACTGCTGAAGGCGTCGAAATGCGCGGCCAATATCAGGCTCTCAAGGAAATGGGCTGTCACTCATTCCAAGGATGGCTCTACTCGCCGGCACTTCTCCCGAGTGCATTTGTCGATCTCGTCAAAGGGAGAGGACGCATTTCGCAGACAGGGAGTTAGTTTTTTTCGTCAAGCATGTTAACGATGGAATTTAGCGATAGGATATTTCCAAACGCCAGATGCATCTCAAGATCGTCGTTCAATTTTGCACGAAGTTCCGCGACGAGATCGGCGTATTTGGACAGAATGGGTTGGTCCTTAATTCCCCAGGCGCGTTGGACGTATATGGCAAAGCCGAGCGTCCGCGCACTTTCAATGTATCGATTTTCGGCCGCTAAGACATACGCGGCAGTAGCAACTGCATAAACGGAGCTTAGTGTTTCGTACGTAATGTCGGTTTTCAAGAGCGCTTCGCGAATGTTTTCATGGGCTTGCGCAACGTGTCCCGTATCAATTTTGAGCTGGGCAATTATGCGAAGGCCGTTTGACTCTGCTGGCGCGTCGTTGGCTTTCCGGGCGAGGGTGAGGCTTTCAAGCGCGCATGCCATCGATTCTTCGATAAGGCCACTCACTCGAAATACGAGTGAGAGTTGCTGCAATGTGATCGTTGTGCTATCGATCCTATTATGTCGACGGCATATCGCTACAGCATCGATGAGATATTTGCGGCCGCGCTCGTTGTCTCCGGATAGACTGGACATGACACCGATATTCGCTAGTATTTCCGCTGCGACAACGTCCTCGCCAAGTTTTCGTAACTCTTCGTATTCACGTTCGTATTGACTGATTGTTTCGGAAATTGGCTGGCCGGTGGAAGACCGCGAATGAATCAGGCCAACTCGAGCCTCGGCGGCATCGCGACGGCGACCGCAGGCCATAAATGCGGTGGCTGCTTGCTCGTTCCATTCGCTGGCCGTGGGCCAGTCACCGCAAGCATTGGCAAGAATTCCGGCCGAGCGAGCCAACTCTCCCTTAGACTGATCGCTTGCTCGTGAGAAATACTTGTCAAGAAAGCTGTGCACGAGAGCAGAGCCTTCGCGCACATGACCGTGGCGACGCCAGTACCAGGCAAGTGCGAAAGTGAGAGCCGATATGTATTCGACGTCGTCAATGGTTTCGTACCAGCGCAAAGCGGCCATGAAATTGTCATGATCGAGGCGCATACGGTGGCGATGCCGACGATGATTTGCAGCATCCTGGGCTCGCAGGGTATAATGCTGTGCATGTCTTGCATGAAGAGTTGGCGTTTCGTTCGCCATGACGAGTGAATAACGTCGGATGGTCTTGAGCATGTGATACCGAACATTATGTTCGGATCTGCGGTCGGCAGAAATTAGCGAACCTTCAATGAGATTTTTAAGGATGCCGATGATGTCATCGACTGCGATCTCGCCTCCAACGCACACAGCTTCGATCGCGGCTAGGTCAAAGGAACCGTAGAACACTGACAGCCGCCCGAATAGCTCTTTACTTTTGGGAGACAGCAGGTCGACGCTCCAACCAACGGTCGCGCGGAGCGTGTCATGACGCGATGAAGAAAAATGCGCGTGACGCGGAATATCGAGGGTTTGCGCAATGCGTTGATCGATTTCATCGAGCGTTAAGAACGTGGCTCGGGAAGCCGCGAGTTCGATAGCTAAGGGCAGGCCGTCTAGCTTAGCAGTTAAATCGCCTATTGTTTTGGTGGTGGACTCGTTAAGAACGAGGTGCGCGCCAGCGGCGATTGCTCGATCTACGAAGAGCCGAATTGCAGATGAGTCGGGCGAAGCGTCGGAATCCTCATCGTGATTCTCGGAAATAGAAAGAGGCCTAACCGGAATGACGATTTCGTTCGATAATCCAAGTTGTCGTCGGCTTGTTGCGAGGATTGCGATATCCTCAACGTTAAGTATTTTTTCTACAAAGCGAATAACATTACTAAGGACATGTTCACAATTATCGAGGATGATGAGTGCGCGTTTCCCACTGAATCGTTCACGTAGCGCCGCAAGTGAATCGCTACGTGACGACGTATCACCGATTGTCCGTCTGATTCGCTCGATGATTTCTTCGCCGCGGACGATGTTCTCAAGATCAATGAACCAAGTTCCGCCCGGAAAAAGCACTGGCGCACGCCATACG
>VFSW01010788.1_pt1 | contig 12912 bp, 14 predicted proteins | sample 5358111 | NCBI WGS metagenome assembly VFSW01 (sample SAMN11554181, study PRJNA540505) | mine drainage metagenome | isolation source: sediment from site ElyBrook_90M | place: USA: Ely Copper Mine, Vershire, VT | collected 2017 | reverse complement strand
TTTCTCTATATCATCCAAGGTCAATTCGTTTTCCTCGTCTTTTTCCATGGGTTTCTCCCAGTAATTAGAATCCAGGTTGAGCATCTGCGTGTGAATATAGCACACGACTAAGATTGTACAAGTATTCGAGCATCTCTAGCGCATCGTGTTTTATCCGTCTTGACGGCAGTATACCAAAGTATATACTTTGGTAATGACTACAACGAATACCAAGACATTGCTTACAGTGAAGATTGATAAGAAGCTTAAGGCACAGGCGGAGAAGGTCGCCGCGGAGTTCGGCTTGCCGCTCGGGACGATGGTGAACTCTCTTATCCGTCGCACGGTGAATGAAGGTCGAATGGAATTGATTGCGGTGAAACCGGCAGCTCTTCGGCGTATCAATAGGATTCGCAAAGAGTTGCGTGAGGGAAAAGGGCACGGCCCGTTCACTATCGACGAGTTGAGCAAAGAGCTCCTTGGCTAATCCATGCGATTCGTTTTCAGCTCGCGTTTCAAGAAGTCGGTGCATAAACGTCCGAGGCGCATTCAAGAGTCGGTTGTCGAGCGACTGGAGCTCTTCGCGGTAGATAGAAACCATCCGTTACTTGATGATCATCCGCTCGGCGGCAAGCTTGCTGGTATGAGGAGTATTTCAGTCAGTGGCGATTTGCGGATTCAGTACGAATCTTTAAGTGATGACATCATCTGTTTGATTGACTTCGGTACACATCACGAACTGTACGGCTCATGATTCGCAAAAGCGCCGGCTTCGCCCAGTCTCTCACTTTGGCATTGTTGCGCTGGCGTCGCCGTACGATGGTGATATTCCTCGCGAGGAATTGCGGAACAGGAGCTTTTGTATGGCCTCTGATGGCGCAACGCGACGCGATGCCAAAGTGATTGCACCGGGCTTCGCCGGCGCGTTCTGTTTGTGGTAGTGTCTGCTCATACCGCCTCGCTGCCCGCCAGTCACGAAAGCCAAACCGCCTCTTCCCCCTTTTAGAACTTGAACCCGGCGCTCGCTCAAAAGCGGACCCTGGAATAACAAAACGGGCGTATGTCACTCAAAATTATAGCCATCATGCTTGCGCTCTCGGGTACCGGGGGTATCGCGCTTGGCTACGTGCTGCGCGTGCTCATCGGCCTCGCTCAGCGCGGCTCAGTCGAGCTCGACACCAAGCACAAGCTACTCGACGCGAAAGAACAGGCGGCAAAGATACTTGCAGATGCAGAATACCGAAGCGCGGTCATCGAGACCGAGCGTCTTGCCCCTATCGAGGAGCGCGAAGAAAAGATGACCCAGCGTGAAGAACGGCTCGCGACGCGCGAAGAATTTATCGACTCGCGCCAGCGCGATCTCGATGAGAAGGAAGCAGAGGTACGCTCTCGGGAGCAAGAAGCGATTCGCGCGAAAAATGAAGCAGAAAATCTCGCCGCGAAGCGTTTGAAAGAGCTTGCGAAAGTTGCGAATCTCTCAAGCGACAAGGCGCGCGATGAGCTTTTTTCTGAAATCGAACGTACTCACGAAGAGGCAATTCTTCTCCGTCTACAGAAGCTCGCGGCCAATGGCACCGAGCGTCTTGAGGAGAAGGCGCGCGACATCCTCACGACCGTCATCCATCGCCTCGGCAATGCGGTGAATACCGAAGTAATGTCGCTCTCGGTCACCCTCCCCTCAGAAGAGATGAAAGGAAAGATAATCGGGAAAGAAGGCCGCAATATCAAGGCCTTTGAGCGTGCCACGGGCGTTGATGTGATCATCGACGATATCCCCGATAGAATTACGCTTTCCTCGTTCGACCCGCTTCGCCGTGCGGTTGCGAAGATTTCCCTCGAGAAACTCATCGTCGATGGGCGTATTCAGCCTGCGAAAATTGAGGAGATTGTCGAAAAGACGCGGGGCGAGGTTGCTGAACTCGTCAAACAGAAGGGCGAGGAGGCTGCCTATGAAGCAGGCGTGGTCGGACTCGACCCCAAGCTCATCGCGCTGCTTGGGCGGCTCTATTTCCGCACGAGCTTCGGCCAGAATATTCTCCAGCACTCAGTCGAGATGGCGCACTTGGCTGGCATGCTCGCGGCCGAGCTCGGCGCGGACGTCGAGGTCGCGCGCGCTGGCGCACTTCTTCACGACATCGGCAAAGCACTCGATCACGAAGTGCAAGGAACGCATGTCGAGATCGGTCGCCGCACGCTTGAGAAGTTCGGTGTCGACAAACGCGTTATTCAAGCGATGCAATCGCACCACGATGAATATCCGTATGAAACGCCTGAAGCAGTTATCGTACAGGTAGCAGATGCTATCTCTGGCGGCCGCCCCGGCGCACGCCGCGACACGGTGGACCGCTACCTCGAACGCCTCGGCGAGCTTGAGCGCCTCGCGGCGACCTTTGAGGGAGTTGAGAAGGTCTATGCTATCGCCGCCGGGCGCGAGATCCGTATCTTCGTGAACCCGGGGAAGATCTCTGACATCGCGATGCACAAACTCGCGCGTGACATCGCAAAGCGCATTCAAGGAGAATTGAAATACCCGGGTGAGATCAAGGTCAATATCATCCGCGAGAATCGCGTCGTCGAGTTCGCACGTTGATTCCGCGCTATCCACGGTAGGTTGTAAAGCCCTATTGCACAAAGTGGCGCATTTCCTATACTTTGTGGCATACCCGCCCGCGCCATCGCGATCGCGGGATTACCAAGTAGCAGATACTCATGAACAAAGCAGATATTGTCGATAAGGTGCACGGTGTTCTCGGCTCGACAAAGGCCGACGCAGAGCGCGCAGTCGAGACCGTTATCAGTTCCATCGTGTCCGGCCTCAAGGGCGGTGACGAAGTCTCGATTGCAGGACTTGGCATCTTCGCGACAAAGGCACGCCCGGCGCGCCAGGGCCGCAACCCTCGCACTGGCGAGACGATTCATATCGCAGCAACTCGCACGGCCAAGTTCCGCGCAGCGAAAGCCCTCAAGGACGCAGTCAAGTAGCTAGTATCTAGCGGAGCAAAAACAAACGCGGCACCAGAGGTGCCGCGTTTGTTTTTGCTTGGCGTTTGGCAAACATCAGGCTCCATTGAGCTCGTGAGCGATAGTTTTGCTTGGGCGGGGCAATTTTGCGAAGAAAATACCTGACAGGACGTAAAAGAGCATGTGGATGAGTATGGCATACATGATGCCTCCAGGAATGAATAAAATGAGAAACGGAAATGCGAATCCGCTGAGTGCAGCATAGGTCGTATAGTGCAGACCCCAGAGGAGACCGTCCCTGCGGAAAATATACAAGTGGGCCGCGGCGAAGAGGCCGACAAAGACCTCGACAATGACCGGATATGAGACACCGTCCGCAAAAAGCGTGAGGATAAGAACACCGCCGATGAACTGCTGAAAGACAACATCGGCTATCTTCGCGAGGATGTAGCGCTCGCCGAGGGTCAGCATCCCCTCTCTCGGGTACAGTACGGCAAGCCATTCGGGGTTCCCGTCCCTCGTGCGCATTGCGTGATAGAGCGCGGGGAACACGACGATGAGCACAAAGGCAAGGGCGATATAGCCGAGAGACGAGACATCGGCAAACAGCGAGCGCATTTGTTCCGGAAAGAGAAATGCGACGAGTGTTGCCCAGGCACTGAAATAGAAAAAGGACCATGCCGGCGCATCGGCGAATGTGAGCTTGAAGTATCTTTCGAATAGTTCGAAATGAATGGTCCGTGCGGTGGCTGAGAGCAGGACAAGCCCGATGATCGGGGCGAGGAGCGAGATGGTGTCAGACGTGAATAGAGTCGGCATATTCCGAGGATACCATGAGCCCGACGCGGCGCCTCTCTCGCCGCGTCCCTTCATTCAGAAAGCACTATTCCTCTGCCAGCATAGAACGAAAGAAACTCTTCAGTAGGCAGCGTATGTTGGACTTGCGTGTGGGAACTGGCAAATCCGGAGGGGTTATTGAGAGTGATCGTCCCCTTTTCTTTGCTATAGCCAGTGACGAGAATCAAATGGCCTCCCTTTTGTGCCCGAGAGACGGTTTCATATCCTCGGATATTTGGATTGACTGAAACGATAACCAAATCCCCGCGAGAAAGTGCGTGGTATATTCCGCGCACGCCCAGTCTCGTGTAGAACGTTGCGGTGACCCCATACTTGCCCACCCATCCGCAAAATTCTTTATAGCGCATGGCTCCGAAGTCCGTTCCGGTCTCTATATAGACTTCGTTCATGAGGGCGTCTTTCGCTAGTCGCACGAGAGGGGGAACGTTTCTTTTGAAATGCGTGAGCGCCATAGCGATACACGCCATCCCGCACTGGTTCATCGCCCACTTCGCATATTCTTCAGGCGTTGCCGCGCCTGTCTCTCTCCATGCAGGGTCAGCTTCTAGCGGAGCGCCTCCTCGAAGAGCTCTTTCTGCATAGTCTGGAGTTGCGAATTGAGATACATAGGGCACATCGTTCCGCACCTCCTGTTCCGCCAGATTATTTCTAGCGGCCAACGCAAATGCGATATTTCTGTATTCTTGCTTCAGTTTGTCCACCACTTTCATTAGTGAAGTATACTTCACTACCTCGCCCCTACTGCAGATACTTCTTTTTCTTCAGCTTGTCGGGCAAATACGATTCAGTATCAGGCTTCATCTCGAATCCTTCATACCCTTTGCCATATCCGAGATCTTTCATCAGCTTGGTTGATGCGTTGCGGATCTTCTTCGGCACCGGCAGGTTGCCATAGGCGCTCACGTCCGCTTGCGCCCCGCGCAGCGCATTGTATGCCGAGCGGTCTTTCTTCGCTTGTGCGAGATAGGCGACGCCATGGGCGAGATTGATCGCGCATTCCGGGTAGCCGATAGTCTCGCAGGCGCGGAAGACGGCATTAGCGACTACAAGAGCGGTGGGCTGGGCGAGCCCCACGTCTTCAGAAGCGAACACGACCATGCGTCGCGCGATGAAAAGCGGGTCCTCCCCTGCCTCGACCATGCGCGCCAGGTAATACATCGCGGCGTCCGGTTGGCTTGCTCGCATGCTTTTTATAAACGCGCTGATAGTGTCGTAGTGTTCCTCGCCCTTCTTGTCGTAACGCAAGTGCGGCGACTCGAGCGCCTTATTGAGCGTCTCGACCGTCACTTCCCCATACAGGCTCATCGCGCCCTCCATCATGCCGAGTGCCTTGCGAGCGTCGCCGCTCGCGTAGCCCAGGAGCCAATTGAATGCATCTTTCTTCACTTTCAACTTCGTACGCTTAACGATGGCCTTCAGCGCCTCCTCAGAGAGCGGTTCGAGCACGAACACGCGACAGCGCGAGAGAAGCGGCGAAATAATCTCGAACGATGGGTTCTCGGTGGTCGCGCCGATAAGCGTCAGTTCCCCACTCTCGACGTATGGCAGGAGGAAGTCCTGTTGGCTCTTGTTGAATCGGTGGATCTCGTCGAGAAATAGGACCTTATCTTTCCCTCCCGAATCCTTTTCCAGTATTTTTCGGATGTCATCCTTCCCTGCCGACACGGCCGAGAGCTCGAAGAGCTCGGCGGCGAGGGCGCGCGCATAGATGCGCGCGATGGGCGTCTTCCCGGGCCCTGGTGGCCCCCAGAGGACGAATGAGAAACGATGTTTTTTCTCGACAGCGACGCGAAGCGGCTTGCCCTCCCCCACGAGGTGTTCCTGCCCGACGACTGCGTCGAGTGTCTGCGGCCTGATCCGTGCGGCAAGCGGTTCCATACCCCTATGGTACTCCTCTTTTTGTAGTGCGGGACGGGAGAATCGAACTCCCGCTAAGTGGTTGGAAACCACTTGTTCTGCCATTAAACTAGTCCCGCGTTTTTATCACTCGTGCGACTTCATCATTCCATGCTTGGATCTTTCGCGCGAGTACGACTCCAAATTCTTTTCGGCCCAAGCTTCTTACGGTGAGGTGTGCGGTGCCATGTGGTAACTTACCAGCACGATCCTTTTTCTTATTCGTTCTCCTATCTATCTGCACTTTGCCAAACTGGCTTCTTGGAATGGTAGTCGTGCGAGACCAGAATTGCAAACTCTTCTCGACATCAGAATCAGGGTAGAGATGTACGGTGAGCAGAAACTGTTCACGAGAAACTCCAAGCCCATGAAACCATGTCATTGCAAGGAGTATGACGTTCAAATCTGAGTTCACCATTCGGGTTATATCGTGTGTTTTTGAACCCTCACCGAGGTACAGTCCAAGTCCGAACATAAATAAATCGCGATTACTTATTTTTCCTATATCCAAAAAAGCAGCTCGTCTGATTTTCTCCGTTTCTTCTTGTCGGATTCTAGTCTTTCGTGCGTTAGATGCGGCGATAGCTTTTCCAACCCTATCAACAGTTTGTTGGTTAGGAGTGTAAGGAATTTTGGAAAGCCAGTCGCTGAGAGTGCTTTTCGAGAACCCGGTTTTTTCGGAAATGTAGGAATAGGCGAAACCTTCTTTCCGCAGTGCCACGGCTGTGTCCCGTATCGAAGGACTATGCATACTTATATATTATATATCTGTACGATACATATCAGCCAGTTCGATATAAACACCTAAAAACTCAGCCGCTGCACTGTCTTTTGGAGCATTTTTACGTTAGCGTATGAATATGTCGCGCCTCCCCTCTTCTGTCGTCACTCTGGGTGTTCTTATTGCGGGTATCCTTGTCGCCATCATAGCAAATGAGCCCACGGTCGTCCCGAGCCCGGTCATCAGGCCGATAGCTGCCACGTCGACGGCCTCTGTCTTCCCGACTGTGCCGATGCCATCAATATTGCTACCGACCTCAACTCTAACCCCCTCAGAAACGCATACCACCATCCCGCCACAAAAGGCTTCTACACCCAAGGAAGCACCGGCTGCTCCTGCAGAGGTGTCGAAGTTGTCCCCGCCGACGGCAACAGTCGTGGCGCAGCCGATAGTTGCACTCGCCCCTACCACGGCAACAAACGCATCATTCGACGCGGCAGCGGCAGCACTTCGGGGTGCATTGGTGAATATCCTGTGCCGCGTTCCTGCCGGAAGTACGCTCCACTCTATCTCTGGCAGTGGCGTATTCATTGATTCCAAAGGCATTATTCTCACCAATGCGCACGTTGCGCAATATTTCCTGCTCGCTGATCGCGGCGTCTCGTGCACCATCCGCGCGGGAAGCCCGGCAGTCGATCGCTATAAGGCAGCTCTCATATACATTTCGCCTTCATGGGTTCACGCCAATGCAAGCGTCATCACTCAGGCGGCGCCTGTCGGGACGGGCGAATATGATTTTGCTTTTCTTGCGGTGACAAAGAGCGCGACCGCCGATGCTCTCCCCGCCGTGTTCCCGTCCCTTCCCCTTGCCTCGTTGCCGCCCGCCGCTCTCACACCCGTGGTCATTGCTTCCTATGGCGCACAATTCCTCGCTACCGACCAGATTCAGTCAGACCTCTTCCCTACCGTAGTGTTCGGCTCGGTGAAAGACGTCTTCACGTTTGCGGTGAATACTATCGACGAGATTGCGCTCGGGGGCTCTGCCGCAGCGCAAGAAGGCTCGTCGGGCGGCGGCGTCGCTGACGCGACTGGGGCGCTCATTGGCACTATCACGACGAGCACGGTCGAGGGCCCGACTGCTTCACGTTCGCTCGGAGCCATCACCGCGTCGTATATTCGAGCTGAATATGCGAGCGAAATGGGCAATCCTCTTGATGTCCTGCTTTCTGAACCAACCGAAACCTCCGTTGCCGAGTTTGCGCCGCGCATGCCGATGCTGGAGTCGCTCATTACTGCAAACTTATAGCGCAGTATCCGAATTGCTACGTAAGAGAATCAACGAATCGCTTGATATCTTGGCGTGATTTTAAAATTCTCACTTTATCTCGATACGTACTCAAAAACCGCTCAAACTTCTCGTTATTTTTAAATTCGCGATGAAGGATTTCGAAAAAGAAAGTGAACTCATTCCAGATACTGAGTTCAGCGTGCCTCTTCGAAGGATGGAGTATTCGTCTGGCGTGATTCAGCAGTCTGCACCACAACGGAATATCTAAAAAGAGTACTATGTCTGCGCGCGACGCTATCTCGGGTTGAATTTTTGAATAAAAGCCGTCTGATACCCACGATATTTCGCTTGTCTCAGTGGCTACCCTCTCCGCCATATGAGCACGAACAGCCTCCACATTCTTTGTCGTGCGGCTATTATTGCGCCCGCCCGCCTCAAGCCAAAAACGATCGAGATGAATATGCGGTATGGATAGTTTCTTGCTTATGGTCTCAGCCAGCATCGTTTTTCCGCTTGCAGGTTGACCGATGATGCTTATGCGCATGTATTCAAGAATATTACTTTTGTCGGGGTGCAGGGAATCGAACCCTGTCTACTTGCTCCCAAAGCAAGCGTACTACCGGTATACGACACCCCGATTGATCCAATATAACAGCTTTAGACGATTTGCGGCAGGTAGCGGACTTTTGCCATGCTATCGCGACGCCTGAGCCACACGAGGCAGCCGTCGATCTGCCACTCCCCTTCCCACTGTTTCTCAAGGACATACCACTCTCCCGTCCGAGCGACCTTCCGTATCTTCGTTTCGTGCAGGTTGAGCGAAGGATCGTATTCATCCCGCACCAGCTCTTCGTCGGGGAATTCATCGACGAGATTCGTCTTCACTTCGACGAAATGCAGCGTATCTTCTTTCTCGGCGATGATGTCGAGCTCGCCTGTCTTGCGTGCAATATTGCGATCTCGAATGCTGAATCCGCGCCGCTTCAGGTACTCGGCAGCGACTTTTTCCCCCAAAGCGCCCACCTCTTTTCGAGTCTTAGAAGAAATGTTCACGGCTTTTATAAATATGGCTTATTTGCTCAGTATATTCTAGGACTCCGTACCGTTCATCATAACAGACGAACGTCCTTTATCCCCACTATGAACACCTTTATACACAGTTCGCCATAGAAGCGCATGAAAGCAAAAACGGCCCAATTAGGTCGTTTTGCTCTCTCAATGCGAATATCGAACTGCCGACATTCTCCTGTGGCCTCTCTTGGTGCGGATAGGGAGAATCGGACTCCCGTCTCGTCCTTGGCAAGGACGCGTTCTACCACTAAACCATATCCGCGTTTCGATATAGTAGCACGCGCCTCGTACTTATTTCCAGTGCCCCGACCAGGACCGCGATTACGCCTATCGATCCTTACAGGATCAGTACACCTTGCGGATATTTTGCTTCAGAAAATCGCAAAATATGCTCGCAAGGTCTTCGATTCCTGGGCGCACGTCTCCCAGACGTGCTTCGGGGCACAGCTTTCGCTTCGCTCAATCTGTGCCCCGACCAGGAATCGAACCTGGACCGTCAGTTCCGAAGACTGATGTGATATCCGTTTCACCATCGGGGCGTGCCTCTATAGTACGCCCTCATGGTAGGATTTGCACATGACGTATCAGGTGCCAAAGGAGGTGCTGTTCGTGAGCGATGGTCTGCGCAAGGCAGGGTTCGAGGCATACCTTGTCGGTGGCTGTGTGCGTGATCTCATCCTCGCTCGCGAACCAAAGGACTGGGACATCACTACAAACGCGACGCCGGAGCAAATCCAGGGCGTATTCCCTGAGTCTTTTTACGAAAACGAGTACGGTACGGTTGGAGTCAAGACTGGTAGCGAAGACACGCGTACGGCGATTATCGAAGTGACGCCCTATCGCACCGAGTCGGAATATTCTGATAAGCGCCGCCCCGATAACGTGGAGTTCGGCACTTCGCTCCTCGAAGATCTCGCTCGGCGGGATTTTACGATCAATGCCATCGCGCTCGATGACAGTAACGGACTCATCGTTGACCCCTACGATGGTCAAAAGGACATAAAGGACAAACTCGTTCGCGCCGTGGGGAATCCCTCAGATCGTTTGAGCGAAGATGCTCTGCGTATGCTTCGTGCGATCCGATTTGTCGCCGAGCTTGAGTTCGGTATAGATGGGGCGACCGCGGCAGCAATAAGCGAGAATAGCGAGCATATGCGCCACGTTTCACGTGAAAGGGTGCGTGACGAGTTCACGAAGATATTGAAATCGAGTCAGCCTATGAACGCCTTGGTTCTCGCGTGGCAACTTGGTATCCTCCAATTCATCTCGCCAGACCTCATTCGCGGCGTTGGTGTTGAGCAAAACCAGGCGCATAGTTATGACGTCTTTGAGCACCTTATGCGCTCTATGCAGCACGCTGCGGATAAGAATTGGGATTTTGATATACGACTCGCTGCGCTCTTCCATGACATCTCAAAACCAGAAACCCGCCGTTGGTCTGAAGAGAAGAAGGAATGGACGTTCCATGGACATGAGGTTGTTGGTTCACGTGTAACAAAGAAAGCACTCGAAGATCTGCATTTTTCACGCGAAACAATCGACAGGGTCGTGAAGCTGGTTCGTTGGCACATGTTCTTCTCCGATCCGGAGAAGATCACACTCTCCGCCGTACGGCGCATGATAGCCAACGTTGGCAAGGAAAATATTTGGGATTTACTCAATATTCGCATCTGCGATCGTATAGGGACAGGGCGGCCCAAGGAGCAGCCATTCCGTTTCCGCAAATATAAAGCCATGGTCGAGCAGGCGCTTCGGGATCCCATTTCAGTCAAAATGCTGAAGACAGATGGGGAGCATATTATGGAAAAGTTCCACATGAAACCAGGGCCGAAGATAGGGTACGTTCTCAATGCGCTCCTTGAGGAAGTGCTCGACGATTCTGAGAAGAACACGCAAGAGTACCTCGACTCTAAGACTGAGGAACTCCTAAAAATGTCTGAAGAAGAGCTGCGAAAGCTCGGGGAGGCAGGGAAAGAGCGTCGAGATGCAGCAGAAAACGAGGAAATAAGCCACATAATGGAAAAACACAACGTTTCTTAGGTATTGAAATGGTTCACGTGTAACAACCATTGTTCCAAAAGCTGCTAGATTAGAAATGAGTGCGTTCCGGGCCACTAAGGCCAAGTCGTTACCCTCATTTCTATCCAGCAGCTTTTTATGTTCTGGATATAAACAGAAAAGCCACCCATTGATGGACAGAAGCAAAAAGGAGCAAGGGGACGTACGAGATGGTGCTTCCATCCTAGAATTGTAGGGTGGCTTTTGTTATGGAGCGCTTTCACGTGGAACACGTGCCCTGGGTATAAACGCGGATCGCCGCGAGACGTAGGCAGGAACCCTGAGAAGCGCAATGATGTGGAAAGAACAAGCAAAGAACGACTCGTCCTTTGTTGATACTAGCGTAGTAAAGGACAGTGTAAAGGACACCCCTGTGGATAACTTGTCCTTTAGAGTGTTATTGAAAGAGGGCAGTGGTCGGAGCCGTAAATATCGGGGTGAATTTCTGCTTTTTTTAGGTGCTTGATAAATTCGTTCGCGACGAAAAAATAGTCGAGACGCCAGCCGACGTTGCGGTCGCGTGCTCGGATCTGCATATCCCAGAACGTATAAGCGTTTTTCGTATTTGGATGAAAGTGGCGATAAGAATCCACGTAGCCGGCGCTCACGACCTCGTCGATCCAAGCGCGCTCTTCAGGCAGAAAGCCAGTGTTCCCTTCATTTTCCTTCGGACGTGCGAGGTCTATTTCCTCATGAGCGGTGTTCACATCGCCGCAGAATATAACCGGTTTCTGCTTGCGCAATTTCTCTACAAACGTGAGAAACGCATCATAAAAACGCATCTTATACTCGAGCCTTTCGGGGCCTTGTCCGCCATTAGGGAAGTAGACATTCAGAAGCCAGAAATCAGCATACTCAGCACCGATGAGACGCCCCTCTTCATCGAATTCCTTGATGTCCATGCCATACATGACCCTGAGCGGTTCGACTTTTGTATAGAGAGCGACGCCGCTGTAGCCCTTGCGGACCTGTGATGAAGAAAAGAAAGCTGAATAGCCGGCAGGGGAGAGAAATGCTTCAGAAAGCTGCTCGGGTGACGCTTTCGTCTCCTGGAGGCAGAAGATGTCGGGACGGGTGCCTTTCAAGAACGATTCCCAATACCCATTTTTCGCGAGCGATCGCAAACCGTTCACATTCCACGAGACGATTTTCATATGGATATTGTATACCCTTATCCGCGGTTCTTGCCGTGGAATTTTCTATGAATTTCTCGAAGGTGGCTATCAGTGATGTGGGTGTAGATCTGGGTGGTATTGATGGAGGCGTGGCCGAGGAGCTGCTGGACCGAGCGGATATCGGCTCCATTGGAGAGAAGATCAGTGGCGAAGGCATGGCGAAGCGTGTGCGGCGTGACGACCGAGGTGATGCCGGCGCGCGCGACGTAGCCTTTCAGATGACGCTGCACATCCCTCGGAGAAATACGGTGCGGTTTGTCCGCGCGGCCGTCCACGAAGAGCGCGTCTTCCATGTCTTTGCGCGCTTTGAGATATGCGCGCACGGCTTCTTTCGCAGTAGAAGACAGGAAGACGACGCGCACCTTCTCGCCCTTACCACGCACTGAGAGCTCGTCGCGGGTGAGGTCGAGGTCAGAATTCAGCGAGCAGAGCTCGCTCACGCGCAGGCCGGTTGAGAAAAGCATCTCGAGGATGGCCGCGTCGCGCAGATACGCTATTTTTTTGCGCTCGTCGGTCTCTTTCGCGAGCGCCTCTCCCGGTGCGCGCATCAGGCGCTCGAGCTCGGCAGAGGTGATAAGGTCTATTTGGCGCTCGGGGAGCTTGGCGAGCTCGATCTTCTCGGGGGAGATAGCGGCGATATCGCGCTTCCTGAGGAACTTAAGGAAGGCACGGAGCGCGATCATATAGTAGTTTTGAGTGCGGCGCTTCATCGAGTCACTCCTCGTTCCCGGCTGGCGGTTGAGCCAGAGACGGAACTCGCGGACGTTCTGTTCGGTGATGTCATTGATGTCTTTAATCCGCATCTGTTCGAAGAAGCGAGAGAGGTAATGGTCGTAGTTCTCGACGGTCTTCACCGCGCGCCCGCGTTCGATCTCGATGTATTCCAGAAATTGGCGTTTTGCAGC